>Ga0194120_10001169_pt1 | contig 48812 bp, 59 predicted proteins | sample TA2MahCa65mmetaG_FD_148642 | JGI IMG/M metagenome (GOLD analysis project Ga0194120, IMG submission 148642) | Freshwater microbial communities from Lake Tanganyika, Tanzania - TA2015019 Mahale Deep Cast 65m | ecosystem: Environmental > Aquatic > Freshwater > Lake | place: Tanzania: Lake... | reverse complement strand
CAAAGAAAAGGCAAAGTATATCAAGCGGGCTTTTGAAATGTATTCAACTGGCGAATACCCGCTCGCTCAAATCCGAAAGATTATCAATTCCCTGGGCTTGGTTGGCAAGAAAGGCAAGATGCTTTCCATCTCAAATTATCAATATATGCTCAAAAATCCGATTTATTACGGCGTGATTGAATATAACGGCGAAATGTATGACGGAAAGCATGAACCGATTATCACAAAGAAACTTTTTGATTTATGCCAAGAAGTGATGATGAGAAAATCCAAACCGAAAACGCCAAAATTGAAACCGTATGTGTATAGAGGATTTTTCCGTTGTGGAGAATGTGGTTGTTTTATTACCACCGAAACGCAAAAAGGTCATAATTATTTGCGTTGCACTAAACGGAAAAATCCTTGCACGCAAAAATATGTCCGCGAGGAAATCATCACTTCTCAAATAAAAGAAGAAATCAAAAAAGTTTCTTTGTCTTCCGCTTGGGCGAACGCTTCAATCAATTATTTTGAAAACGAAAAAATGAAAACCGCCCAAGCGGAAAGCTCTTTCGCCCAAAAGTTGCGAGATGAGCTTGTGGAAATAGAAACAAAACTTGATCGTTTGCTCGATTTACAACTGGACGGCAATTTATCGCAAGCGGAATATACCGCCAAAAAACACAAGCTCATTCTCGCTAAAAAGGATTTGGAAGAAAAAATCTCTGCTTTTGGGCGAAAGAGCAATAATCGGTTCGAACTTGCCATAAACTTTATAAAAGAAGCCAACCAAGTCGAAAAATGCGCTCAACAAGAAAATCCCGAAAGGATTCGGGATTTTCTCAAAAAGATTGGTTCGAACTTCCGCATTGCCGACCGCACTTTGTTTTTGGATTTCAAAAATGCCTTCAAAATTGCGGAAAAATACCATGCCGAGGCGCTTTGCGCCGAGGCAACATCTTTCAATTTCGCTGAATGTAAAACTTGGCGGAGAGGGAGAGATTCGAACTCTCGGTACCCTTTCGAGCACGCCGCATTTCGAGTGCGGTGCCTTCGACCACTCAGCCACCTCTCCGTGGCGCGCCGCGAAGCGGCGCGCAAATACAGAACGTCCCCGAAGGGACACTCCATGAAGTGTCATTCCTTGCATCGTCGGCGAACCGGCGGTGTATGGAATGATGCGAAAGATCCTGCCAGGCACTAAAATAACATATTTTGCGCCATCGCTCCAATACGGTATGATACCTCTGCTGTGCGGTCAATACCCGCTCGGCGTCGGAGCAAACACCTCCGGCCCCATCGTCTAACGGCTAGGACAGCGCCCTTTCACGGCGTAAATCGGGGTTCGATTCCCCGTGGGGTCACATATCGAAACTTCCTCGGCACGGTAGACGTGTTGCGCTACACTGTACATATGAAGCCGAATCCATTCACGAGCGCCGTCTGTGCCGAAGCGTACATCTGGGCAGTCGCCCTGTTCTTCCGGTACATGGAGGCGACGCATGCCGATAAACCCGATACATGGCTTGCACCGGTTGCCATGCTGTCGCTCCTCGTCTTTTCTGTTGCACTCATGGGCTTCCTCTTCTTCTATCGTCCGGCAGTGTTTCTGGCGGAGGGCAAGCGGGAAGAGGCGGTGTCGCATTTCTTCAAGACGCTTGGCGTGTTCGGCGTGATGACCCTCGTGGTTGTCGTGTTCGTCGGCGTGCTGCAGTAGCGGACGTTCCATCGTCCGGGCTTGCGCCGGGTTCGACGAGCGGGTACGGTATGACCGGATATGGAGGAGATGCGACGATGGCGAGAATGCAGATCGTCAGGAAAGCAGACTATTCGCAGATCAAGCGGCTGGCAGTCGGGCAGTCAGTCGTGATCGTGGTGCATGCACATTGCAAAGCGCCCATCTTAGGCCTTACCTCCGGCAGCGGAGCAAAGCCGATCGAATGCAGTGTCGAATATCTTGAAACGCGATTGGAGATGAAGAAGCCAAAGACTTCGAAAGCGCGGGTACGCGTGACGCGCCGCTAAGAGTCGTTGGCGTGCGGTGAAATGATAGGGAAGAAAAATGGAATGCCCCGGCTTTTTGCCGGGGCATCGTGTTGAGCGGGTGTACGCTCAGCGCGTATGGCGGATGTCGCCGCTCAAGACGCGGGCGACGTAGCGTTCGTGTTGATCGACAAGACTCCTAATCGGAAGGTGGTGATCCGAACGGCCGGTATGTTTGCAGAACTCGGGGTAGGCGTTGCCGTCGGTATCGCGCGGACAGTCACAACACGTTCCCCATCGGCCGTTACGCGCGAACACCACGAAGTGTCTCGCGATGTCAGGGGAGACAAAGGTGCCGGGTCGCGCAATCGTGTCGGTGCTCATTTCAGCTCTCCTTCAATACTGGCTCACTAACCAACTAAAATTACAATAGCATGAGTATATGTATGTGTCAACGACGCGCGCCGCGCAGTTATGCACCGCGGTTGCTTGCGCCGTGCACAGGGCAGTGTAGAACAGGAGGAATGCGCCGCGGATTCACGCTCATCGAGGTTCTGATCGTGCTCGCGCTCATCGCTGTTCTCTCGGGTATCGCGCTGGTCGCGATCAATCCAGCGCGGCAGTTCGCGCAGGCGCGCCATGCACAGCGCACGAGCCACCTGCAGGTCATCCTCAACGCGATCGGCCAGCGCATGGCCGACAACAAAGGCATCTTCGCCGGCTCCTTCACGGTGAATGGGACGACATACGTGTGCGGCCCCGTCGCCACGGCAAGCACGAGCGTGACCTCGGCAATGGCGGGCAACGCGACCGATGAGACAGGTGCCGTGGGCTGTTTGGTGCCGGTATATGTGCCTGCGCTGCCGATCGATCCGGCGGGTGCCGTAGAGCCGCAGACAGGGTACGAGATCCGCTCCCATGGCGGGCGTATCACGGTGTGCGCGCCGGGCGTGGTGGATGAGACGGCGATCTCCGACCCGCCCTCTCCCTTGTGTGCGACACGATAAGAGAATAGTGAAGGCCGCCCCGTAGGGGCGGCCCCTGTGCTAAACGGTGCATAGTGGCGTAATAATGTGTATGATGGGGCCGTATGAGGGGTCATCTACTGCGCAGCGCCGCTGCGGTTGCATTCTTGGTCGCTGCGGGCATCGTGCTGGTAGCTTGGTTGCGGCCGGTTGCGGCGCGCGAGTCGTTCACCGAACTCTACCTCGACGATCATGTGAGACTCATGGAGCAGGTCGCACAGGGGGCGCCCCTGTCGTTCTCGTTCACGATCCGCAATCTCGAGGGGGCGACGACATCTTACCGATATCGCGTCTTCGTTGAGAGTCGCATGGGCGTCCGTCAGAGTATCGCCGAAGACCTGGTGACGCTTGCCGATGGTGAATCGGCAACCATACCGCAGATGTACCGTATACCGCGCTCTTTTCGTGATGGCGAGCTTATCATCGAACTTCCGGAGCGCATGCAGTGGCTACATGTCAGTCTTGCGCCGCCCGACCGATAGCGTATGGAACGGGGTCACAAGAAGGTTTGCGCCATCATCCCGTGCTTCAACGAAGCGGCGGGCATCGCGCGCGTCATTGAGCGCTTTCCGCGCGAGAAGCTTGCGGCACACGGATATGAACTCGACATCATTGTCGTCGACAATGCCTCGACGGATAAGACAGCGGACATCGCGCGCTCCATGGGCGCGACCGTCATCGTGGAGTCGCGCAAAGGGAAAGGCAATGCGATGCGCACCGGATTCCGTGCAGTGCCCGAGGACGCGCACTATGTCATCATGCTCGATGGCGATGATACCTACCGCCCCGAAGAGATGGTGCGCCTCTTGGAACTCCTCGATTCGGGCTTCTGCGATGCGGTTGTCGGTTCGCGCCTGGGTGGCAAAGTGACCGACAACCGCATCGCCAGCTCATGGATAACGTGGGTATGGATGTGCCGAACCTGAAGGATGGGGAGGCGCTCAATGTCGTGACTGGGAAGACCGGAAAGTATCTGGACGTCGGTGTCATCGACCCTGTAGACGTGCTCATCGCGGGCATCCAGAGCGCAGTCAGCATTGCGTCCTTGCTCCTCACTACCAGCGGCATGATTGTCGAGGCTCCGCAGAAGCTGCGCCAGGAGTAGCCTATGGCATCGAACAACTCTGGCAACTCTGGCATCGGTTTTGTTGGTGTGCTGGCCGTCGCGTTCATCGTGCTCAAACTCACGCACTACATCGACTGGCCGTGGTGGGCGGTGCTCTCCCCTCTCTGGGTTTCAGTCCTCGTGTGGCTGGCAATTGCTGCGGTCGTCGTCATTGCAGTATCCAAATTGGACCTGTAGAGTTATCCACAAGGCGGCAGGTCGCTATAGACTTGCAGACAGGAAAGAGGTAATACGTGGGTATAGTGCTATAACACAGGTATGAACATCACGCAGACGCCGCTCGCAGATATCCAGCCATACGGGAAGAATGCCAAGAAGCACCCGGAGGAGCAGGTCGCGCAAATTGCCGCCTCCATCAAGGAGTTCGGCTTCAACCAGTCGTCACGCAACGAGTGCTGCGAGTGCCGAGCCGTTGCGTGACGACTTGTTGGACAAGAACTCCTTGATGACATTCTTCATATAGAGAGAACGTGAGTTATCTGCTGATAACCGACCTTTACCGCGCAGTCTATCACCCGATCTGATACCCTCTTCCGTGCACTGTGTTGATAAGCGGCGGCTCCCCCAGCTTCTTGCGCAAGTTATATAGATGCGAATCGAACGAATTCGAGAACGGGTCTGCGGACGAATTCCACACATGCTCGATCAACGTATCCCTGGCAACCACCGATCCCGCTTCGCGCAACAGGTATTCGAGAAGCGCCAGCTCGATGCGCGTCAGCTGTATCGAGCGCCCTGCGCGCGTAACCGCTTGCGTGCCGGTGTCGAACACCAGGTCCCCCACAGTCAGGGTGGTCGGCGTCACGCGATGCGGCCGGCGCAAGAGCGCCCGCATACGCGCCACCAACTCATCGAACGAGAACGGCTTCTCAAGGTAGTCGTCGGCACCAGCATTCAGGAGCCGTGCTTTCATGTCGGCGTTGGCGACGACCGACAGCATGAGTATGGGCGCCGTGCGGTCGCCCGCCCGCATCGCCTTCACGACCGCTTCGCCTGGCATGTCCGGCAGATTGAGGTCGAGCAGCACCAGGTCGTACGCATTCATGCGCGCCTGCGCAATACCGGCCGCGCCATCGGCAGCGGTGTCGACCACAAACCCGTGCCGTGGAATGCGTGCTTCCAGCATCTCGCGCATGTGCGCATCATCCTCTATTACCAGTACTTTCATGATGTACAATCATACTATGACTATGAACGACATGAACGAGCGCGTAATCCTTGTCGATGACCGCGATGTAGCCCAGGGAACGGAGGAAAAGCTCGCCGCACACCGCGAGGGGCTGCTGCATCGCGCGTTCTCGATCTACGTGTTCGATGCGACAGGACGACTCCTCTTGCAGCGCCGCGCGCCGACGAAGTACCATTCGGGCGGCCTGTGGGCCAACACCTGCTGCGGACACCCGCGCGAGGGCGAGAACACGCTTGAGGCCGCACACCGGCGCCTGCGCGAAGAGATGGGATTCGACTGCGACCTGGTCGAGATTCCAAGCACGATCTATCGTGCCGATCTTGATAAAGACATGATTGAACACGAGTTCCTTCACGTCTTCTTCGGCACGTACGAACAGGACCCGGTACCCGACCCGGCGGAGGCAGATTCTTTCCGCTGGATGACGCTCCCAGAACTGGAGGCCGACATCGCGCGCGGCCCGGCCGCCTACACCGAATGGCTCAAGATCTGCCTGCCGCACATCGTCGCGCATCGCGCAGCATAGAGAACAGGCCAGCGCACGATAGCGTCTGTGTAGACAAGACCGCTATGAATTGAGGATCGCCTTGAGGATCGGGCGGTGCGGATCGGGTGCGGAGCCGTACTGATTGTCGCCTGCATCGCCATGCTTCCAGCAGAGGTAGAGCGCAGCCAGCAGACCGATGAACGGCACGAGGAACACGACCGCCGCCCAGCCCGTGACGTTGATGTCGTGGAAGCGTCGGATGCCGACACCGAAGCCGATGACTGCGAGCACGATCCCGACAAGCATGTTGATAAGCGGGATCATGCCCGCCACCATGCCGACGACGACCGCGCCGAGGAAAAAGTAGAGAAACTGCATGTTACCGATACGGCCCTCAAAGAGCTTCGAGAGTTCGAATCCTTCGGTTGCCGCCTTCGCGTGCTCGCCTTGTTAAAGTCCGCCTGTGCCGACTGACCGCCCGGCGACTGCTGGGTCTGCGAGCCAGAGTCTTTCTGCTGATCCATATATACGCTGTGAGATGAATAACCCCGCCTCCACGGTACCATGCACGACCCCTACCTGCATGCGCTCTCGGTGCGTAGCATGGATACCTGAAACCCCGGGCACGATCTTTGCGTCGTCTAGGGTTTTTGCGTTGACGAGCTGCTGGCGGCGCCACTCGAATCAAGAAGGAGTGCACGAACGAGGGCTGCGAGCGCTTGTCCATTGTCGCGTGGCAACACCGTCGTCGTCGCTGTCGTCGTCGGCAGCAAATCGATGATGCGCGGAATGAGGCGGCCTGGCCACAAGTATGGCGGCACGCTATTGCTGCCCGGAGTACCACTCGTCACGGCAAAAGAACGTACGACATCCGGTGCCGCTTCGCGATTTACATCACCTGCCTGACGCGCGGTCACCGTGCACGTGCCGATCCTATCGAGACGGACGGTCGCTGCGCCCTTCATCGAACACGCACCGGAAGCAGCGAACGAGACCGGGAGTCCCGAGCTCGACGAAGCCGAGAGTACGACATCACCGCTGCCAAGTTTCTTGTTGGTAAGCGAGGCGAAAGAAATCGTCTGGGGTGCTTTGAGGATGGTGAGTGTCGCAGAACCGGTACCTACATAGCCGCCGGTGACCGTGGCGAGAACGACGTACGTACCAGCATTGACAGGAGCAACCGCACTGCCGTCATAGGTCACCGCAAGTGGGAGACCTGCCGGCTGCGTGGTGAACGCAACGCTTTTCGGGGTGCCGTCGTACGTGACAGTGATGTTTGCGCCTCCGACCGCAGAGACGACCGCCGGTTGTTCATTCGTGAAGAAAGTCACGTTGCAACTGTTCGTGGTCACACTCAGCTTGTACAGGAGACCTGCCGGATTCTGTGTCGGGTCGGACGGTGCGAGGCGTGTTCCGTTTCGATGCAGCAGGGGAGGTTGTGCTCGAGCATCAGCTTGACGACGCAACGTTCGCATAAAGAAAGGCCGCGACGGAGGATTTCCGTCGCGACCTACCGGTTCACACCGCCTGGCATACAGGCAGTTGCGAGGTCTTTATGTTGGCCCAGTTGCCGGGAGTCACTTTCGGCTTGATGGCCTTCGAGCTGAAGTCTTCGCAGTACCGACAGTAGCGAGCAGGGTCATAATCTTCGATCGGATGATCAACGACAGCGTCGATCGTAAGATGCGCAGTGCCGACGTCGATCTTTCCAAGACCGCCGCGGTTCAGCACGACCGCCATCCTGTCGAACAGTCTAGCGGAGGGGTTCGCCGCCATGATGGCATGCCCTGCTTCAGTCGAGCCCGTCGCCCTGGTGCACACGTCCTCTATCAGCATCACTGATGCCCTGTCGGGAATCGCTTGGGCGACGACGATGCGGCCGTCTTCCTTTGCGAGTTCAAGGTGCGGGACGCCGAGTATTGCGGCAACGCTCTTGCCTAGCTCTGTCGCAGCCGTCGGGACGCCGGCGATCAGGGTCGGCATCTGAGCAAGGTGCTCAAGGCGAATGCGCAGCGCGACTTGCTTGGCAAACAGCAAACGCAGTTCGGGGATCTCTAACAGCGCTTTCATATTGAAGAACACGCCGCTGTGTTTCCCCGACTTCAGCTCTGCGTGCAGGCCAGGGCGGCCCTCGCGTGCCGCGTCTTCATCATATTGCCAGATCGCGTCGAATTCATACGCGACGTATGCAAGTTCTTGCCAGGTCAACAGCCGCTGCGGGTCCTGAATATGAAGCTGCAGAAGCTGTGCTTTCGGTGTACCGACGATCGACATGAGCCGTCTCTCCATGCTGGTGGTCTGGCGCCACTGTATCAGATGTCGCAAGAGGGTCAAAAAGTTCGCCGCGACGGTAATGTCCCGTCGCGGCGCATGTTCAGCGGTAGCCCTTTACGCGGGCGGTCTCCTTCAGGATCAGTATGACAGAGGCGCGCTTGTTCTGTGACTGTGTGACAGGACGTCCGACGACGACGCGGTCGGTGCCCCATTCGAACGCCTCGGTCACCGTGGCGCCGCGCGCTGCGTTCTGGTCATCACCCGTCACCGGAAGATCGACCGGACGCACGTTCGGTGTGTTGATGGTCACACCGTCGCCGAAGTGAGCACGGGAGGGGCGTATCTCCGCTGGAGCGCAGATAAAGCCGTCGCCGCCGCACTCAAGACCGCACTCAAGGAGCCGTAGCGTCGTATCGGCGGTCGTCTCACCCGGGTTGCCGTAGATCGCTTCCCGCTCTTTTTCCGTGTATGTCGTCAGCACGGGGACGATCAGCACCTCGGTATCAGGCAGCGCCTGTTTCAGCCTGCGTATGCCGGTGTAAGCGGTCGCCTTGACGGTGACGATTGCCGGCTTGAACGCATCAAGAAAGAGACCGTCGAGCGCAAGCGTCGCGCCGATGTCGTCGAGCTTGAGGTCGGCGAACACCTTCAGGCCGCGCTTGTGCAGTTCGAGGATGACCTGATAGCCCAGTGCGCGCAGCGCGGCGTTGAGCTTGATGATGACGCCGGTGCCGCGCAGTTCTTCGGCGAACGCGATCACTTCTGCCAATAACCACGCGGTGAGTAGGGCCGGATCGTGGCGAATCTCCACTGGCGGTGTCGGGTCGAATGCGACGATGAGCCGCTCTGGGTAGGGTAGCGCTATTCGCTTCAATCTCATCAGGAATCTCCCTGGGTTCCGTCGTAGTGACGGCTCGCGGCACTGTAGCAGTGCGGGGAGAGGGGGTCAACCAAGAGGCCAGTCAGGCGGTCTCGTGTCCACCGCGGCGAACCGCGAGGTAGATGTCTTCGAGCGCCTTCACGGCGTCGCCAGCGGCGATGTTGTTCTGGTGGTAGAGGCCGTCCGTGCAGTCGCCCGCCGCCCAGATGCGCGGGTGCGAGGTGCGCTGCGTGCGCGGGTCGGTGACCACGTGGTTCGTCTTGTCGAGCTCGACGGCACCGGTGAGCCATTCGGTCGCGGGCAAGAGGCCGATCTCAACGAAGACCGCTGCGACGGGTAGGAGCGTCTCCTCGCCGGACACGGCGTCCTTGTGCTTGATGCCGGTGACGAACTGCTCACCCACAATCTCGCTCGGCACCGCGTTCTTGAGAAGCTTGAAATTAGGGTGCGTCGAAGCGGCTGCGATGGTGACCTCGTCGGCGCGCAGTACATCGGAGCGGTTGAGGAGCGTGACGGTCTTGCAGTAGGCGACGAGCTGAAGCGCGGTCTCAAGCGCGGCGTTGCCGCCGCCGACGACCGCGACATCCTGCTCGGCGAACAAGGGGCCATCGCAGCTCGCGCAGTAGGTGAGGCCTTTGTGCTCATATTGGTCGGCGCCGGGGACGTCGAGCTTGCGGCGAGCCGAGCCAGTAGCGATGAGCACGGTCTTTGCCTCGATGATTGACCCGTCCTTAAGCGTAATGGCAACATGGTCGTCGTGCGCGGTAACAGCCGTTGCGCGGGCAGGTGAGCGGAGGGTTACGATATCGCTGGCATATGCCTCGACGTGCGCACGCAGGGTTTTCGCAAGGTCGGCGCCAGAGATGGCAGGCGTGCCCACCCAATTCTCGATGCGTTCAGAGACAACCGATTGGCCGCCCCATTCCTCGGTTATAAAAATAGTCTTCAATCGTTTGCGCGCAGCACAGACGGCTGCAGCAGTCCCGGCGGGGCCGCCACCGACGATAGCGAGATCGTAGCGGTCACTCATGATATAAGATTATACCCTACTTCCGACGGAGGAATGAAGGCAGCCCTCCCCATGGGTCCTCTTCGCCTGCGTTCGTCTCGATCTCCTCTGCGGCAATCGGCGCTGCGGCGTCCTCGCGCACTTCCTTCCGGATCTCCCGAATGCTCTTTTCAGGCCGCTCCGACGGGGCCTCGTGCCGGACTGGCTCATCACGTACGAGACGCGGTGAGGCGGGCGGCACGTCGTGCTCGCGCTTAGGGATACCCAGCCGGGTCGGCATAGGTGGCGGCGGAGGAGGTGGAACGTGCCCCGGGGTGGCAGAAGCGCCGCGCGCAGCTTCCCCCTCGGGGAATCCGGTGGCGATGACAGTGACGCGCACCTGGCCCTTCTTGAGCGAGTCGTCGGAGACGGCGCCGAAGATGACCTTTGCGTCGGAATCGATCGCTTCGGTAATGACCGATGCGGCGTCCTGTACTTCGAGCATGGATAGGTCGTCGCCGCCGGCGATCGAGAAGAGGACGCCTTTCGCGCCATGGATAGACACATCCAAGAGCGGTGAATTGATGGCCGCACGGGCGGCTTCTTCGGCGCGCTTGTCGCCCACAGCAGTGCCGATGCCCATCAGAGCGCTGCCGGCATTCTGCATGATGGTGCGGACATCGGCGAAGTCGACGTTGATGATGCCGGTGGTGGTGATGAGGTCGGAGATGCCCTCGACGGCCTGCTTGAGGATGTCGTCGCACATGGCGAACGCATTCTTGATGCCGGTGTCGCGCGAGACGATGGTGAGGAGCCGGTCGTTGGGGATCACGATCAAGGCGTCGACTGCTTTGCGCATCTCAGCGAGGCCGTGGTCTGCCAGACGCATGCGCTGCAGGCCCTCGAAGATGAATGGCTTGGTGACCACTCCGACGGTGAGCGCCCCGAGTTCGCGTGCGATCTTCGCGACGACGGGCGCAGCACCCGTGCCGGTGCCGCCGCCCATGCCGCAGGTGACGAACACCATATCGGAACCTTTGAGGGCGTCCTGGATCTCCTCGCGCGTCTCTTCGGCGGCCTGTTTGCCAAGTTCGGCGTTCATGCCGGCGCCGAGGCCACGGGTGATCGTGCGGCCGATGTGTATCTTATGCTTCGCTTTCGACTTATGAAGGTCCTGTGCGTCGGTGTTGACGGCAATGAAGTCGACCCCGCTGACGTTGCTGGCGACCATGTGGTTCACGGCGTTGTTGCCAGACCCTCCCACGCCGATGACCCGGATCCGCGCGAATGATTCGACGTCGGATTTCACCTGCTTGCTCATAGGCGCCATGATAGCAGATTTTCATCCCCGCATAGATTGACAGGAAGTTGGCGAATAAGCGCTGTATAGAGCGAAACTAGGGGAGGATCGCGCGAACAGCCTCTTTCAGGCGTTCGCTTGCCTGTGTGAGCAACGTCTTGATCGAGGTCGGCTTCGGGGTGCTGTCGTCGGCATATGCCCAACGGCACAGCCCGTACGCGACCGCCCAGGTCGCGTCCATGCTCATGGTGCGCGCCGTGGTGCCTACTTGCGCGACAGACGAGGGCAGCTTAGTGACGAGTCGTGCGATATCTGCAGCGTTGCCGAAGCCCGAGCCGCCACCGGTGATGACGATGCCGGCAGGCAACAGGCGCGATCGGCCGATCGTCTTGAGATGTCCGTTGATGAGCGTGAACATGTCCTTAAGCTGTGACGCGACGAGCTGTTCTATCTTGCGCGGCGAGATGTCGCTGCCGGTGACGGCACCGCGCTTCATCTGTTCGGCTTCATTCATCGGGATCTGGAAGTTGAGGGCGATAGACGAAGTGACATCAGAGGATCCGGTCGGGAAGACCTTGAGAGATACCGGGGTGTCGTTGTCGAAGACGATGACGGACAGGGTTTCGGCACCGATGTTGGCGAGGCAGACACCTGCGGTCTTCTGCGCCTTAGTGAGGGTGACAAGGCTGGCAGCCAGAGGGCTCGCCATCACGCCATCCACTTCGATGCCGGCCGCCTCGACGGCCTCAAGGAGGTCGTCGTAGTGCTGGGTGAGCATGGAGATGATGAGGGTATCGACGGTCAGTTTCGTACCTTGCATGCCGGTCGGCTTGCCGTAGACGGGCGTACCGTCGATGCGGTATTCGAGCGGGATGGTGTGGAGAACGGTGCGGTTGACGAGCTTTGCAGAGGCGCGTTTTTCGCTTTCGCGCAGCACGCGCTCGACGTCGCGTGCCGTCACGATGCCGCCTGAGGCGGTCAGACTGATGTCGGCATTAGAGCGGATCTCGTCGAGGCCGACGCCGCCTACGGCGACGCGTGCGCTGGTCACGTTCGTCTTCGCGGACGTCTTTGCGCGGCTGAGCGCTTCGCGTACGCTGCGCACCGCTTCGTTCTGATCGACGATGTAGCCGTGCCGCAAACCGCGCGAGGTCGCAACGCCCGTGCCGAGAATAGTCATCGGCAGGTCTGGAGATTCTGACGGTGCGGCGATGATGACCTTCACGTGGTAGGTGCCGATGTCGATGCCGGTGTAGATCCGTTTCTGCATACCAGAACAGGACACCGGTAGTGGCCGGGTTCGTCCTATTCAGATATTGTACGTCATTCCGCGAGTGTCTCAACGATCGTGGCGGGGGATAGCGCGTATCGTAGCTGCGGTATCCACGGATACGGGGTGCGTGACCCTGATTGGCTGACGGTGTTCCTACGCTTGCTTGAATCCGAAGATGCCCAGGAGCGCAGCTTCTCTGGTTTCCATAGCATGTGCATCTACGTCATCCTGATGATCCATGCCCGCCAGATGCAGACAACCGTGAATGAAGAGGAATGCGATACGTTCTCGCGCCGTAATGCCAAGCTGTTTCGCTTCGCGCTGTGCTTTGCGGATGTTGAGGAATATCTCGCCCTCATGCTGGTCGATGGGGAACGAGAGAACATTCGGCTTGTAGGTCTTCTTTCGAGATTCGATATTGATGCGCCGGGCGAGTGTGTCGCCGCAGATGACCAGCGAGAGGTCGTAGCGCTGGCCTAAAATCTCGCGGGCGATGTGCTCAAACGCAACACGCGGCATGGGGCCGCGTGTGGTGTTCCGTATGGATACTGTGGGAGGGTGCTGCATGGCAGCAATGCTCGTCTCGCCGCTAACGGGCGATGGGGGTGTTCTCACCAAGTCGGCCTGGACCGGCAGGGACAGACTCACGCGGCTGCTGCTGTACCTGCGGCTGGGTCGAGATGGTCGGGCGGCCTCCGCGGCGCGCGGTCTCGACCACCTTGCCCTCCTTGAGGAGTTGGCGGAATTCATCGCGGCGCTTGATGCGCTTGAGTGCGCTCTTCTTCTGGACGGTCTTCGAAGTGTCGCGCGCAAAGTAGCGGTTCTTGCGGACGGACTTGATGAGGCCCGTGCCCTGAACACGGCGTGTGAACTTGCGGATAGTGGCGAGCACGTTTTCGGTGCCGGTGCGGGTGACTTCAACTTGTACCATAGTTGCGCGAGTGTACCATATGGGTGTGAAAAAGGGAATACCCCGGCCTCTACACAGGGCCTCGCTTAGGGGTGCGGGCTAGCGGGTGGCGGCGGGGAGGCCGAGTCGTCGTCGGCGGAGGTAGCCGGTAAGGTCGGGGACGGGAATCGCCTCCTGAGAATTAGTGGCCACTTCGCGCACTAAGACGGTACCCTCGACCGCCTCTTTGTGACCCATGATGAGGATATACGGGACGGCAAGTTCACGGGCTTTTGCCATCTGCTCGCCGATGCGTTCATGCCATATGCCTTGATGCACGGGGATACGGGCTGCCCGCAGGTTCTCCAGGATGCCAAGCGTCCGACGTCTTGCTTCAGGTCCGAGATGGGCAAAGTAGACCGCCGGCGAGGTCGCCGCCGGTTTGACAGATGGCTTGTACCCGGAGCCGCGCGGCTCACAGATGATCGTCACCATCGCGGCCGAAACGGGCACGCGCGCGATGCGGCTGACGAGCGGGTCGTACCGGCCACCGAAGGCGAACGGCTCCTTCTCCCCGCTCTCCTTGTCGGTGACCGAAAGCTCGAAGAGCGTGTGCGTCCAGACATCCTTGCTGCCGAGGACCTGCCCATCGAGTTCATAGCTCACCCCGCAAGCTTCCAGGTATTCGAGGAGTTCCCAGAAGCGCCGACGCTCTTCCTCAGTGAGGTACTCCATCGCCTGCGGTGCGCGCGGGACCGCCGGGTGCTTGCGCTCAATGAGCTGCACCAAGGTGCCCAAAGGATCGGTTGCGGCGCGCGGGCGCAGGGTAGGTGAGATCGACTCGAGATGCTTGCGCAGATACGTGCCGACATCACGCACGAACCGCGAGAACGACTCGGTCGAGCCGACATTATTGAGGACGAGGGACCGGTGCTCGATACCCGCTTCGCGTGCGATGGCATCGGCTACGACGATGAGGAGTGCCTCCGCGATACCGCTCGGCACGCCTAATACGTGCAATTCGAGCGAGGGAGACGCAGCGCTCGTGCCAGCGGTTGCGCGCCAGGCGAGCGCGGCATGGCCGTCGGGCGGCATGCCCGCGACCGACTTGCGTGCCGCAGCAGCAAGCGCGCGTTCTTCGCGACGCGCGAACAGCAGTTCCTCTTCGAGCTTCTGCTTCAGCGGGCCGTCGCCGTGACGCGGGGCGAAGCGCGGCAGCGTATCCATCGGGACGAACCCGTAATAACCAGTGATGCCGACGGCGTGATCGAAGAACGATGCGGTGTCATTGAAGCGGGTACCTTTCAGTCTGATCATGCAAACGCGCGTTACCTCGTAATAGGGGACCCCTCGCGGGTGGTGCTGTCTATGGTATAGCGCTCGACACCGGGCAAGACCGACAGCGCGCGCGGCGGATAGAGTCGCAAGAGTACGCGCCCGACGATGTCGTGCCGCGGCAAAAAGCCCCAGATACGAGAATCGGCAGAGACACGGCGATTGTCGCCGAGCACGAAGTAGCTGTCTTCGGGGATGACGACGCGCAGTTCCGAGACGCCGCCGAGGTTTGCCGGATCAAGATATGGTTCGTTCAGAACGATGCCTTCTGGGTGCGCGGCGTTGGTGACGGTCACCGTTGCGCCGGAAATCTCGATCGTTTCGCCCGGCAGGCCGATAACGCGCTTGATGAGCGCGCGAGTGGTGTCCTGCGGCAGGTCGAAGACGATGACATCGCCGCGCTGCGGCTCGTTTACGCGGTAGGTGACACGGTCGATGATGAAGTAATCCCAATCATCGAATGTCGGCTCCATCGAGGAGCCGGATACGACATACGGTGCCGCGACGAAGAAGCGGATGAAGAGCGCGATCAGGAGCGCGATGACCGTGTAGCCGATGAGCGAGCGGTCCGATGAAGGAGTGGGTGCGACTGCCTGCACAGGCAGCGACGCAACATCATCTCGTGAATCACGGAGCGCATCGAGATGATCATCGCGCGTAGGGATCATGTGCGTGCATTGTACAACCATGATCGCGTTGACACAAAATCAGTGCGATTGTGGATGAGAATTTTCCGCGCGTCGTCGATGCATAAAAATATTTTTTTGCACGCATGCACCTGTGCAAAACTTTTTCGTCACGCGCATGGTCCGCGTTTCCTGTTTTCTGTTTTTCAGACTATCCTGTCTGGCATGGCATGGGTCGTCGTCGGGCTCGGGAATCCGGGAGAAGAATACGAGGATACGCGGCACAACGCAGGGCGCACTGCGGTGGAGCTGTTTGGGCGCGCCATCAGCGCGTCCGAGTGGAAGAATGACAAGATGTTCAAGGCTCGCGTGGCAAAAGGAAAGCTCGGTACGCAGCTCTTCGTCTTGTGCGAGCCGGAAACGTATATGAATGAGTCGGGCAAGGTTGTTGCGAAACTCGTGCAGGGGCCGAAAGCCGCCGAAAAACTCGTTGTCGTCTACGATGATCTCGATCTGCCGCAAGGAACGATCAAGCTCTCGTTCGATCGCAGCTCGGGTGGACACAAAGGATTGGAGTCCATCATCAAGGCAGTGAAGACCACCGCGTTCGCGCGCGTGCGCATCGGTATATCTCCCACGACACCGAGTGGGAAGCTCAAAAAGCCGAAAGGAGAGGGTGAGGTGAACGACTTTGTGCTCGCACGGTTCAAGCAGGGCGAGCTCTCGAAGATGGAACCGGCGTTCAAGCGCGCGGCCGAGGCCATAGGCGCGATCGTCGAAGCGGGGGACGTGAGACTGGCGATGAACACGTTCAATTAAAACGATGCAGGATAACGAAAACCCGCGCACGAGGCGCGGGCAATCAACGGCGCAGTGCCGATTATCTGAACAATCGCACAATGAATATTCGGACAGCTTCCGCGATCTGCCACAGAAGACTGTTCGCGGGGCGCCGCTGCCTATCAGACTGGCGCGAATTGCCGCCGAGGAAGATGGGGCGATGCGCGGGATGATCGTCGTGCTTGAGTTCCACCATGAGTGTTCCCCTTGAGTGTTTGCCGCGGGTACTGTGGCATGGAATCGTATCTAAGTAAAGAAGCGGCGGGCCTTCGGCCCGCCGCTTCTTTACTTCCTATTCCCTAACCCCTAGTGGCTAGCCTCTGCCCTTTACGCCACTGGCTTGAGCGTCATGCGGCGCTCTTTCGGTTCGAAGAACGTGATCGTGAACGGATACACCTTGCCGAGCTCGAGCTTGGCGCGCAGATCCTGCTCGCTGCCGAATTCCGACATATGCACCAGACCGGCCACACCCTCCTCGATAGAAGCGAGCGCGCCATGCTTGTTGTACTTGATGACGACCGCGTCCACCTTCTGGTCCTTGCGGTACTTGTTGCCAGCCATCTTCCACGGATCCTCGATGAGTGCCTTGATCGAGAGCGAGATCTTGCCCTCCTTGATCTCGATGACCTTAACCTTCACCCTCTCTCCAACCTTGTAGCGAGCCTTCGGGTTCTCCACGAGCGCCCAGTCCATCTCGGAAATGTGGACGAGTCCCTCGAGTCCCTCTTCAAGCTTCACGAACACACCGAAGTCGGTCGCGCCGGTGACGACGCCATCGAGCGTATCGCCGACCTGGTACTTCTCGACCAGGGACGTGCGCTCGCTTGGGCCGGCGCCCTTCTCGCTGAAGATGAGCTTCTGCTCCTTCGGGCTTGCAGTGATGACCATGACCTCGACGGTCGTGCCGATCATCTTCTTAAGCTCGACGAAGATCTTATCCTTGTCGCCGTCCGGGACGCGCGGGTAGTGTGCGGCAGAAAGCTGCGATGCCGGGAGGAATCCCTGGATGCCGTTCCATGCGATGATGAGGCCACCCTTGTTCGCATCAGTGATAGGGAGCTCGAAGACGGTCTTCTTCTGCATGGCAGCCTCCGCCTCGCCCCAGATCAGGGCCTGGCGTGCCTCACGCAGCGACAGCTCGATGTAGCCTTCGGCGCGCTCGGTGCCCACCACCTTGGCGGTGATGGTGTCGCCGATGTTCACGTTCTTGAGGGTCTCGCGGGCCGAGAGGTACTCGCGGCCGTAGATGATGCCCGTGCCGAACGGATGGAGGTCGACATAGACGCGCGCACGGCCGATAGCCACGACCGGTCCTTCGACCACATCGTCGTTCTGCGGGCGTTTTGCTGTCGCCTCAAGCAGCTCGGCCATCGGGCCGGCGGGTGCTGCGGCCTCTGCCACATTAGTAATGGTCACCTCCTCGGCAACCGTTGCGTTCTTACTCATGACTCTATATATCGTCGTCCGGTTCTCCCCAGTCTTGCTTCCATTGCCCGAGGAAGGGGAGGGCTAGCCGTACGCCGTGAGCTATTAAATGAGTGGGTGCACTATACCAGAGGAATCGTGTGCTGCAAAGAAAAAGGGCGTCGCACGCGGGGTACGACGCCTCTCAACGTCGGCTAGCCTAGCTAGCCGTAATCTGTGGGAAACACCATCGTGTCTCCTCCCTGTGGTTTTCTGTTCACCGCTACCGGTCGCGCTGGCGCCGCCGAATCAGAACAAGAACATTTCGCTTGCCGCCATGTCGCTCTTCGCGAATGCGGGCGGCCCTGTTTTCGCCATGATGTCCTCCTTGGACACGGTGCGGTTATTCCGGCCAAACACCGGACTGGCGGATTGTATACCCGCGTTGCCGCGCGCACAAGCGCCCTTCCCTGATCACTTGTGGAAAATAAAAAGGGCGGCCTCCGAAGAGGGCCGCCCTGACGCACGAGGCGCCGATAGAGGATCAGATGGTCGAGCCGCCGTCCTTCGAGCTGCTCGTCTGCGCGCCGTTCGTGATGCCCATGGCCGCCGCCAGAACGCCGATCTCGGAGGTCTTATAGACCGTCACATCGCCATGCGAGTCGGCGATCAGGGTCAGGTCCTTGCCGTCGTGCGTGGCCGAGGCGCCGTAAAGGCTCTGGACCTGCTGGCCGCGCCAGGAGCCCGAGCATTTCTTGAACGTGGCCGAGTCGACGATATTGCCGAGCTGGTCGCGGGGAATGAGGTCCTTCGCCTTGCCGAACGCCTTGATGGATTTCACCTGGCCAAACGGACGATTCTTCGAAGACATGCGTCTTTCCTTCTGCTGTTCGTCCCCTCAGGGACAAGATCAAGTCGGCCTTCGTGGCCGACAGGTGGGGATATTACACGACAGTGTTTTCTTGTCAACTGCCGGGGTTGTCGCCTATACTAGCGGCCATGATCATCACCTACCACGATGGCGCGTGCATCAAGATGAGTGCGGGGGATACGACGCTGGTCTTCGGCCCGGTCTCGAAGAAGTCCGACGACTTCAAGTCGACAAACTTCGGCGCCGATGTCGCGTTCGTGCCGCTTAATCATCCTGATTTCAACGGGGTGGCGGAAGCACAGCGCGGCGAACGCCAGCCGTTTGCCATCACTGGCCCGGGCGAATACGAAGTGAAGGACATCACCGCCGCGGGGTTTGCCACGAAGTCGTGGTGGGGGAATAGCGCAGGTCGCACGCTGGACGACAAGACGGAAGAGCGCATCAATACGATCTATTCTGTGCATATGGACGGCTTATCGGTCTTGTACCTGGGCGTGAACGGCGACGAAAAGCTGCCGGCAGAGGTGCTCGAAATGGACGCGCCAGATGTGCTGATCACGCCGGTGGGCGACAATGGCGCGCTTACGCCTGCAGAAGCTGCGAAGCTTGCGGTGAAGCTCGAGAGCAAGATCATCATCCCCATCCTGACTGACGACAAGAGTCTCAAAGTATTCCTGAAGGAGGCTGGCGCCGAAGGCACGAAAGCGGTGGACAAGCTCACTATCAAGCCGCGCGATCTGGCGGGGAAGGAGGGGGAGGTGGTCGTGCTTGCAGCGTAATGGTATAGGAAACAAATGTACAGCATGCAGCGGCGGGCCGAAGGCCCGCCGCTGCATGCGTATGGTAATATGTCATCAACGAACATCTTTGTTCGCTGTTAGCCATGGTCGTACAAAAAACCGTCGATAATCTCAAAGGCAAGCCACCGGAGCAAAAGACGGCAGTGGCAGGCGCCGCCGCATCGCTTGTTGTCATCATACTGCTCATCTTCTGGGTCATGCACTTCATGAAGCAGATCCGCAGCGGCGCGCAGGACGTGAACCTCGACGGCATCCAGAATCAGATCAATCTCAAAGAAGTGCAGAGCGCGAATCGTGACATTGAGGCGCAATTCGCCAAGGATCGGTTGCAAGAGTTCCAGCAGCTGCGCGATTCTGCTGCGGCACAAGAAGCGGGGACGACGAACTTGGAGGTGATGGAGATAGACGCAGGAGGCGGCGCGAATCACTTCAACAGCGGATTTGGGCAGTAGGGAAGAGTGAGCCAACAAAAAGATTCATGCTCGCGGCCACGGGCCGCGAGCACGCTTGTCTAGTCGCCTCTAATTCGTAGAGTGATTTCCGCCAAAACGAGCATGATGATTGTCCAGAAGAATGCAGATGCAAACGATATCTGCGGCACTCCAAATGCCCACGCGATACCAAGATATGGAACCCATGCGATCCCTACCAGGAAGGTGGCGGACAGGGCAAGCACCAGTATATTCAGAATGGTAACGCCGATAAGCTGCACTACCCCAATTGCGAGTATGGCTGCCGCACCGATTACGTCGACCACTGTCATCGCGACTCGCTGCATGTCTCGATCCTCCTGCTGCGCTCTGAATCAAAAAACATAATATAATCCACGTTACAGTATGTCAAGTCGGGCAGGTCTGGAGAAACTGTTTCTCCAGACCTGTTTGCCTAGTCTTCTAGCTGCAGGTTGCGATATTCCTCTTTTCGTTCACGATATGCGCCGAGCATATTTCGCGACGCATCTTTGAGTGCTTCCGCAGAGGGAAACAGCGCCGCGACAACATTGTCATTTGCCAGGGTATTGGAGAAACTGTTTCTCCGGAGTTGGATATAAAATATGGTGTATTATTAGGAATGACGAGTATGAGTCTGGAGAATAAGAAACTTGCTCACAATATTAGAAAGCGCGTTGCAAGCACGTTGCCGGAGAAATTCGCCAAAGTTTGGGAAGAGCGGATGCGCAGAAATTCATTGGAGAAAGAAGGATGGGAAGCGATCAACGACCTCGTTGCGTTTGGAGTCGATGATGAACATCTTCACTTGCATGTACACGAGAACTTGACGAAAAGTCGGTTTGGTGTCGCTCGTACTATGTTAGAGGGATTGGGTTTGATAGCTGCCCGCCTAACTTCCGATTCAAGACTTTCCCCGGTCCGACATATCGAAATATACTCATGGATTGTGTACAAGCGGCCGGATATAATCGAACGATTTGGGTTTCATATAAGCGAGCGCGATGACATCAAAAAGATTGCCTTGGCCACAATGAATAAAGAAGATTTCATCCGAAGGTTCAGCTCTGAAAAACAAAGCGATACTTTGTAATTCTCGCGAAAAGCACGCCATGCCTGTGATGATGAACTCACCGATGCTGTCGGCACATTCCACAAGCCGCAGGGGTGGTGAAGAAAAAAGTACTAATCCGTAAGGCGACGCCTTACGGATTACGCCTTAAAAAATTACCACCAACACAAAAAACCAAGCGTCGCTTGGCTTTGAAAAAAGTGAAAAGTATTGGAGAAACTGTTTCTCCAGAGTTGACGTGTGTGCTGAGACTTGAGTATGGATAGTGAATTGCCCATTCCCATGCGTCGTCGAAATCATGTGCTGTGGCGGATAGCCCTCTCGGATGCAGCTCCAACGTGTTCTTAAAAACGATGTAGGGAATGACATATCGCAGGTATTCATCGCTGTCGACAGTCCTACTTTTGTACGGGCCTTGAAAGATGCTCCCTTTCTCGTCGTACTTCTCGTTAAAGTAGCCGGTCATGCTCCGGAAGATTTTTTGAGTGAATTCTGGAAGGCCGCGCTCGCGATCTTCTCGTATACGAAGCAGGAAATGAATGTGGTTGGGCATGAGTGTCCATGCAAGAATATCGATGAGCGGCTTTCGTTCCGGCCAATGATCTGGACGAGTGCACAGCGGAAGTGATGCAACTTCGTCGGCCCAGTAATCACTCTTGAACTCGTCGTTCAGTATATAGAGTGCGTTGATGTATCGCTTGCGGTCGGGCTCATCTCGCACTATCTCCATGCCGCGAGCGCCGCGTTTAATGACGTGCAATATCGATCCAACACCGTACGGTTCAATTCTCATAACATCCGGAGAAACAGTTTCTCCGGATTCAGTTTCTCCGGATTTGTTAGGGAAAGATAGTTGGGTGGGTGGGGGTTGGTTGGGGTAGCGCGGGAGTGGATGGGGAAGGTAGAAAAAAATTCGCGCTCGCGACCATGGGGCCACGAGCGTGATGTCTACTTGTAGAGTTCATTGTACTTGGTATTCAGAAAGACGACGAGCCGCTCTGCCTGTACATGACTGGCGGGACGTACAACGTGCATAAACACGCCATCTTTATTTCGATAACCCACATCATTGCCGGATATCGGGTTTTCAAAACCGAAAGCGCTGCGCTCGTGTCCATATTTTTTATCGAACAACACCACGTTCAATGCCTCAGCGACATCCTCCGCCTGGTGATGATCGCGGAAGTCGTAAACGTCCAGCCCAGCTCTCATACCGCTTTTGAGCATTACGATGGTTGAAACCCCGCTTCCTCTCGCTGCGTAAAACGCATGTCTGAGCACGGTTGCGTATACTTGTGCTTCGCCTCGAGTCATGAGTGTGCCCTCCTACTAAGTCGGATATAAACATTACTAATTCACATTGTCAACTCGTGCCCAGAGCAGGGGAGTTTGCTATAATCTTCCCTACGTATGGCAAAAAAGACTGCAGAGAAAGCGCCTGAGCCGGCGCCGGAGGCGCCGGCGCATTCGGGTATCGTCTTGCGCTCCATCACGCAGGAAATGCGCGAGTCGTATCTCGATTACGCAATGACGGTCATCACGGGCCGCGCTTTGCCCGATGTCCGCGACGGCCTCAAGCCAGTGCATCGCCGCATCCTCTTCGCCATGCTCGAAGCAGGTCTCACCGCAGGCGGCAAGACGAAGAAGTCGGCGACGGTGGTCGGCGATGTGCTCGGCAAATACCATCCGCACGGCGACGCCTCAGTCTACGACGCGATGGTCAAGATGGCGCAGGACTTCTCGATGCGCTACCCGCTCATTATTGGCCAAGGCAACTTTGGCTCGATTGACGGCGATGGCGCCGCAGCCTACCGCTACACCGAAGCGAAGATGTCGCGCATCGCGGGCGAGATGCTCAAGGACATCGAGAAAGATACGGTGGATTTCCGTCCCAACTACGACAACACAAAAAAGGAGCCGACGGTCCTGCCGGCTGGTGTTCCGAATCTCCTCCTCAACGGCACGCTCGGTATCGCCGTCGGTATGGCCTCGAACATCCCGCCGCACAATCTGCGTGAAGTAGTAGATGCGACCATCCATCTGGCCGACAACCCGGCTGCGACGACCGACGACTTGCTTGAGTTCGTGAAGGGCCCCGACTTCCCCACCGGCTGCATCGCGTTCAATCAAAAGGATATCGAGCACGCCTACGCCTCCGGCCGCGGCGGCGTCGTGGTACGTGGCGACGCGGAGATTGCGGAGGGCAAAAAGGGTGACTACCAGATCATCATCACGTCGATTCCCTACCGCGTCGTGAAGGCCGATCTCATCATCAAGATCGCCGATCTCGTGCACGAGAAGAAGCTTGAAGGCATCAAGGACATCCGCGACGAAAGCGCCAAGGACATCCGCATCGTCATCGAACTCAAAGGCACCGCAAACGCGCAAGCGGTCCTGAACTACCTCTACAAGCACACGCAGCTTGAAGACACCTTCCACTACAACGTCGTGGCGCTGGTCGACGGCGTTCCGCAGACACTCTCGCTGAAGGCAATTATTGAACAGTTTATCATCTTCCGCCGCGAGGTCGTCACCCGCCGCACCAAGTTCGACCTAGCGAAGGCCGAGGCACGCGAACACATCTTGCTCGGCCTCAAGAAGGCACTCGATCACATCGATGAGATCATCAAGCTCATCCGCGCAAGCAAGACGGTGGACGACGCCCGCGCAGGGCTCATGAAGAAGTGGGCATTTTCCGAGATCCAGGCGCAGGCCATTCTCGACATGCGCCTCCAAAAGCTCGCCGGCCTCGAGCGCCAGAAGATCGAAGACGAGCTCAAGGAAGTCCAGGCACTCATCGCCCACCTCCAGGGTCTCTTGAAGGATGCAAAGAAACTGATGAAGGTCATCAAGGACGAGCTGAAGGAGATTGCCGAAAAGTACGGCGACGACCGCCGCACCAAGATCGTGAAGCGTGGTGCCACGACCTTGAAGCCCGAAGACCTCATCGCCGACGAGGATTCCGTGCTTGTACTCACCTCAGGCGGCTACATCAAGCGCACAAATCCGGCCGAGTATCGCAAGCAGAAGCGCGGCGGCGTCGGCGTCATGGACCTCAACACGAAAGAAGAGGATTTCGTCACGCACTTCCTCTCAGCTTCGACGCACAACGATTTGCTCTTCTTCTCCGATCGCGGCAAGGCATATCAGCTCAAGATGTTTGATGTGCCAGAGGGTAAACGGGCCACCAAGGGCAAATCCATCATGAATTTCTTGTCGCTTGAGCAGGGCGAACAGATTACCTCGATCCTCGCGATGCCAAAGGACGTGAAGGAAGCGAAGGGTCTCGCGCTCTTGCTTGCCACCAAGGACGGCACTGTCAAAAAGACGGCTGCCGATGCCTTTAAGGAGGTGCGCCGTTCTGGCCTCATTGCGATCAATCTCGACAAGGGCGATGCGCTCATCAGTGCGCAGTTCGTCAACGATGGTGACACCATACTCCTTGCGACCGCAAAGGGTCAGGCTATCCGCTTCGCCGAAAAGGACGTGCGCGAGATGGGCCGACAGGCAGCAGGCGTGCGTGGCATCAAGCTCGACAAGGGTGATGAGGTTGTGGGCGCAGGGGTGATTCCGAAGGGCGCGAAGGATGCGGAACTTCTGGTGTTCTCCTCGACCGGCTATGGCAAGAAGACGCCGCTTTCCGAATACAAAACCCAAGGTCGCGGTGGTTCCGGCATCAAGACCATGTCGATCACCGCAAAGACCAAGCAGCTCGTCGGCGCAGCAGTGCTTGTCGACAAGGGCGGCGAACTCGTCGCGATGTCGCAGAAGTCGCAGGCCATCCGCACTGGTCTCGACGAGATCCCGTCGCTCTCACGCGCGACGCAGGGTGTGCGCGTTATGAAGCTGCGCGATGGGGATGTCCTCGCATCGTTTGTGGTGTTCCCTGGTAGCGAGGAGGAATAAGGCTTTGAGTAAGTCCTCTCTTGAGATCTTGAAATATTGACAATTAAGTAATTTATGCTAAAATAGCTCCACGTACCAAGGTCTGACGGTTCGTAATGAAGCGACCTCAGGAAACCAAGGGCGGAAAAGAAGGATCTTTGAAATGTCTCTCTACGTCTGGCTGAAGAAATCAGCCCCGAAGGATCTCATGATCGGTGTTCGCTCCACCAAAGTCGACCCCAACAGCGGGGCGAGATATATTGAGTTGAATCTCGACCCGATAAAACCTTCGGCGGAGGTGCCGCCGCTGGACCGCAAATATGTTAGAAAGCTCACCTTCAAGCACGCCTACTACGCGGGCTTTCGGGCCGATGGCATCTACGCGCACAAGGGTGCCACTGCCCGCGTCGCGTTCCATCGCCATGTCAACGGCGGCATAATGTCGCAGACGCAGACAGTGGAGGATTCCCAGAAGATATCCATCGCTGCTCCTAGTCTGCGGACACTTCGCGAGATTTACTCCAAGGTGCGCTCGGGCCAATTGAAGCCCGACGCCGAATGGGGTCAACCTCCTCGCGATTCGGGAACGGCCAATATCGAGGAGGATGTGACCTACCTTGAATTGTGACGACTAACCATCGGAGATTATTTCATCAGGACCAGTTGCTCATCGGGCGACTGGTCCTGTTTTTTTATTGGAGGACGCCGAGAATCCCATCCTTGCGTTTCCAGTGACTCTTCTACCGACTTTGTTCGGGAGGTGGTTGTGGCACGTATACTTTCCGTGCAAAAGATCGAGTCAGTTGGGGAGATGCGGTAGTAGCGGGAATCATGATTGTGTTTTCGACGGGACTCCTTATAATCCTCCTCTTTTTTTGAGTTGCCCACATGTATGGTGTATGCGCGCGGCCGAAAGGCCGCGCGCTGCGTATATACTGTATGCAATGACTACGCACGCAGCGGAGGCGTCGCACATCAGGCATGCGCACAAGAGCTTTGCTCGTCCGCATCATAATGTCGCGCAGTTTGGGATCGAGCCGGGCATGACCGTCGTAGATTTCGGCGCTGGAAGCGGTGCGTATGTGCGAGCGTTCGCCGAAGCGCTTGGCGAAGACGGACAGGTGATCGCGGTCGACGTGCAGCGCGATCTCCTGCGTCGCATCCACAATGATGCGGTGCACCGGCATCACAGGCATGTGAGAACCATATGGGGTGATCTGGAACGGCCGGGCGGTTCTAAGCTCGCCGACGATGTGGCGGATCTCGTACTCATCTCGAATCTCCTCTTCCAGGTCGAAGAGAAACAAACTGTCCTCGATGAGGCGTTCCGCATTCTCAGGCCTGGCGGACGCGTCGTCGTGATTGACTGGTCGGACAGCTTTGGCGGGCTTGGCCCGCGCACCGCAGACATCGTGACTCGCGAGGCGGGCTTGCAGATGCTGGGGGCTGCGGGGTTCGTCTCGTCACAGCCGTTTATGGCAGGTGCACACCACTGGGGTGTCATGGCGGATGCGCCCGACAACGACAACCCCTAGCATATGAAGCCGACCTCAAGTCCTTTCCAGCTTATCCTCCTCGGCACGTTCGGTGCCTTGGCGGTCGCGGGTGTCCTGGTGTTCGCGCTGGCGGTCAGCAAGAGCACGGGCCAGCAGATCGGCTCGGTCACTATCTGGGGCACGCTCGACCAGAGCGCGTGGTCTGCGGTCCTGCGGCAGATCGCAGAGGAGAACGCGGCGCTCTCACAGGTGACGTACGAGCAGAAAGACCCGGTGACGTACCGGAAGGAGCTGACCGATGCGCTCGCCAGCGGCAAGGGCCCGGATCTCTTCATCATGATGGGTGATAGTGTCGTCTTTGACGCGGGCAAGGCGTTCCCGATCCCGTACGAAATCATCTCGCGCGATATCTACACGAATCTCTTCATCGACGCGACCAATGTGTACATGACCGCCGACGGCGTGTTGGCGGTGCCGATACTCGTCGACCCGTTGGTCTTATACTGGAATCGCGATCTCATGGCTGCCGCGGGTCTCGCTACACCGCCGAAGTTCTGGTACGAGGTGCCGGTCATGTCGCAGAAGATGACGCGCAAGGACGACGCGGGTGTCATCAGCAAGAGCGGCATCGCGTTCGGGGAGTATCGCAACGTAGGGAATGCCAAAGATGTCGTATCGCTCCTTATCCTGCAGGCAGGCGGGCAGATCACCGCGCGCGATTCGCAGGGGAACCTGGTACCGGCATTGTCGTCACGCGTAGGAGGGTCGAGCGAGTCGGCGGAAAGTGCGCTCGATTTCTTCACGCAGTTTGCCGATCCGGCCAAGGATATATATGCCTGGAACCGCTCGCTCCTGGACGCACAAGATGCGTTCGCTGCGGGCGATGTGGGATTGTACGTCGGGTTTGCGAGCGAGAAAGCGATCATCGCGCGCAAGAATCCGAATCTCAACTTCGCCGTATCCCCGGTGCCGCAGCTCTCGGCACAGGGTCCTGCACTTACTGTCGCGCGTACCTACGGTTTGGCGACATCGCGCACTGGCGCGCGCCCCAACGTAGCCGCATCTGTCGCATACACGCTCTCGGACCCGGGGCCGGCGGCGGCACTGTCATTGGCGCTTGGGCTGCCCTCAGCACGGCGCGACATACTGCGGGTGCCAGCGACCAGCACGTACGCGATGGTCAATAGCCAAGCCATCCTGGCGCGGTCCTGGATCGACCCGGACCCCCAGGGGACAGCCGACGCGTTCCGCGCTATGATTGAAGATACGGTCAGCGGCGCCGTCACTGTTTCGGAGGGCGTGCAGCGCGCAGACCAGCAGATAGGCAAACTCATCGGACTATGACGTACAGACGCATCCTCGCGCAGGTGGTTGCCGGCTTGATTCCTGTAGCGGTTCTCGTATTCGCGCCGGAAGCCGGGGCACAGCCTCGGTTTGAAAGTCCGCTCAGCAGCGACTTCGATTCGATCCCGCGCTTCATCGCGGGCGCGTTGCGCATCCTCATCATCGTCGCGTTGCCGATCATCTCGCTCGTGCTCGTGTATTCCGGTTTCCTGTTCCTCTTGGCGCAAGGCAATCAGAGAAAGCTCACGACGGCGAGGAACAATTTCCTGTACGTCATCATCGGCGCTATCCTCATCCTTGGCGCGTGGATCATCGCGACCTTGATCGGCGGTACCGTCAGTCAGCTTACTCGATGATCGCTATGTCCCGTATGCTCGCCTGGGTGCTCGTGCTTAGCCTGCCGTCTGTGGCAGCGGCCGCCACATACAGCACATTCGCAGATCTTGCGGCGTTCTTCGTGAGCATGCTCAACGCCGGAACGGCGCTGCTGGTCGTCGTAGGCCTCGTTGTCTATTTCTACGACATCACGCACAGTATGTTCAAGGCGGGTGAGAAGGATCACTCGCAGCTCAAGACACAGCTTTTATGGGGCGTTGCCATCCTCTTCGTGATGGTGTCCATCTGGGGTATCGTCAATCTCTTGCAGGAGACGATCTTCGGCGGCAATGCCAGTGGCGGCGGGGCAGGCGGCGGTTCGTCGCAACCGGGCGGCAATCCGTTTGAACCGCCTGCATTCATACAGGAATAAGTATGCCGGATCCGTACGGGATGGTTGCAGGAGCTGATGCGGCGAGTACTGCCGCGTCGGGCCAGAGCGCCATGCAGGTCATTCCGCAGCTGGCGGGGATTCTTAATATTTTTGTTGGCCTCATGCTGACGACCGGTATCTTGTTCTTCGTCGGCGGGTTCATTGAGTACATCGCGCATCTCGGGATCAAGGAACGCGAGAAAGGCTTGGAGAAGATGCATCTGGGAGTAGCCATACTGTTCGTGCTAGCGGCACTTTTATGGCTATCGCAGTTCGTGCAGGGGCACACTGCATTCGTAATCACCCTCCTGGGGGCAGCGCTCGTGCTGTTCTTGGGTTGGGTGTTCTTGGGTGACCTATTGGCACCGGCACCAGAAGCGAAACCTGAGAAGAAATGACGAAGCCGCTTATCCACATGCGGCAGGCGGCATCGTCTTGCGTTCCCATCTACGCCCGATACCATAGAACAATCTATCAGGTATAACCACTGTTGAACCAACTATGCGCAGCATTATCCGTCTCACCCCGTTCCTTCCGATTGCGGTCGCTGTTGCGCCGTCTCTGGCAAGCGCCGCGACGGTTCTGAATCTCTTGGCGCTCGCGAATACCGTGCTCAATGCCCTTATCGGCCTCCTCATCACCCTGGCGATTGTCGCGGTGTTCTGGGGCATCGCCCGCTACCTGTTCGCTAACGGCCAGGACATGAAGTCTGCCGGCCTCAGGAGTGCCATGTATGGCGTCGGCGCCATCTTTATTATGGTCTCCATCTGGGGCATCATCCGCCTCCTGCAGTCTACGTTCGGCGTCACGTCGACCGACGCGGTCGTTCCGAAGGGTATCCAGATCAACGCGGGCGGCTTCTAATAGCCATCAGTACGGCCCCGCAACAGCGGGGCCGTGTAGCATATGCAAGCAACGAGCGATCTCATCGGGCGGTTCGTCACCTACATACTCAATCCACTCATCCTGCTTATCTTCGCAGCGGGGTTCTTCCTGTTCATGTATGGGTTGGTCAAATTCATGTTTGCGCTCAGGTCAGGTGCGCCTAGTCAAGACGGCAAGCAGCATATGCTGTGGGGCATCGTGGGCATGTTCATCATGGTATCGGTGGAAGGTATCATCTACATGATCGACTCGACGTTCAACCTGCAGGTGATGAGCGGCGGCGGCGTCGATATCGGCAGGATTCAGAACATCAACACACCCGCGAACTTCTTCGGTGAGTAGCACCGGTCCCTCTCTGTGGGCGGTGGAAGACTCGGGGTCAAGTCGCCGAAGCGAAAAGCGCAAAGAAGCCCGGGCGAGACGAATTTGCCAAAATGCTTTCCATGATTGAGACAAGCAAAAAGCCGCTCGGCATTTTGGCATGGCATCCGGATCGTCTCGCCCGCAATAGCGTGGACGGTGGAAGGATAATTTATCTTGTAGACACTGGAGCTATCGCTTCTTTGCGCTTTCCGCAATTTTGGTTTGAGCCAACTCCGCAAGGAAAATTCATGTTGCAAGTGGCGTTCGGGCAATCAAAATACTTTTCGGACAACCTTGTGGAAAATGTGAAGCGCGGCATCCGCCAAAAACTCCGCCGTGGAGAATGGCTGACGCTTGCGCCCCTTGGCTATGTGAATAACTACAAAACAAGGAACATTGAGCCGCACACTGTTCACTCTCGGATTATCCAGCGAGCGTTTGAGGAATATGCCACCGGAAAATATACGCTTGTCGGTTTAGCGGAGTTTTTGGCGGACCACGGCATTGTCCAAAAGAAAGGAACGCCACTTGCAAAAGTTTCCGTCGTGAAAATGCTCACCAACCGAGCGTATTTGGGATTTGTAAAATTTCATGGCGAGTATCACGACGGAAACTTTGAGCCGATTCTTTCCCCGACACTGTTTGAAGCAGCGCAGAAAGTATTGAAAAGCAAACAAAGGCCGCGCAAACAGAAAGAGAGATATGATTTTCCATTTACGCAGTTTGCGCGGTGCGGCGAGTGCGGAAATATGATCACAGCACAATATACCACTAACCGCTTTGGCACGCGCTACACTTACTATCGTTGCACCAAGAAAGGCGGAAAGTGCAGCCAGCCGTATCTTTCCGCCGACGCACTCGCCGCTCAAGCGCAAACCCTGCTTCAATCAGTGTCGCTTCCTCTCGCGGAAATTGAAGTTATGGAAAAACAGATTGACGAATGGGAAAAGGAAACAATTTCCGTGAGAGGAGATGTTGCCCAAAATCTGAAATCTAAACTTTCCGAAACGCAGGAAAAGCTAGAACGGCTTGTGTCGCTCTACTTGGATGGCGATATTGAGCGCGAATTGTATCTCACTAAGAAAGACGCGCTCCTGCGTCAAAAAGCCAAGCTGGAGGAAAGTTTGGGAGATTTTGGGCAACAGGGAAAGAATCGGCTCGAACCCTTGCGGAGTTTCGTTTTGTCCTTGAGAGAAGCGGAAAATCTGGCAAAAGCTGAAAATCACGCCGAATGGCGCAACTTTTTCAGTTCTCTCGGCTCTAACCCCGAAATCAAGGACAAAACGCTTTCAATCAACTGGAGCGAACTCTGGGATTTTACGGCGAAAACAAAAGCGGATTTTGCCCTGCGGAGCGCGGGCGCAAGCCCGCGCGGAGCAGTCAATTCCGAAAAAGTTAGTTTTGGTGCTGGGAGGGAGACTCGAACCCGCACTGCCTTGCGGCGCCAGTCTATGCGGCTGGTGCGTCTACCCCTGTCTCGTTCGTAAATTCTGCCCAATGTGCTGGGGAGGAGACTCGAACTCCTATGCCTCGCGGCGCCAGCTCCTAAGGCTGGTGCGTCTACTACCACAGGCATCCCGGGCTGCGAGTCGCGCTGCGCGCTCGCGCATCCCGTCACAATTTCGTCACCCAGCACTTACCACATTGTGGGCGAGGGGAGACTCGAACTCCCATGCCTCGCGGCGCCAGCTCCTAAGGCTGGTGCGTCTACCAATTTCGCCACTCGCCCCGACGGCCCCATCCTAGCATGGTACTTGCGCCCTGTGCAGTTGCGCGTATGCTGCCAGACAGACACGCTAACCAGGGGAGGGTGTCGTGATAAGAAAGATTCTCGGGCCGCTCGTCGTGGCCCTCGTCGGCATTAGCTCGCACTCGGATGCGGCGCCGAAGATTCCAGACGTGTGCTTCGGCGCGCTCGATACGTACCTTGAGGGCCGCTTCGACGATGCGCGGGTGCTGGAGGTGACAAAATTCACGCTCACCGACTATGGCGACAGCCTGAACTTGGGTGCCTTGCTCCGCGAGCATCGGTATCGGGTCGAGGCGCAGACAGCAGAACAGACATTCGAGCTTAGCGTTTCGTATTTCAAGCTCGGCGTATGGGAAGCGAAACAGGAATTATTCTTCTCGCTGCGTTCGTTCGACGCAATGAGAGATCCTGATAGGCCTATGTGGCTCGTCTTTATGACGATCGCAAACAAGCTTGGCTTCGCGCCCTCGTATCTGCTCTCTCTCGACCGAGACGGCACGTGCGTAAGCACGGCGTTCCTGCCGCTCTACCTGACAGGGCGGCCGAGCGCCGAGGCGAAGTAAACAGATGCGCCTCAGATATGGCCCGTGCGGAACGCACGGGCCATTCACTTTGTTTGCGGTGCGTCGCATGTCGCGGTACAGTCCGGGGCGGACTTGAAAGTGGAGGATAAGCGATGAATCTTCGAGGTATAGAACTTGGTCCCATGCAGGGGTTCTCTGGCGTGCAAGGGTTTTTTGGACACGGCTATCCGTTCCATAGGATCTGGACGTTCAGTCGGTGGTTCGACTTTACGGGCATGACAGAGGTTGGCAAGACGATGACGATGCCGCCGACAGAGGGCAATATGCCGCTGTCGGATGAGTATCCGTTCGAGCCGCAAGAATGGTTTCCGCGCTGCATCTGGGTTTCCTGGAGGCGTCGCATCGTGCTCAATGTCGTCGGGCTGACCAATCCGGGCGCCGAGGTGCTGCTACGCTACGATCAGCCGGTCGTGATTTCGTTCATGTCGGTCGCAAAAACATCTGCGGACCGCCTGGAGGAAGCGCGGGCGTTCGTCGAGTGGCTCATGCGGTGGCGTGCGGCTCATCCCGGGGTCGTAATCGTCCTGCAGTTCAATTTTAGCTGCCCGAATGCCGGGCATGACCCAACGGAACTGCTTCATGAGGCGCTCGTGGCATTGGGCATCGTCGAGGAGCTCGACATCCCGGTGATGGCCAAGATCAATGTGCTTGCGCCGATTGAGATGATCCGGGAGATCGCCGAGCACCGTGCATGCGATGCACTCGTCTTATCGAACTCGGTTCCGTTCGGCCAGAATCCGGTCGACTTGAAGCACCAGATCGACTGGCGGCGTTATTTTCCCGATGGAGCATCGCCGCTGACAAAGCGGGGGTTTGCCTCTCCTGGCGGCCTTTCAGGCGAGCCTTTACTGCTTCTGGTGGCCGAGCGGTTGGAACAGATAAGGGATGCAGGAATCGATATCCCTATCTGCGCCGGTGGCGGCATCTTGAAACCAGACGACGTGGACCTCCTCGTCGGGGCTGGCTTACGGCGAGAGGTCGATGCGGTGGCTATGGCGTCAGTTGCACTCCTGGCGCCGTGGAACATCCAACCGATAATCCACCGGGCGCACAAGCTACTCGGATAATCTGCAAACATGAAGGCCGGCGCGCAAGCGCCGGCCTTTCCCTTGCCCCGCCGTCTCTGGACTGGTATGGTTCGCGCGGACATATAGTGTCACACAAACCGATTTAGAGAGGTGCCCATGTCTATGATACAGATCGTGAAAGACGGTGCAGGACGCACTGTTTTGATCACCTTTCGGCGGCGGTCGAACTTCCATGCGCATGGCCGGTGGGGCCAGATGATGGAAACGGTCTTGCCGGATATCCTGCGGCATACGAAATATGTGCTGCTCATGCCTAACAACGGCCCTGATGAGGGCGGCATCATTCGGACGCCGGAAAGCGCGGCGCTGGCGTATCGGAAGGCCATGGAGCTGCGCGATCGGCACGGCATGACGAAGTGCACGGACATCCTGACGACTGTCTACCTGACGGGCGATGTGACGCCCAAGGTGATCGAGACCATCAGCCGCTCGCACTGCGTGTGGGCCCTGAAGAGCTACCCGACCGACCCGAAGGGCACGACAAACGCTGGTCACGGCATCCCGTTCGACGAGATCGACAAAGATGTCATCCGGGCGATGATCGAGCATCGCGTTCCGCTCTTGATCCATGCGGAAGACACACATGATCGGCATGGGTGAAGCCTGCCGCACGCAGAGCGCGAAGCGCATTGCGTCGAGCATCGTTTGCGGCCGTTCAGGGAGCAGCATCCTGATCTGCTGATATGCGAAGAGCACATCAGCACGGCGAAAAGCGTCGCACTGATCAAGGAAGACACGAGCGGCAACACGGTCTGCACCGTAACGCCGCATCATATGTTGCTGACCATACGCAACCTGAATGTGCACACCAAATGCATGCCATTCCTGAAGTCGGAAGAGGATCGCGCTGCGGTCGCCGCGTTTGCCACTTCGGGCGATTATCGCGCGATCGCGGGCGACGATACGGCGCCGCATCCGGCGAAAGACAAGCGCGTAGCGCTCGAGAACGCAAAGTGCGGATGCTGGCTGCCACATGGCATCGGCATCTACACGCGAGTGTTCGCGGACGCCGGCGCCTTAGACGATCGGTTCGTGCAGTTCATGTCGCTCAACGGGCCGCGTTGGTGGGGTCTTCCCATACCGGATGCGCACGACACGATAACGATACGAGCGGTCAAAGAGGGTGACATCCCGGATCCGCTGCCGATCATCGGCGCCGATGACGTCATCGTGCCCATGGGATGGCCCGACGGCAACTATGCCGCGAGGATCCCGGTTGGCTTCGTCGCACACGAATGCTAACAAACACAGCCGCGGCAGGGGAAACCCCGCTGCGGCTGAATCTTTTTCAGAGGTCGAGGGGTCCGAACCCGCGTAGCGCAATTTGAACAGATGCGCAGACCCCCGTGCGACGGGCGGATATATGCTCGTAATGGAGGCCTGAGCGGGACTCGGTCACGAATAAATCCGCCGCCGCCGCGTCGGATTTTTCTCGACCCCGGCTCGCGGCCTCGCCTGCTGGCTCGGCATCGCTCCGCCTTTCGAGCCCCGCACGCACGACGCGCAGGCGTCGTGCTTCATGCTCCTTTGGAGGCCTGAGCGGGACTCGAACCCGCGCATAGCGGTTTTGCAGACCGCCGTGTTACCCCTTCACCATCAGGCCAGTGCGTGCCATTCTAGCACACAGCTAGAGTCGGAGGCCCCATGGTGCGAAATCGCCGTCTCGTGCTAAAAATAAGCCACGCCGGGATGATGGAATGGTAGACATAGGGGACTTAAAATCCCCAGGCCGCAAGGCCGTGTGGGTTCGAGTCCCACTCCCGGTACAAAAATTGAGGCACGAGATTTTTGTACCGGGAAGCATCGTGCCTGCGCACGATGCGTGTGGGACTCGAAGGCCGGAGCGTTGCGAGGCCAGCAGGCCGAGTCGCGAGGCGGGGTCGAGTGGCATCCGGCGCGACGGCGCCGGATGAACACGTGACCGAGTCCCGCTCCCGGCACAGTCACTAGGAATTTTTCATCCCATCAAACTTGAACGGTCGTACATTATTGATGGTGTTGGATGGGGGCTTTTGGGCGCGCAAGAGGAGAGAAGTGCCCGGTCAACAATCGCTCCCTTCATTTTTTGGCAGGGGATGGTATATTGCTGGGCATCCGCCTAGGCGGAGACAGATACGCGCCCATAGCTCAGTCGGTAGAGCAGTCGCCTCTTAAGCGAATGGTCCTTGGTTCGAATCCAAGTGGGCGCACAGATTGACTAAAGTATTTGTCCGTGATTTAAATGTGCGCAGCAGAGAGCGATTCACTGCCGCCGTGGCGCGTGCCCGGTGAACTCCAGTGGTTGGAGGATTCAATGTCGAAGCAGAAGAATATAGTTCTAACCGGTCATCTCGAGTGTGCGATGGCCGCTGCGGAAACCGCGGTCCGCGCCATCCTCGGCAGCTCGATTGCATTCAAGCATCGCGATATACGAGACGTCGAAAGAGGATGGTTTGCTTTGTCAAAGGAGGTAAAAATTTCCGGCCTCGTTGTAGCAGCGACCAGCGAAGATGTTAGCTTTGCGATTGATCTCTACATTTCGGAGGACGACGATAGACCGACCGGCTGGTGTCCCGATGCAATCACCTTCAACTCTGCCACATTCTTGGAACTCGGCGGAACGGATTACCGCGTCTGGTTCTCGTCGGGACTGGACAGCCTGGGGCGTTGCTCCCTGCCAATCGTTTTTATCGAAAACGAGAAAAATGGTCGCATGGGAAGCGCGGGATTCGGGTGTTGGCAGGTTGGGCGTCCGGAAAGACCAAAATCTGCGACCTCGCTAAACTCGAACGGTAGTCTTACGTGTAATAATCGTCACCGCCACGGTATATGTCGTGGCGGTGATCTCTATACATAGAGAGGCCGCCTATCGATGCAACGCATCGTCTACGTTCTGGCGGTTCTTTTCGCCGTAGTCGAGGGCGAAGTCGATGAAAGGGAGGGTCTTGAGCTTGAGATGCTTCTTCATATAGTCGCGGAATTCGGGGCGCTGGCGCTTGAGGAAGTCGAGCGCGCGCTCCTCCTGCGAGATAGGCAGCACGGAGAGGAATATGGTCGCGTTCTTGAAATCGGGCGCGATGTCGGCGCGGGTGACGGTGATGAGCGACTCATGGTTCGACTCGCGGGCGATGAACATTCCCGCAGCGTGTGCGAGCTCGTCGGAAACCTGGATCTGGCGGCGGCTTTCGTTCATATCACTCTTTCGAAGTTGTGAATGCCTCGACCATATCGCCATCCTGGATTTCGGCGAGAGCGCTCACCTGTGCACCGAACTCGCCGCCTTCGTCGACGCGCTCTACCGCTGTGCGGTTCGCCTGCATGGAAACGACAGCACCTTCGCCCAGCGTCTCTCCCTTGCGGACAATACGGACGGTCGCTTTCTTGGCGAGGTAGCCTTCGGTCACCTTGCCGCCCAAGAGGTGCTCGTCTTTGCGGCTACTGAAGACCTTGATGATCTTCGCGCGGCCCACTACCGTCTCGATGGTGCGCTTGGGGGCGGTCGCTTTCATTATCTCTTCGAGCGATTCGGTGAGCTTGTAGATGATAGAGAACGGCTCGAACCGTACGCCACGCTCCAGAGCGAGCGATGCCGCGACAGGATCGATGCCGACGTTGAAGCCGACGAGGATGGCGTTGGGCGTGGTCGCGAGCGCAGCCTTCACATCGCCCTCGGAGACAGTGCCGATGCCGGACTGCACGATGATGACGCCACGGTGTTCGTCGCCGATCTTTTCGGCTTCCGAGAGGATGGCTTCGAGGGAGCCGGTGACATCGGCACGCACGATGACCGGGAGCATGAAGCGGCCGTCCTCGCTGGTTGCCGTAGCAGACTGTGTCTTCGGGAGTGCGGCGACGTATGCATCGCGCGCGGCCTCCGCCTTCTTCTTGTCTGGGTAGGCGGCGAACGATGACCCGACGGCAGGCAGTGCATCAAAGCCCACGAGCAAGACTGGTGTGCAGAACGTGGCCGACTTGAGTGCCTTACCGTTATGATCTTCCATGATGCGCACGGGCGTGACCGCGTCGCCAGCGGTGGCCGCCATGCCGTTTTCGAGCGTGCCTTGCGTGATGATGAGTGTGGCTGCGATGCCGCGCTTAGGGTCGCGGTGCGCTTCGATCACGTAGCCGGTCGCTGGCGTGTCTTCGACGGCCTTGAACTCTTCCACTTCCGCCACGAGGAGGATGAGGTCGAGCAGTTCGTCGACGCCGGTGCCTGCCTTAGCCGAGATGGCTGCCCACGGTACGTCGCCACCCAATTGCTCAAGGTAGATGCCGTGCTCCATGAGCGTTGCTTGCGTGCGCTCGATGTTGGCGTTGGGCTTGTCTATCTTGTTGATCGCCACGACGAACGGGATCTTCGCCTCGCGGATGGCAGCCAGCGCTTCCAGGGTTTGCGCCTTTACGCCGTCATCGGCTGCGACCACGAGGACCGCGATGTCGGCGACGTTGGCACCGCGCGCGCGGATGGCGCCGAAGGCCGCGTGGCCTGGCGTGTCGATGAACGTGATGCGCTTACAGATGCCTGTGGAAGGGGAGCAATGGTCAACCTCGTAGGCGGCGACGTGCTGCGTGATGCCGCCGGCTTCGCCCGCGACGATATTGGACTTGCGGATGAAATCAAGCAGCGTGGACTTGCCGTGATCCACATGCCCCATGACGACGACTATGGGCGGACGCTCGAGAGTAGTGGACATAGGCAGACTGGCGCATACACGCAATTGCGCGCTATTATACGATAAGATTTCAGAAAGGCGAATTTGACAAAGTACGAATATGTGATACATTGGCAATGGAGCCGCAACTTCAGCGGCTTACCCTAATGAGGGAGGGGTCCATGCAGGAAACTACATGCCCGCGGTGCGACCGTTTGAATGTTCTCTGTCTCCTGTTTTTCGCGTTCTGCGTCGGGCTTGTCATGACTGGCCGGGCGAACGCCATGCTGGACATGATCCCGCATTGAACATAGGCAATCCGACGACGCTAACGGCCCCTTACAGGAGGCCGTTTTGCTTTTGTCCGGTTCAGACTACAATCGCCACATGTTCGGTTTCTTCAAGAAGCACCCGCAGCGCATCTATCTCGACTACGCATCGGCAACGCCGGTGTGCGAGGACGCGGCGCGCGCTAGCGCGCGCGCCGCAGCAATCTTCGCCAACCCCGGCAGCATTCACGCCGACGGCATAGCAGCGCGTGACGCGCTTGCCGAAGCGCGTGCCGTAATCGCTCGCGAGCTTGCCGTGAAGTCGCGCGAACTTGTCTTTACTTCCGGCGGGACCGAAGGTAACAATCTCGCCATCCTCGGCTTCGCACGCAAGCGCCTGCTCGCTGATGGCACTCTGGAGGGTACTCACTGGCTCGTGAGCTCCATCGAGCATCCGTCGGTCCTTGAATGCTTCGGCGAAGTGGAACGACTGGGCGGCGCGGTAGAATTCATCGACCCACAGCAGGATGGCCGCATCACGCCGGAATCAGTCGCGCTCAAACTACGCACCGAAACAGTCTTCGTCTCCATCGGCTGGGCGAACAGCGAGATCGGTACCGTGCAGTCGCTTGCCGACATCTCGTGTGTCATCCGCGACTTCGAAAAAAATAATATCACGTCGAGAAAGGTGGACACGTCGTTTCCATCTTTTTCGACGTTGCATAATATTATTTTTCATACCGACATGGGGCAAGCACCTGTGTACAAATATCCGCATGTGCATACGCTTGGGGTCGACATCGCCACGCTGGATAGCGGCAAACTGTATGGCCCGCGCGGTATCGGTGCTGTGTATTTGAACAATCGTGTCGAGCTCGCGCCGGTCCTCCTGGGCGGCGGACAGGAGCGCGGGTTACGTGCCGGCACCGAGAATGTCGCGCTGGCTGCGGGGTTTGCTGCGGCGATGCAGTGGGCTGCTGCCAGGCGCGAATCTGAAACAAAGCGACTGGAGCCGCTGCGAGAAGAGCTGTGGCGGATCGTGCGAGAGAAGTATCCCGGTGTGGTGCGAAATGGTTCGGCTGCGCACGTGCTCCCGCACATCCTCAATGTCTCGTTACCTGATGTCGATACCGAATATCTGACGCTCCGTCTTGATGCGAAGGGGATCGCTGTGTCCACCAAGAGTGCATGCCGTGAGAAAGGAGACAAGCGCTCGCATGTCGTCGAAGCGCTGTGCGGCGAGGCAGACGCCTGGCGCGCTGGCTGCACACTACGGTTTTCTCTAGGCGCTCACACTGACGCCAGTGCTTTGACACGCATCAAAGATGTGATATGGATTCAGTGGGATTTACTGACACCTGGGAGATACGCCGATGCCCCGTTATCGCAGCATTCTTTCTTGCCTAGTTCTTGTGACCACCCTGTCGGGAACAGCCGTGGCGGCATCAAAGACAGAGTTATTTGAGCGCATGATCGTGGCGATACTGATGCAGCAGCGGGATATCACCATCCTAACTAGGCTCGCGTTGGATCCGACGACTGAATCGCTGCCGACCTGTCGTTACAATGCAAGGCAGGGATTGGATGCGCATCAGCAGGAGTCTGAGCGCCGACTGATCATCTTGAACCTCTTGCTCGAGGGCAAGGTTGCCGTTGCGAAAGCGGAGGCCGATTGGTCGCTGGACCCGATGCATGCCCGAACGCTCGGCACATGGGCCACGGCAGTTTCGGCAACGTGCGAGCGAGAAAAAGCGGTTGCCAAGTAAGAGTCGTTTATCGGCATGAATCTATGGAGGCCCGGCAGCAATGTCGGGCCCCTTTTCGTCTCGGATATCCGAGTTGTCAGGGCAAAGGCGGATGCTATAGTGCGCGATATGGACCTTGAGCAATTGTCGAAATCACAACTGGTCCTCCTGACACTGCTCGTGTCATTCGTGACCTCGATGGCGACCGGCATCGTCGCCGTCGCGCTCATGGATCAGGCGCCCATACAGATCGCACAGACGGTCGACCGCGTCATCGAGCGCACTGTCGAGAAGGTCGTCCCTTCTGAGGCACAGCCTGCCGCCGCTTCGGCAGCGACGGTCGTGACCACCGAGAAGACCGTCGTCGTGAAAGAGACCGACCTCGTGGCGCAGGCCGTCGCGAAGGCGTCGCCGTCGGTGATACGTCTGTTCGCGGGGGAGTCGAACGAGGCCACGTTCCTCGGGCTGGGCATTGTCGTGAACGCTCAAGGGTTGATCGCGGTAGATGCCCGTCCTCTAGGGGAGCGGGCCGAAGGATACATCCAGCTTGCAGATGGCTCGCGCGTTCGCGCGTTCGTCGTCAGTCGCAACGAGGTTGCCAGTGTCGCGTTCCTTGAGCCGGCCGCTACAGGGACGACGCCTGCGCCACGCTGGGTGCCCGCGCAGCTTGCCGTTGGACAGCCCACCTTGGGCGCAAGCGCGGTCGTATTATCGGGCCGCACCTCGACGCGCATCGCAAGTGCACTCGTATCTTCCTTTGCACCGAAGAGCGATACCGTGCCGCTGCAGCTCGTCGAGACAGACCTGGGCGCCGAAAGCATCATGCCAGGCTCTCCGCTCATCGACACGAACGGCGCGGTCATCGGCTTATCGACAGGGAGTGCGCGCGCTGCGCATGCAAGCGCCTTCGTTCCTGCAGTCGCACTCATGCCGCCTATGCCAGAAGCGAAATAAATCTCCGATTATCAGCGTATTAACGACAGTCATATGACACCATTCAACAACTACACTACGAAGGCAAAGGAGGCAGTGCATCGCGCGCATCAGATGGCGGTGGAGCGCGGTCAGAACCAGGTATCGACCCTGCATATGCTTGCGGCGCTCCTGTCGCAGGAGGAGTCGATGGTCATCCCGATGCTTGAACAACTCGACGTGGACGTGACGCACCTCACCGATACCGTGTTCGAACAGATCGAAGCGCCAGGCGGCGCCACCACCGTTTCACCGTCGTTCCAGCTGTATCTCACGCCGGAACTCGTTCGCGTATTCGAAGCGGTGCCGCGCATCGCGGCATCGTTCAACGAACAGTTCGTCTCGCCTGAGCACCTCTTGCTCGGCATCATCGAGCATCCGGGCCCGGCGTCGGACACCTTGGTACGTTTCCGCATCGACCGCGCGGCCTTGGCGCGCGTCCTCACGGACATCAAGGAGGGGAAGATCCGCGACGTCGAGAGCGAGAAGAAGCCGCGCGCACTGACGCGCTTCGCACGTTCGCTCACCGACCGCGCGCGAGAGAACAAGCTCGATCCGGTCATCGGCCGCGATCAGGAGATTACGCGCGTCATCCAGATCCTTAGCCGTCGCACCAAGAACAATCCGATTCTCATCGGCGAAGCGGGTGTCGGCAAGACGGCGGTGGCTGAAGGCCTCGCGTCGCGCGTCGCCGCAGGCGATGTTCCCGAAAGTCTGCGCGGGAAGGAGATCGTACAGCTCGACCTGGGGCTTTTGATCGCCGGTACCAAGTACCGTGGCGAGTTCGAAGAGCGCCTCAAGGCAGTGATGAAAGAAGTGGAACGCTCAGAGGGTAAGATCATCCTTTTCATTGATGAGATGCACACCATCGTCGGAGCGGGGGCTGCCGAGGGTTCCATGGATGCCTCGAACATGCTGAAGCCTGCGCTTGCGCGTGGCGAGATGCGGGTCATCGGTGCGACCACCCTCAAGGAGTACCAGAAACACATCGAGCATGACCCAGCGCTGACCCGCCGTTTTCAGCCGGTGTACGTCAATGAGCCGTCGAACGATGACACGGTCGCCATTCTGCGCGGCCTCAAGGAACGATATGAGCTTTATCATGGCGTGCATATCACGGACGATGCCATCGTCACGGCTGTACAGCTCTCATCACGCTATATCACCGAGCGCTTCCTGCCCGACAAGGCCATCGACCTCATCGACGAGGCGGCATCGGCCTTGCGTCTGTCGCTGGAGAACAAGCCGCCGGCATTGGAAGAGGCGCACCGCAAGATCATGCGACTGGAGATCGAGCGTGAAGCGCTGAAGAAAGAGGCCGAAGACGACACGACTGCCCGCTCGCGCGTGAAAGCCATCGAGAAGGAGATTGCCGATCTGCGCGATTCGACACGCGAACTTGAAGTGAAGTGGAAGAACGAGAAGGACACCTTGACCGAGATCAAGCGTGCCAAGGCCGATCTTGAGCAGTCTCGCATCGAGGCCGACGGTGCGGAGTCGATCGGCGACTTCGCCAAGACCGCCGAACTACGCTATGGCACTATCCCGACCCTTGAGAAGGAGATAGAAACCGCTACGAAGCGTCTCAAGAAGCTGCAGTCGACCCGCCGTGTCCTGAAAGAGGAGATTACCGCCGAGGACATCGCGGGTGTCGTCTCGCGTTGGACGGGGGTACCGGTGGTGCGCATGCTCGAAGAAGAGGCTGAGAAGCTGTCTCGCATGGAAGACGAGCTGCGCACGCGCGTGGTCGGCCAGGATGAAGCGCTACAGAAGATTTCGGACGCCATTAAGCGCAGCCGTGCCGGTATCGCCGACCCGCATCGTCCTGTCGGCTCCTTCCTCTTCCTCGGCCCTACCGGTGTCGGCAAGACGGAACTGACAAAGGCGCTCTCGGAATTCCTCTTCAACAGCGACAAGTCGCTCATTCGCGTCGATATGTCGGAGTACATGGAAAAGCACTCTATCTCCAAGATGATCGGTTCGCCGCCGGGGTATGTTGGTCACGACGAAGGCGGCGGTCTCACCGAGCTCGTGCGTCATCGCCCGTATTCGGTCATCCTCTTCGACGAGATCGAGAAGGCGCACCCTGAGGTGTTCAACATCCTTTTGCAGGTCCTCGACAACGGGCGCCTGACGGATGCCAAGGGCCGTACCGTGAACTTCAAGAACACAGTCATCATCATGACGTCGAACATCGGTGCCGAGCATATCGATCGCATGTCGGGGCTAGGCTTCTCAAGCGGCGCGTCAACTTCCGAGGGCGAGCGCTACGAGCAAGTGAAGGACAAGGTGATGGGTGCTCTCAAGGAATATTTCCGACCGGAGTTCCTCAACCGCCTCGACGATATCGTTCTATTCAACATCCTTTCACCCGAGTCGATTCGCGGCATCGTGCAGCTGCAGGTCGACATCGTCGCAAAGCGGTTGGCCGAAAAGCATATCGCCCTGTCGGTTGCGCCAGCGGCACTCACGCACTTAGCGAAGGAAGGGTATAACCCGCAGTACGGTGCGCGCCCGCTCAAGCGTCTCATCCAGCACAAGATTCTGACGCCGATTGCCAACATGATGGTCGCACGCGGAGTCCTCGAGGGCGGCTCGGTGGCGGTGGACTTCAAGAACGGCGAATTTACGTTCGACGTGCGCAAAGGCCCGGAGCGCGAGAAGCGCAGTAGCGGTAGGGTAAAGGTAGCGGCGTAGTAGACACATCACGATATGAAAAAGCGCCGGCAAAATACCGGCGCTTTTTTGGGAGCGCACGCTCACTCAATGAGGCCTTCCGTGCGGAGCAAAGTATCCACTCGTGTGCGAATTGTAGGATCGGGCGGATATTTTTGCGTCGAGCCGAGGCTGCGGCGCAGGTGAGCAATGAGTAACGCCACGGCGACCTCTTCGCCAACCATAGTAGTCACCGTGCGAATCGCTTCAATGCCGTCCACCTCAATCTTCGTCGCAGCAGCATGTAGCCGTAGCAGTGAATGCGAATCAATCATCCGAGAGTCTCCTCTGTGAGGCCCGGGCGCAATATCCCACGAGAGTGGGCTAGACGCAAGAAGGATGCGAGCCCAGAGCGGACTGAGGGGCTGTTGATGTGTCGGGGAGGATTTGGTCACGGATAAATTCTGAGAGAATGCCGGGGAGGATTCGAGCCAAGCGCTCGCTCGGCGCCGTCGCGCCTCACTCCGCCTGGCCACGCTTGCGCCGTCCCGCCTGGTGGCGGGTCCCTGCGGCGCAAGCCGTTCGAATCCTCCCCGGCGGCAAAACAGTAAGAGCCCAGAGGCATGCTCTGGGCTCCAACTGTTTTGGTGCGCCGGGGAGGATTCGAACCTCCGTAGGCCGAAGCCGCTTGATTTACAGTCAAGTACGTTTGACCACTCCGTCACCGACGCCTAGATTTTCTTAACGATTCGCCAGCGCAGCTGGTGAATCGTATTAGAAAATCACAGTGCAGTTGCGCAAGCAAGCTGCCGCAACGGGACTAGTATGCCGTATTTCCCGCCATGTTACAATCCCTGCATGAGACGAAAGCTTCGGTTCGCGGCAGCTATGGCACTGACATCGCTCCTGACGCTCGCGCCGCTGGTCTCGGGGGCACAGACGGCATTCAGCCGCTCGATCGTGCCGTGTAGTGGCCCAGATTGTACCCTGTGCCACCTCGCGACTCTAGCTCAGAATATACTCAACACCGGTATCTATGTCGCCGTGGTGCTTTCGGCGGGGCTGTTTGCGTGGGCTGGCGGTATGCACCTGACGGCAGGAGGGGATACCGGCAAGGCAAAGACGGCACGGACCGTCTTCACGAACGTCGCGATCGGCCTATTTTGGATACTCGCGGCGTGGCTCTTGGTCGATACGATCATGAAGACGTTGACGCCAGGCGGCGGCAAATATGGGCCCTGGAACAGGATCTGCTAGCATCTGCCACTGCGATTGACGGAAAGTTCCCCATTGGTTATAGTGCTCCCACTATGTCACAGGACCAGTTGATCATCCTCAAGCACGCCGCCACGGGCGAGGTGTACCATACCCGCAAGAACAAGAAGCTCGTCACCAAAAAGATCGAGCTCAAGAAGTACAGCAAGAAACTGCGGAAGCATGTGGTTTTCAAGGAAGTGAAGAAGTAATCGAATCCGGTCCCGAAAGGGGCCGGTTTTTGATTTGGAAACAGCGCTTCGGCACCGTATAATCGCCGAGTACCGGAAAACGGGCCTATAGTTCAGTGGTAGAATAGCGGTCTCCAAAACCGTTGACCGAGGTTCGAATCCTCGTGGGCCCGCAATGTAAAAACACCCTTATCGGGTGTTTTTACATTGCGGGTCCAAGCAAGGCAACCGCTTGCCTTGCGCCGAGGATTCGAAGACCTTTGCGATGTTTTTGAGCGGCTGTGCCGCGAAAAAACCGCAAAGGTGTACTGCTCCTGTAAGGAGAGAATCCTCGTGGGCCCGCAATGTAAAAACACCCTTATCGGGTGTTTTTACATTGCGGGTCCAAGCAAGGCAACCGCTTGCCTTGCGCCGAGGATTCGAAGACCTTTGCGATGTTTTTGAGCGGCTGTGCCGCGAAAAAACCGCAAAGGTGTACTGCTCCTGTAAGGAGAGAATCCTCGTGGGCCCGCAATGATAGAAATGAATCAACGTGTGCGGTATAGTTTGTGCATTGCGGCGCCGTTATGTCGAACGAGCACATTTCTTTGAGCGACTTTCATCCGTTACGCAGGGTGGTGAGTTTCGGGGATGCGTTTCGGGGCGTGTTCGTCTTCTTTTCCACGACGCCGCATGCATGGGTGCATGCGCTCCTCATCACAGCCGTGACGGTCCTCGGGGTGATGTTCGGCATTACGCACGTCGAGTGGGCGCTGGTCGTACTCTCGGGCGGGGTACTCCTCGCCGCCGAGGCGTTCAACACGGCGATTGAGATCGATATTGATCTTACGTCGCCCGAATACCATCCCTACGCGCGCGACACCAAAGATGTCGCCGCAGGCGCGGTCCTTATCGCGGCACTTGCGGCGCTGGGCGTGTGGGTCGCCATCTTCACACCGTACTTGTTCTAGGCGTTGCGTAACCAGTCCTGCACCGGCTGTTCTGGCGAGGTGTTCGGTGCGATCCAGTGGATGTCGGGGTTGCGTTTCCACCAGGTCTCTTGGCGCTTGGCGTAGTGGATAATGTCGCGCAGGAGACCATCGTGCATCTCTTGTTTGGATACGTCGCCGCGCAGGAACCGGGCGAGCCAGCCGTATTCGAGACCAAGTTCCCCCATGCGTTCATAGGAAAGACCCGCGGTGTGGAGCTGCTCAGCCTCGCTGATCATGCCGTGAGCAAGCCGATCATCAAGGCGCTTCTCAATGCGGGCGGCAAGCTCCTCCTTCGGCCAGCGGATGCCAAGCCAGAGGGTGTCGTATGCGGGTACTCCGGCCGTGCTGTGCGAAGAAGTCGTCGCTACTTCAAGGGCGCGTATGAGGCGAACGGGATTCTTTCGATCGCTCTCGTTCATGTGCTCGAATCGCGACGGATCCGCTTCTTGTAAAAGCGCCTGCAGATCTTCGGTGTCGACATCGGCAAGCGTTGCGCGCAGCGCCTCATCGCGCGGTGCATTGGCAAGCGATATGCGCCCCAGCAGCGCATCTATGTAAAAGCCAGTGCCGCCCACGATGATCGGCAGTTTTCCGTGTAGAGCGATGTCTGCGATCGTTTGACGTCCCTTCACGACGAAGTCATGCGCAGTGAATGTGTCCTGCGGATCGGCAACATCGAGCAGGTGGTGTGGCACGCCCTGCATCTCCTCCGCAGTCACTTTGCCCGTGCCGATGTCGAGGCCACGGTACACTTGTCGCGAATCGGCAGAGATGATCTCGCCGTCGAACTGCCGTGCGAGCTCGATGCCCAGGGCGCTCTTGCCGCTAGCGGTCGCTCCTACGACGACGAGGACTTTCTGGACGCCTTCCATGCAGGCACCATACGCGCGCGCACACTCACGCGCAAGTTACGGCGCCTGTTCCTCCGTGATCGGTTCCGGTACTAGTATGATCTTTTCATCGGCGTGTCGCCTTCGGCGGCGCAGCCCGAGCCGGTGCGAGATGAGCGGCTGCGATTTGTTCTCCTCGACGGCATGATGCGCCATCTTGTTGATGAACCCGAACAGGATGCCGATGCCGACGAATATGTAGACGATCGTGAATATCTTGCCTGCATCCGTCTGAGGCGCAAAATCGCCGAAACCAACAGTACCCAATGTCACCACGCAGAAATAGAGCGCGTCAAGGTATCGCCACCCTTCAACGCCGTGATAAAAGATAGTGCCGACGCCGAGGACCAGAATGACGAGCGTAAGCAAGACCTCAAATTCTGGATCGCGTAGTGCTGCCCGGACGCTTCTGCCGAACCGGTAGAACGTATACAGGAACGTGAACATGCCTCTAGTATAGCGCGTATAAAGAATGGCCGCGCAAGCAGATGCTTGCGCGGCCGGTTGTCGTCAGCTCAGTCTCGAAAGGGCCTCTTCGACGCGCTCACGGATCTCGGCGAGCGAATACTCGATCAAGATCCGTCCGTTCTCGAAGACGGTCGGCAGGAGGTCGCAGGCGGCTTCTTCCTCAGCGGTCGCCTGGTCGGTGGTGTAATACTGACCGCCGACATCCCGATGCAGCACGACCCTGCCCTTATGGCTCTTCTTCTTGGTGTCGGTGATCGGGTCTTTCTCGATCTCAAGCATCTGCCCGAACACCTCAACCAGGATCGCCTTGAGGGCGAAGCCGAGGGTGTCGCGACTGAAGTTGCGCAAGATGCCCCCGACGCCGATGATGAGATTGCACGCGGCATATCCCATCTGCTCCAGACGCTCCAGCGTCCGCACATACCGTTCAAGGTACATGCTGTCGCCGTAGATCAGGCCGACCTTGCTGTTGAGGACCTTGAAGCCCTTGTCGTTCACGGTGTGGCCGAACATGCGGTCGAGGAGTCGGATCGCGCCCAGTTCTTCATCGGAACCGGGCGCCGCATCCGGATCGCCGCAGATGATGTATTCCGGATTCCCGCTGTCGGGACGGAACACCACCTTGGAGCCTTCCGGGCGCGCGAGGATCTCCTCCTTCAGCTCTGCCGCGAACTCGGTGAGCACGCGGTAGATGTTGAAGGTGTCGGAGACGATGCTCACGATGCCCGTCGGATACAAGCGCAGCATGTTGCGGAACGCGCCGAGCTCGTCGTCGCGGCCGAAGCTGCACATGACCGAGTGTTCCGACGCCGGGACCGACGCCATGACAAGCTCCCCGGGCTTCGCGTGGTAGAACTGCCGCGCGAAGGGCAGCGCTGGCACGGTGTCGCTGCCGATGAACGACAGGAGATGCGCGACGCCCGAGAGCGCCGCACCCTCTTCGCTCGTATCGCCGCGATAGCCGAAGTCGTGCACGCTGAATTGCTTCAGGAAGTGCAGGCTGCTATCGACTGATCGCTCGAAGTGCGTGTCGACCGCCTGACGATAGGCGAACGAGCATGAGGCGACGGTGATCGAATACCAGATCTTGAGGATCAGGCTTTCGATGAATCCGACGCACCACGGGAAGTCAGGGTCCGTGTTCGTCATCGTCATGAGGACATTGCGCGTCTCCATGACGGTGCCTTCTGGCACGGCCCTGATGCGCAGCGGCCAGTAGCCAAGCTCGCACAAGGCGCGGATCTTCCGTTCAACCTCGGGCGAATTCGGCATGCCAAGGATCGCCGCCCGGTATTCGAGGAATTCATCGGCCATCCAGGGCTCCAGCTGTACCGAAAGGTACTGCTTGAGGTAGTACTGCAGGCCGAAGAATACCGTGCGCTTGAACGTCTTGTCGGATCGGGCGAGCAGATACGAGAGGACTGTGGTGCAGCCCGGCACGTATTGCTCCATATGCCCCATCTTGTAGACATCGAGCGCCAAGAGCGGATTGCGCTGCGTAGGCAGCAGACGCGCTTTCTGTCGCGCAATCTCCTGCCGCTGCGAGAAGATCTCGCCCGCGAAAGCGGAGATGACGGAGCCGGATTCTCGTTCAACGATCGCGTTCATGTGAGTCTCCTGTGTTATGCGGTTATGATCTCGATGTATGCGCGCAAGTGCTCGCATGCCGACTTGAGGCCGGCGGCGTCATCGAGAAGCAGGTTGTACTGTGAATAACGAAACTCCCCAAGAGCACATCGGGGTACCATACGAAAAGGCGCCGAGGGGCGCCTTTTCGTATGACTCCTGTCATTGAAAACCTAAAGCACATTGTCACACACATCATGCAGAAAC
>Ga0194120_10001166_pt1 | contig 48887 bp, 43 predicted proteins | sample TA2MahCa65mmetaG_FD_148642 | JGI IMG/M metagenome (GOLD analysis project Ga0194120, IMG submission 148642) | Freshwater microbial communities from Lake Tanganyika, Tanzania - TA2015019 Mahale Deep Cast 65m | ecosystem: Environmental > Aquatic > Freshwater > Lake | place: Tanzania: Lake... | reverse complement strand
GAAAAACTCGAAGCCACGCTGCGCGAAATGCTTGAAAATGCCGCAGACTCCCACACGTCAGGTGTTAGCATGAGCGCGCAATCCGAGAGGGGATGGGATTGCGGTCGGGCACGTTTTTGGATACATTCCGTTTGTTAGGTGAACGGGAACGCGTACCCGGGAACGCTGCGTAAGGACCAGCCGAAACGTGCATGAGAATGGCGCCTTGGCGCCACAACTCGCTCAGGTGTTTGGCTGCCCCGTTCGAATCCGCTCAACTGAGAATGGCGCCTAAGCGCCACAACTCGCATCTGTGTGTGATTCTTTGCTCCCTAAAAAAGAGACGTGCCCGACCTTCTGCTGGCAGGCTGCCAGCCATAACAGGAGTATACCCCCATGAATGAAAAACGCAAACGCTATATCGGACTGGACGTGCATAAACACTACCTGGTCGCCCTGGGCGTGGACGCGGACTTGAACGTCGTCCTGCCCATGAGACGGGTGGAGTTATCGAACCTGGAAAGTTGGATGAAAAAGAATCTGACGAAACAGGATGAAGTGGTGTTGGAAATGACGACCAACACCTGGCAGTTGTACGACGAGTTGAGCGAGTATGCTGGCTTGGTCACAGTGGTGCATCCGCCGCACGTGGCGTTGATCACCAGGTCGCAAGTGATGAACGACAAGATCGCCGCCTCGATCCTGGCGCGCTTGTTGGCAAAGGGGCTCCTGGTGGGAGTGTGGGTGCCGCCGCAGGAAGTGCGCGAACTGCGCGGACTGGTGGCGCAGCGGCAGAAGATGACGCGCCTGGCGACGCAGGCGAAGAACCGTTTGCATGCGGTGCTTCAACGTCACCACCTCAAGCCGCCCGCGGGCAATCCGTTTGCGAAAGCCAACAACAACTGGTGGCAGGCATTGAGGCTGGGAAAACTGGAAAAGATGAATATGCAAAGCGACTTGGAGACGCTGCAATTCGCGGAAGGGCAGGAAGGGCGTGTGGAAAAAGAGATGACGATGATCGCGGCGGAAGACGAAAAGATCGGGCGTCTGATGCACATCACCAGCTTTGGCGTGATCACAGCGGTGACCGTGTTTGCGGCCATCGGCGAGATCGCGCGTTTCAGCGAGCCGAAAAAGCTGGTCGGCTACGCAGGCTTGGGAGCGCGCGTCCACGACAGTGGGATGACGACGCGCACCGGCAAGATTACCAAAGCGGGCAGGCGCGATTTGCGCGTGGCGCTGGTGGAAGCGGCGCACATCGCGGCGCAGTACCATCCGCATTGGAAGGCGGAACTGGCGCGACTGCAACCGCGCTTGGGTTACAACAAAGCGATCATAGCCATCGCACGGAAGTTGTTGATCACGGTCTGGTTTGTGCTGCAAGGGAAACCCGATAAATATGCCGAGCCGCAAGCGGTGGCACAAAAGATGCTGAAGTTTGCCTACGCTGTGGGAAAAGCCAAGCGCCCGAAGGGACAAACGGCAGCGCAATTTGCGCGCCTCCGCATGGATGCACTGGGGCTGGGAAGTGAACTGACCAGCATCCCCTGGGGCTCGAAGAAGCCGATCCCATTACCGCCCTCGAAGTTAAAGGAGAGGAGCGACGTCCCAAACTTGTCCTGACTGCCCGCCAGGGCGTGTCGAAGGATAAGTAACTCCGCTTGCGGAGACCTGTAAAAGGTTTTGCGGGCTCGACGCTCCAAGATCATTATACAACCCTTGACACCGTTTCGCGCATGATTGCGAAGGCGGCGGATTAACGTTGCCTCATCTGGCAAACCGGATTGCGCTATAATCGAAACACCCCCCAATACAAGAGACAAGCCGAACCGTTTTCCGTTCGGTTTGTCTTTTTGTTTGCAATTACCCTTCAATCCCTTGACTTCCCACTACATCTGTGTCATGTTTTACGGAATACGGATTACGAATCACGTGTTCCGTAATTCGTAATCCGTAAGTTTAGTTTTTCTTCGTTGCTTTTCCACAAGTGCATCCGCCGCCTTCGTGACGGTCACAGGGAGCGGACGCTTTGCGGCGCAGGGTTTCGAGTTCGTCCCACGGTTCAATTTCTTCGCGTGAGAATGTCATATGCTGCGGGCGGTCTGTGCCGCTTTCGATCAGCACCACCACTTTATCGCTCATGGGGATCAGGTCAATGACTTTGCCTTCGCCTTTGGGTGTGACCACGCGCTTGTTGCGTTTTGGGAGAGTCTTGCGCGCTTCGACATATTGTTCGTATTCGTAGATGAGGCAGCAGCGCAGGCGTCCGCACATACCAGTGATCTCGTTGGGCGTGAGCGAGATGCCTTGCTCCTTTGCCATCTTGATCGAGATGGGGGAGAAGTCCGTTAGGAATTGGGAACAACAGCGCGTTTCAATTCCACAGGCGCCCATGCCGCCCAGGAATTTGGCCACATCGCGCGGACCGATCTGCCGCATCTCAATATGCGTGGTCGGATAAATTTGCTGCATATCCTTTTTGAGGGATTTGAGGTCCGCTTTATCTTCACTCTCCGTGCTAAAGAGGAAGGCGAGACGCGAACCATCAAAGTTGTACTCTGCTGCGACGATCTTGACTCCCTTCAAGTGAAGCTCGGACGCACGCGCGCGGCAATTGATCATGGCTTCGGTTTGTTTGGCTTGCCAGGATTGCAGGAGCAACAAGTCGCGCGGATTGGCGCGCCGCTCCACAGATTTCCATCCACTTTCCGGTTGGGCCGGAGCCTCCTCCAGAATTTGGACAACCTCACCTAGATGTTTGCCGCGGGATGTATCCACAATAACGTGCTCGCCTTTTTTTACATCTGGGAGAGAGGTAGAGTCAAAGTGGTAGATTTTGCCTATTTTTGTAAATCGGACACCGATAATGTTTTTTTGCATGGGGGGATTATACCGTATGGATGAAAGATGAAAGATGAAAGAAGGTTTGTGTAGATGGAATCCTTGAATGTTTATGCAGGGTCAAGGTAATCAAAAAGACCTGACAGGCGCTTACTCCCATCAGGTCTTTCTTTCCTCTTTCTCCAATTACTCCACAATATTGATCGGCAAGGCATTGTTGGCTGTCATTGCCGCCACGCTGACTCTTGCCGCAATTTTTTGTGAGATCTCTTGCAGAGATTTCGCAACGGCCGACTCAGGATGGGAGACAACAATGGGTTTGCCAGTATCCCCGCCAATGCGGACATTTTGATCTATTGGAATCATGCCGAGGAAGGTGGTATCCGTTGCGCGCGCGAGTTCTTCTCCGCCGCCCGAGCCGAAGATGTCCATGCGCGTTCCATCGGGCAATTCAAGGTAGGACATGTTTTCAACGATGCCGAGGATGGGCACATCCAATTGCTTGAACATGTTCAATCCGCGGCCGGCATCTTCCAGTGAAACGAGCTGCGGCAAAGTGACAATGACCGCGCCGCTTAATGGCAGGGCTTGCGCAAGTGAAAGAGATGCATCGCCAGTGCCGGGGGGCAGGTCAACGATCAGGTAATCCAGTTCGCCCCATTCCACATCGCCAAGGAATTGACGAATGGCGGAGTTGAGCATCGGTCCGCGCCAGATGAGAGGCTGGCCGGGCTTGACGAGCAATCCCATGGAGATCAATTTGATACCAAATGCATCTGCGGGGATGAGTTTTTGTCCGTTCGGCGGAGGAAGTTTTTTAACACCGAGCATGGTGGGTGTGTTGGGACCGTAGATGTCCGCATCCATGAGTCCGACGCGCGCGCCTGCCTGTGCGAGCGCTATCGCAAGGTTGACAGCGACAGTGGATTTACCCACTCCGCCTTTGCCGGAGCCGACAGCAATGGCATTGCGTATAGGCATGTTGACCAATCCGCGCATACGACCATCGTTGGGCACATCCGAGTCCATTTTGACCTCGACGGTTTTCACGCCGCCAATTGACGTCACAGCCTGACGCGCTTCTGCTTCGATTTTTCCGCGCATGGGGCAGGCAGGGGTGGTGAGCATAACGGTAAATGAGACTTTGTCGCCCGTGATCTCCAAATTGCGGATCATGTTCAGGGTGACGAGGTCTTGATGTAAATCGGGATCCTGCACTGTGCCAAGCGCGGCGAGAACGGATTCTTTTGTAAGTTTGTTTGCCATTATGTTTCCTATACCAATCAAGTAGAAAAGTAAAAAAGTAAACAGGTAAACAAGTAGACAGGTAAACAAACTTCCTTTTTTCGTGTGTACGTGTTTATTTGTCTACGTGTCTACTTACGCCGCAGCAGCCTCAGCCTTGGCGGCTTTGGCGGATTCCTTTGCTTTGCGCGCTTCGGCTTCAATTTTAAAATTCTGAGGGCGGATGCTTTCATAATACGAAGAAGGCTTGAGTAATTTCTCCATATTGTATATATTGCGGCCGTAGGAGGCGATATCAAAATCGTGATCCATCTTGATCGCATCAAACGGACAGTATTCCGCGCAGAAGCCGCAGTTCATGCAGATATCTGCGTCAATGTAAAACTCGGTGGGTTCGGGAACAGGCCGACCCGTGACCGGATCGTTGCTTCTTACGATCCAAATACATTGCGGCGGGCAAACCTTCGCGCAAATTCCACATGAGGTGCACAACACTTCCCTTTTACCATCCGCATCCACGTTATAAACCAAAAATGGAATATAACGCACTTCTTCGGGCAATATCAATTGCTCTTCGGGATATTGCACAGTGAAGATACCTTTTGTATCTTTGCTGGAGCGATGTCTGATGCCTTCATCCGTGTTGTAACGTTTCCTGCCGCGCAATATCCATGAGATATCTTCGGTGTATGTATCCCAGAATCGCTTCCAGGTGACGCTTAGTCCTTTAAGAATACCTTTTCCGTACATAAGTTTATCTCCTATTGCATAGCAGGCGTTCTCTAACGCCGAGGCGCATTAGAGAATGCGCTCTACGCGGCGGGTGTATTATCTATCCAACTCGCCCATCACGATATCGAGCATGGCGAGCAACGCGACGAAGTCCGCGATCTTTGTGCCGACGCACATCTTCTCAACAGCAGTGAGATTGACGAAGGATGCCGGGCGGACATGGTAACGATATGGATTTGGTTTGCCGTTCGAGACGACATAGAAGCCTAACTCGCCTTTGGGCGACTCAATACGACCATACGCTTCGCCTGCCGGGACCCGAACCTGGTACGCCGGCTTCTGTGAGTTGATCGGCCCCTGGGGAATTTGCTTGAGAGCCTGCTCCAGAATTCTTAGAGATTGTCGAATCTCGTCAAAACGGATGAGGTAGTTATCCATCATGTCGCCATTGTGGCGGACGGCCACATCAAAGTCAAAGCGGTCATAGATGCTATATGGATCAGCGCGACGCAAGTCATAAGGCACGCCAGCCGCGCGCAGCACCGGACCTGTGACGGAGTATCTGATCGCATCCTCCGCGTTCAAGACATGGATGTTCTTCAAGCGCGCAACCAAAATTTCGTTCTCGTTGAGGAAGCGTTCCATTTCATCGGCCTTGGCAGGCAGGCGTTCAGAAACCAAGCCTTTGATCTTGTGCAGGACATCATCAGGGATATCGCGCACCACACCGCCAAAGCGGAAGTAGTTGCACATCATGCGTGCACCGGAGACTGCTTCGAAAACATCGAGGATCAACTCGCGTTCTTTAAAAGTGTACAGGGAGGGCGTGTACATCGCGCCAAGGTCATTCATCAACATACCAATGAAGATGAGGTGGTTCTGCACACGGCTGAGTTCAGCCATGATCACGCGGATATATTCGGCGCGTTCGGCAACCTGGATCTTCATCAACTTTTCGACGGTGATGGCATAACCGAAGTTATTGCTCATCGAGTTGAAATAATCGAGCCTGTCTGTGAAAGGAATATTTTGTAAATAGGTGTTACGCTCGCCGATCTTGTCGTGATTGCGATGTAAATATCCCATCACAGGTTTGAGACCGATAATGGTCTCGCCATCCAAAGTGACGGCCACGCGCAGTACACCATGCGTGGATGGGTGATGCGGCCCCATGTTGACCACGATATGGTCGGTTTTCATGTTACCTTCCACGTCTTTGGTGGTGTAACGTTCGAGAGAGACGTACAGATCTTCTTCCTTATCCACGACGTACTTATCAGGGTCGAAATTTTGAGGGAAATTTAGATTATCGCGGAATGGATTCTTTTGCTCTGAAAATGTATGTTTTCCCTCCGGCCAGCGGCTTTTAAATGGTTTTGTTTCCTCTTCAAAGAATGGTTCCTTCCAATCTTTGCGGAGCGGGTGACCTTCAAAGCCCTCCCACATCAAAATGCGGCGCAGGTCAGGGTGACCGGTGAATTTGATTCCGTACAAATCCCAGGCTTCGCGTTCCTGAAAATCCACGCCCGCCCAAATATTGATCAGCGATGGAACTTCAATTGGGTCCACGCGTTCGACTTGCACTTTGAAGACCAGTCCAGCCCCGCCTGTTGTCTTATAGGCATGATAGACCACTTCCATTTTATTTTCGGCGATGTAATCAACACCTGTGACGGCGGTGAGCAGGTCAAAGCCAAGTTCGTCGCGGACGGCGGTTGCCACTTCCACGAGATTCTCTTTGTTTACGATAAAGCCCGTGTAACCCGGGCGTGCATCAGCGGCGACAATGCCGGGGAAACGAGCAACCAGATCCACAGTTTGAGTTTGAAGCGGTGTCCTGACTGGCGAAGCCGTATCGAAGGGCGCGGTTGCCATTATGCACTCTCCTTTGTCGCAGCAATGTCACGAATTTCAGCATGGCGGCGCACGTCAATCAAGTCAGGTCCGAGAATTGGCATCGGCACATAGTTACCGTCAAACTTTTCCTTGTTATACCAACGCACTGTCTTGATGGATTCCTTATCAATTTTTTCCTGTAGCTTGATCAAGCCAGCGATGAGCGCCTGCGGAGTGGGAGGGCAGCCTGGGATGTAAACATCTACGGGCAAAAATTTATCAATGCCCGCGACCACGTTGTAGCCTTCCTTGAAAGGTCCGCCGCTCGAAGCGCAAGCACCCATGGCCACAACATATTTCGGTTCGGGCATTTGGTTGTACAAACGGATAATGGATGGAAGCATTTTCTTCGTGACCGTGCCAGAGACCAGCATCATATCGGCCTGACGCGGCGTGGGGCGCATGACTTCCATGCCGAAGCGCGCCATGTCATAACGCGCAGTCTGCGCCGCGATCATTTCGATCGCGCAGCATGCAAGGCCGAACATCAGCGGCCAGACAGAAGAACGCCGACCCCAGTTATACAAACGATCAAGCGTGGTGATGGCTACGGCATTTTGAATATCTTCAGGAATGTTGTAGTTCGGTAAACTTAATTTTTCATAGTCCATGAATGTTCTCCTCGAACCAGTCTTGGTAGATTGCGTAAAGGATGTCGTCGTTTGCAAGCGCGAGGTCATCCTCAAATTCATTAAGTTGGATTGTCCATTGATAAATTTGTTGCAGCGAAACTTCCTCGATATTTATTTCAGGATGCTGGCGGCGCAACTCTAAAGCGATGGCGTAGGTGGATTCCCAGGTGAAGGCCATTGGTTAGTTATCAGCCGGTGGTTGAGTAGTGGCGACTGTGGCGCCACGTATCGAAACCACCGTGTTTCAAGTTATTTCCTATTCACATGTAACTTGTTGGTCTCGATACGCCTCTCGCGAAGTGCGCGCTCAAGGCTACTCGACCAACGGAGTTTACAAGGTTCAAGGTGCTTTCCGTCACAAGCCCGAATTATAGCAGGAGAGGGAGATTAGTCAACTGAATTATGTAAAAATATATTTGCAAAATAAAGAAGTGAGTATAATCACGGTGGATGGATGACAACCCCGCCTCCCGCTTACCGGTTGTTGATTCTGTTTCGAAAAGCATTTTCTCCCTTCGGCATTGCACGACATCCGTTTCATCCGCTCATCCGTTGGAAATCTGTTGGAAACATCCGCTGGAAATCCGTTGACAACCGCCCGCCAAAAAGTCCTCGCTCACCTGAAAAAGACTCGCGCCGCTTCTGCGCGGGAAATTGCGCGCGCGTTGAAAATGTCCGCGCCGAATGTGCGGCATCATTTGTCTGTGTTGTGTTCGGATGGGCGGGTGGAGCTCGCTGCGGTTAATCATCGCGAAGGACGCGGACGGCCTGAGAAAATGTACTCCCTTTCACAGGCGGCGTTGGGAGATAACCTGTCCGTTTTGGCGGAAGCTCTTTTGAATGGAAAGATCAACATGCAAATGGCGGGAGAACGTATTGCCCAGTCCCAGGGTTTGGTTGGATTTGCCAGTCAGCCAATCATGAAACGACTGGCTTTACTTATCGAAAAACTAAACGAGATGCATTATCAAGCTCATTGGGAGGCGGGCGCGGAAGGTCCGCGTGTGATCTTTGGAAGATGCCCATTTGCGAAAATAATCGAGAATCATCCAGAGTTATGTAAAATGGATGCGGCGATGCTTGAAATGTCACTGGCGCGGCCGATCGTGCGATTTATCAAAAGCGAATCGAGCGCGTGCGGATTATGTCCATTTGTGTTTCGAGTTGGTTGATGATTTGTTCTGGTTTAAGGTGTGAATTCATTTTGCACAACTTCAATATTTGCGGCTTTGAGAAAATTCATGGCGTTTTCATCTGTTCGGTAGGCGGTGCTGTAAACAATGCGTGCAATCCCCGCGTTGATCAGCGCCTTGGTGCAGTTGATGCATGGCAGGTGTGACACGTAACATGTCGCTCCCTTGGTCGAGACGCCATGCAGGGCGGCTTGAATGATGGCGTTCGTTTCAGCATGAATGGTGCGGATGCAATGTCCCTCCGCCATCAGGTGACCGACTTCGTCGCAATGCTCCTGACCGGCCGGGGAGCCGTTAAAGCCTGTTGTGAGGATGCGTTTCTCGAGCACAAGCACACAGCCGACGAAAGCGCGGTCGCAGGTGCTTCTCTCAGATACGGCGCAGGCGATTTTCATGAAATACGAATCCCAATCTGGACGCATAACAGCCTCTGGTTTTGAATTTTTTTGGTTCAGATATTATTTTTAACAAGAAGCGGCACATACAATGCCGCAACTTGTTATTTGTGTTTATTAAACGGGACTTTCGCTTGTCATTCTGAGCGAAGCGGAGAATCTCTACGATTGCCTCAGAGACCCTTCGCTCGCCCCTTCACTTCGTTCAGGGCTTCGGCTCAGGGTGACATGGAAAAGCCGGGGTTGAGCGAAAGTCCTATTAAATATTGAATTACTTGATTAATTCAATGGTTGGATCTACGGATTCGCGGCGGTTTTCGCCGGAATTGTATTCGACATTCACCGAGGCATTACCATTGGATGAAACCATATAGCCAATGATCTGACTGTAGACTGCCGAGCCATTTGAGTTTCCGCGGAAATCAATACAGGCGGATGGGGCCAGGATGGTTCCAGCGAGCTCGCCCGTGCCGTTACCCCTGTATTGAATGACTTGCGCATTGTTATCGTTGAAGCCAGTACAAGGGGATGAGTCGTAGGCGATGATCATATAGTAGCTGGAGTAAGTACCCGATTCTGTCGGCGTGCCGGAGAATCCGCCTCCACCCGCAAATTTCAACTTGAATACCATATCTGTAACATACATTGTGGCATTGTTCAATTTGATGTCTTTTTTGTCATAGGCATCGAAGTTTGTGATGCAATAGACCCCATCATTGAGAATCACCTCGCCTCCGCTTGCCGCAGGTTGTGGCAAGCCAATGTCGCCGGGTGTGCCGTCGCATGGGTTGGGTGGCATGATTTCAAGCACATCCTCAGGGTAATCGATCGCTGTACCGGATTGCGAGCATGTAAAATTACTTGCAGTCCCAACTGCTGTAACACACTGATCTTCATCCAGGATAACAGAATCGTTATTTTTCGAATAAGCACAGCCGTTGGAGAAAATTCCGCCGCCCGTTAATGTCCAATCCGCTGAGTTACTGTTGCCGCTGTCGAAGGCGCAGTTCGTTGTGCTGGGATTGAGGCCCACGATGGCATTTCCGCCGAATATTGGAGCGACATAGGTATCACACGCACGCGTTGTAGCGGCCACTGTATTTGTAACCTGCTGGATTCCCACGACAGTGGAGAAGGTTGTATCTACATAAGATGTGACCTCAACAGTAATATCCAAATTATCCATCGCTAATGGAGGGCAGGTGCCGGGAGGGGATGCGGCGGTAGTGACCGTTACGATGTTGGTTATGCCGTCATTGTCGTAACCGTTTGTCGAGGTGACATTTTGTGCGGCTGTTGTGTAATTTTGATTTCTGCTGTAAGCAAGCGCGGCGGCAAAGGCCGCGGAATCCGCTGCATTTTGGGCCTGCCGCCTGTCCGAGTACACCAGGCCGCCGTCCACAGTCAGTCCAGTTAAGCCAACCAGCCCGACAATGGCAAAAACGATCAAGATAATGGCCTGTCCCTTTTCAGATTTTTTGTGGATCATCATGAACGACTCCTTCCGGTAAACTTACACTTTAACCACTTCGAAAATAAATGAAAAAAATAAACAGGATAGGATTATACTCTTTCCTGATTCTTATGCAAATACAAAATTGAAAGGAAAAGCAAAAAAAGGAGAAGCGTTCATCTTTTGAGTACTTCTCCTTTTTATTTACTCACCTTACGCGCTAGGCATGATTCCCTGAGCGGAGCGGAGGGTCTCTGAGATGGGTGTAGAGTCCCTTCGCTCTCGCTCAGGGCGACATGTCCCTAAAACGCGCAAAAGTGCGTAAGGTGAGTTTTTTACTCTACTGTGACGCTTTTTGCCAGGTTGCGTGGCTGGTCAACATCTAGTCCGCGGAGGGCGGCGATATGATAGGCCAGCAACTGCAGGGGTATGACGGTGATGATCGGCGATAGCATCCACGGCGCTGCCGGCACCCAGAGAATATGATCTGCCATATTTTTGACGAGTTCATCTCCTTTGGTGGCGATAGCGATCACGATGCCTCCGCGTGCTTTGGCTTGCTGGATCTGTGAGATCATTTTTTCATGCCAGGGGTCTTTTGGCGCAATGCAGAGCACAGGCATTTGCTCATCAATTAACGCAATCGGTCCGTGCTTCATTTCGCCGGCGGGATAACCCTCGGCATGGATGTATGAAATTTCTTTTAACTTCAAGGCGCCCTCGTAGGCAATCGGCATGTTGATGCCGCGCCCGAGATAGAGACAGTGCTGAATATCCTTCAGGATATTCGCCAATTTTTCAACATCTGCATCCGTGTCGAGCACCCTGCCTGCAAGGTCCGGGACAAGCCGCAGGTCCGCCACGAGCGATTTGCGTGTTTCCTTATTCAAGACCTCGCGCAGGTCAGCCAGTAGGATCGCAAGCATATATTGATCGGCCAGGGGCGCAGTAAAGGCTTTCGTGGAAGCCACGCCCACTTCCGATCCGGTTTGCATGGAAATGTATCCGTCTGCAACGCGCATGGCCTGCGAGCCAATCGCATTTACGATACTCCAGACAATTGCGCCTTTGCGGCGGCCTTCTTCCATCGCGGCGAGCGTGTCTGCTGTTTCACCGGATTGTGAGATGGCCAACACCACCGTGGTATTGTCAATGATGGGATCGCTGTAACGAAATTCAGAGGCGATCACCACTTCTACAGGCACGCGCGCAATTTTTTCGATCAGGTATTTTCCAACCATGCCGGCATAAGCGGCAGTGCCGCAGGCGGTGATATAAATGCGTTGTATCCGTTTGGCAATTTCAGGCGTGAGGTTTAATTCGGGCAGGCGAATGCGCCCTTCCTGAAAATCAACACGTCCGGCCAGCGTATCGGTCAAAGCGCGCACCTGCTCATGGATTTCTTTTTGCATAAAGTGGCGGTATTCGCCTTTTTCCGCTGAGACTGCGTCCCATGCAATTGTGTGAATCTCAGGAATTACTTCCACGCCTTCAAGCGTTTCGATACGAACGCTGTCACGCTTGACAATCGCAAATTGGCGTGACTCCAGGAAGATCACTTTGCGTGTGTGTTCGAGAATGGCGGGAATATCGGAGGCGATAAAATTGTCGTTTTTGCCCAAGCCAATCACAACGCCACCGGCGTTTCCGATTCTCGCTGCTATGATCTTGTCGGGTTCATCGGTGGACATCAATACAACAACGTTCGCGCCTTCGATCTGGTTGAACGTTCTTCGCGCCGCTTCTTCAAGGCTGATCCCGCTGGCTTTAAGATGTTCGGCAAGCTGTACGATGGTTTCGGTGTCCGTTTCTGAATTGAAGATGACACCTTCGCTGGTGAGTTCCTCTTTTAGTTCGAGGAAATTTTCCACGATGCCGTTGTGAACGACGACGATTTTTCCAGAATTGCCGACATGCGGATGCGCGTTCCGCGCAGAGGGCGCGCCATGCGTTGCCCAGCGTGTATGACCAATACCGGGCGCGCCTTTCACTGGACTTTTACTAACCAGGTCAATTAATTGGGATAACTTGCCCGCGTCTCTGCGGACCTCGATCTGCTCCCCATTAATAACAGCGACTCCTGCCGAGTCATAGCCGCGGTATTCAAGTCGTTTTAAGCCATTGAGGATGATCGGCGTCGCATCACGCGGGCCGACATATCCGACGATTCCACACATAATTTGGTTCCTCCAGATTGATTTACGATTATCGATTGGTGGTCGAGTAGCCCGAATGCTCCCTTCGACAAGCTCAGGGCAGGCTTTGAGGGCGTATCGAGACCCGATTTTCGATTGTGCCATTTCCACGCGGCTTTGTCCGTGCAATTGCTTGTGCGGCCTTGTGCGCGAAGATTTCTTACTGGAGGGAAAGATTGACGGGTGACGGCACACCCGAAGGGCTTCCGCTGAACTTTCGATTTTCAGGCGCCAATGGCGCCTTTAACTTCATTTTGCAATGAAGAACCCTTATCCTCGTCAACTTTAGTCTAACTACAAAACTACCCAACTACTGAACTATCAAACTATCAGACTAAAGTCCATGCGCTGTCTTTCCCTGATGAATGATTCAGTTCACCTCCTGTATATCAAAATGATCAGGCGGAGATTATACCTGATTGCGCAGGATCAGGCCGAAGGACCAAACTTGAGGCGCTGGATGGATGAATTTCATGCTTTATTGGGTCAGTTGTATTTCGGGCATGTTGTAGGTATCGTAATTTTGTTCATCTTTATATTTGATGACAATATTACTCTGCCCGTTGGATTCAATTCGATATCCAATGATCTGGCTGTGATAACCATCTTCGGAACTGCCACCGTTAAGGTGAATTTCGGCGCCCGGCATTAAGATGGTGCCTCTCAAGGATGAGTTTTCATCGCTCGTGATCACCATTTTATTTTTGTTTTCGATGGGCGCATAGATCAACAGACCGGCCAGGTCTCCGCTGGTCGGCGCGCTGAGATTGATGGTGGCGTTTCCGCTCCATCTGATTTTTCCGTGTTCCATTTTGAAGACGACACTGCCCCCTTCCAGTGAACTGCCGCCGATCAAGAAATCTCCATTGATGCAGTAAACGCCGGAACCGAGGATTTCCACATCTTCGGGCGGAAACACATCCTCGTCAAACCAGCCTGCGCTCATGGAAAGGCCGTCTTCTGAAATTTCAGCCCGTTTGCCACAACCGAACTTTGGCATAAAGAACGGGGGCGGATATGGAATGGGAATGCTGTTCGTTTTTGGGGGAAAAGGCGTCAGCAATTGGGGTTTTTGAATACTTGCGCCGCCAACGATTGAGATTTCGCCATCCTCTAAACGAATACTGCCGCCTCCGTTCTGGAATAGGGCGCAATCCGAATTATTAGAGTTGATAAAGATGCCGCCGCCGCTGACATCCAATGTTGATTCGCCATGGATCCAAAACGACCGTTGGTTGTTACAGTCGCTGGTGGGTGCCAGGCTGATGATCGCGTTACCGTCCAGGATCTCTTTGATCTCCGGTGTTTTTGTGCGTGCAATGGCTTCGCCGGTTACCGTGACCTGTCGAATGCCGATCACGCTTCCAAAATAAGTGGAGACATGGTTGGTAATGATGACTTGAATATATTCCACATCCCCGGCGTTTTCACCTGTGGCGGGCGGGCTGAATACCTGCACCGTATTCGTTTCGCCATCGTTATCAAAGCCGTTGCTTTCAGCGATGTTATACGACTCCTGAACCCAGCTATACCCCTTAATACGCGCCAGAGCGCCGCCCAGGGCGCTTGCATCGGCGGCGTTTTGGGCGCGTCTTTTTTCAACGTAGGCGTTGCCGCCATCTACCGCCAGGGCGGTGATGCCGATCAAGCCAATGATTGAGAATACGATCAGGATGAGCGCCTGACCTTTTTCGGTTTTTCTGAAATTCATTTTATTTTGTTAATTCAATGGAAGGAGGCACCTGGATAATGTGGTTCTCATTCTCATTGTAGGTAATGTCAATGTTTGCACTGCCGGAAAGGGAAATACTGAAGCACATGAGCTGGCTGTTTACATCATAAGAGGTGTTGTTGCCTTCGAGCGAGCAGTGGGAGGAAGGCGCCCAGATCGAGCCGGTGAACACCGAACCGGATGCGCCGTTCATGTTCAAGGTTGAATCGTTTCCCAGGGGCATGAAGAACAGCAGGTTCTGCAGGTCTTCCGGGATGTTGGGGTCTTCTGATGAGAGCGCATGCAGATCAATTGTGGATGAGCCATTTAATGTAATGCCTCCATTTTCAGTCATAATGAGGACGCCTTCGGAGTATGGGTCGAATTCCCCATTATTATTGACGTCAGTGGTGACATCCCATTGGCTATTGAGTAGGAAATCATCATCTATACAATAAACGCCTTTTTGCATGATCAGTTTTCCTGAAGGGGAGGTGTTTGGAAAATCTCCGCCGTAATAGCCGGGGGATGCGGTGTAGGTTATTGGATTGGATGAGGTTTGCGTGATCGTTCCTTCTTCAGACGGGTTGATCATGCCATCGCCGTCCGTGTCGCAGGATGGATTTGGCAGAACAACTGGGGGGTAAACCAGAGGCGTGCCGCAATTGGATACAGGAGGCGGGTTAACACTACCGGGGGCGACATTGCTTGTGCCAACAACACATACCCCGAATTCAGCATTCATTGTGGCGCTGCCGTTTTGATTTAAGGCGTTGTCACAGTTGGAATTTATGAAAACGCCAGAGCCGCCCACGATCGAGGTGGAATTACCGCTAATGGTAAATGGATCGTGCGGCCAGCCGCTTGGTTTACAGCCAGGCATTAATGAGACCATCGCGTTCCTAAGCAGGGTGGCATCTACGGAAGAAGGTTTTGCCTGTGCAATCGCCTTGACTCTGTTGGTGACCTGTTGAATGCCAATGATGGGCGCAAAGTAGGTGTCAACAATGGATGTGATAACCACTTCTATGTACTCGGTGTTTCCTTCGTAGCTGCCACAATTTGCGTATTCCGGTTTGTCATCCGGTATTGTTTCCTCGCATCCATATACTTCGACATTGACAAGGCTGTCGCTGGAGATATTGTCTGGGAATAGATCGGTGAAGTCATTTTCCGATGCGATCACAAGTGCGGCATTTTTCCACGGTTCCTGGCGGACTTTTGCCCGCGCGGCGGCAAAGGCGGCTGTGTCGGCCGCATTTTGCGCGTGGCGGCGGTTTGAGTAGGCGTTACCGCCATCAACAGTGAGCGCGGTCAACGCGATCAAGCCGACGATCGCAAATACGATCATGATTATCGCCTGCCCGTCTTCGTTTCCTCTATTATTTTTAGTATTTTTCATTTTAACCTCTATCTTTCTTATTTAGGGAAGGGGGCATGTCGGCTGCAGAATGGTGTTCGTGACGCTGGCGGTCAGGTTGATCGTGTTGCTGCCGATCATGGGACCCACAATGGGAAAGGTGATCGGATGAGCGAAGGTGATGGTGACGGTAAGAGAATTTGGCGAGCCGGATGTTGTTCCTTCACAATCATCGCCATGGATCGTAACATCCACATCGTTAATGGTTAGCTGCGGCAAAACATCTGAGGCCGTGGCAACGGCCCGGTATTGTATGCCAGACTCATCCGTTGGATTGATCGAGCCGTAAATTGCGCCTTCCTGGGCCGCATCGCGGATGGTGACGTATTGGAAAAGCGCCAGGCTGAATTCGACTGCGCCGAGCAGGAGGAGCAGAATGATCATCAGGCTGATGGCAAGTTCCACCAGGCTCTGCCCGCGTGGTTCTTCTTTTATCATGCTGAAGGTATTTGTTTTCATAAGGTTCCTAGCGCGAACAATTTCCGTATGGAGAGGCCATGGTAATGCTAGCCGACAAGCCAGTGGGGTTGTTCTTCGAGAAATCAAAGGTGATCGTTGTCATGCTTGGCGCGGAACTTGAGCCCGTCAGCGTTCCGCTTCCTGAAGTGTAGGGACTGCTACTGTCTGGAAGAGTGCCTGTGGTTAAGCTGGATGAATTATCTAGTAATACCCCGTCCAACTGCCAGTCGCTTCTGCCTGGGCCTGAGTTCGCCCAATTGATGCTTACCGAACTTATCAAAAGCGTCAGTCCAACTTTATTGGTGATGGCCCAGGTAACTTTATCACTATTACCGCCAGAACCTACCGTTAAAGTACCGACCGTAAAATTAGAAGCCGTGCAGTTGTATACAGTGGCTGTCAGCGCGGCCGGCAGGCTTGTGACGGAAGTACCGCCTATGCTTGCCGCAGAGGTGCTGTGCACAAGGGTTGAAGAGCCGGTACCGGATGGATGGGCATAGGTATAGGAGCAATTGGTTGAAATGCCCGGGGCAATGCTGGCGGCCGCAGCGGTACAGTCCGGGCTGATCGGGGTGGTTGTATCGGAGCCACCTGTACCTGCAATGAGCAGGGTGGATTGCAGGCTGGATGTGATGCTATATGGCTTCGAAAGCGTGACACCGCCGGTGTTGGTGAGTGTATACGTGTATGTGATGGTTAGATCGGCTGGCGTCACGACAGTCTTATTCTGTGTCACAGCCAGGCTGAAGCGTGCGCCGGAATATGTGATGACCGTGAAACTGGCTGGGCTGGATGTGATTGTTTGAGCGCTAAATTTAGCGGATGCAGTTCCGGTATTGATGATCGAGCCTGCCTCGACGTCGGCTGCTGTAACTGTATAGGTTCCCGAACAGGTTTTTGTCGACGCGGGAGCCAGGCTGGCTTGGTCGGAACAAGTGATCGTGATCTTATTGTCAGTCACTGAAAATGGAGATGTGAGTGTGACGTTGCCTGTATTTGTTAAAGTGTAGGTATATGTAATTAATGTGCCGGCAGGCAGGGTGATGGATGGGGAGGTTGGCTGTGAGGGTGTGCCGCTGACCGTAGCCGATAGAGCCGGGGTTTGTGTAATTACCAAACTGGCTGTTACAGTATTGGAAGAAATCGGGGAGCCATTATTTGCTGCAGCCTGTGCGGAATTACTGATCGTGCCACCGACATCAAGATCCGCCTGGGTGACAGTGTATGTACCGGTACAGTTGATCGTACTGCCCGCTGCTAACGTTGTGGATGGGCAGGTAACCGTTATCCTGCTGTCGGTAACACTTAATGAGTTTGCGGTGAAGGCACTGTTGTTGAGTACCGAAAAGGTGTATGTTATTACCTGGTTTGGAAGCGTAGCCGTAAGCGGTGAGACGCTGATCGCTAGCACCAACGGAGGAGTTAAAACCGTCGCGGTTGCGTTGTTGGATGTAATCGTTGTTGTCTTAAATTTGGCGCTTGCCACTGCTTGATTAACAACAGACCCGTTGGTAATATCATTGTTTGTGATCGAATAGGATGCAGTGCAGGTCGTAGTTGCTGTAGGCGCCAGCGGGCTGGCTGCCCCTGAGCAATTTACGCTTGCAATCTTATTGTCAGCGACTGCATAGGGTGATGTCAGGCTGACGTTTCCTGTATTTCTGAGCGTGTAAGTGTAGGTGATAATTGCGCCAACGGTGGATGAAGCAGTTGGGGATGCGCTTTTGCTCAAGGACAGCGCTGGCGATTGAATTGCTGTTATTGTTTTTGAAACTGTATTGGAAGGGGACCCGTTTGCTGAGGCTGTCGCAGTATTTGTTACTGTACCTGTATCAAGGTCGCTTTGTGTGACCTGATATGTGCCGGTACAGGTAAAAGAGCCACCAGACGCAAGTGTGGCAGGCGCGCCCGAACAATTGGTGGCAGCCACGTTGTCAGTAACTGTAAATGGCGCGGAAAGATCTCCCGAGCCTGTATTTTTCAGAGTATAGGTGTATGTGATCGTTTGTCCGACTGTCGAATAGGTGGTTGGTGAAACGGAGATAGAAAGAGTAAGAATGCCATTGCCGCTGTTTTGCCAGCCCTGCGGTACAGAGGTCACAGAAATGGAAACAGATGCAAGAATGGTGCGTTCACTTTGAGATGTGATCGTGAAAGGCTCAAGCGGTACGATGGAAACAATCGGCACCCACTGCGCGGTAACTTCAACAATGATTCGGTCGCCATTTTGGACATTTGCATCGGTATAATTTCCACAGGTCGGATTAGCAGGATCTAATGGAAGAGGATTTCCGTTATTACTGTCTAGACCACCATCATAGGAAATAGTGACGCTCTCAAAGGTATTGATGAAGCCCACCTGACGCGCCGCGGCCTCAATGCCGCCACAATCCATATAATAGGGCATTCCATTTGGGCTCTCGCCTGTAGCTGACCCGTAGCGGACAGCCTGGCGCGCGGCTGTCACTGTGGAGGCATAAATGAACAGTAACCTTCCGGTTTCCAAAAGACCGTAAAGCAAGGTAAGGAGAATTGGAAGCGCCAGCGCAAACTCCACCATCGCCTGTCCGTTGGATTTTTGTTTTTTATTATGTCGTGAACTGTTCATACGATCATCCTATTTTTATTACTATCAGTACTTCACGAAAGCGCGTAATCGGCGTTCTTCACGAAAGCGTAATCGGCATTCTCAAACGCCGAAAATGCGCTAGAGAGCGCAATCTAAGCAGCATTTTCAAATCCTATTTTGGCACTATGTTAATGATCCAGTTTGGAAGGAAGATAATGAAGAAAGCGGCGAGGATCAAAAATGAACCATAAGGCATAAAGACCATGAACACATTTTCCTTGTATTTCTTGATGACCAACATAAAAATAACCGTCAGCAAACCAAAAACACCGGCAAGCAGAATTCCTAATAACAGGCTGAACCAAATCAGCGGCCATCCGAGCACAAAGCCCAGGATGGCGGCCAGGATCACATCCCCGGCGCCAAGCGCCTCTTCATCGTCCGCTTCCTGACCTCGGGCTCGAAGGCGGGCTGTCCGCAGACGTGAAAAAAGTACGCCGAAATAGTACAATGCAAGCATGATCAATAAACCGCCCAGTCCGCCTAAAAGGGTGATGCCAGGCCCGTTGGAAACAGAACCAACCACCAGTCCGAGCAAAGAACCGAAAATGCTGGTGGGGTGAAGGATCAAATGGTGTTCCATATCAATCACAAAGATAACGCCAAAGTAGGCGATCAGAAGCAGTCCGAGTCCGTACCCAATTCTGGATGAAGGCTGGAACCATGTATAAACGCTGATTGCCGGAATTGCAAATTGTACGATCCAAAGCCGTGGTCTGCGTTTATGCCCGTTGACGCATGCCTGAAAAAGGAGATAGCTCCTCCAGGTGAAGGGCGCCTGGCATTGCGGGCAGTCCGGCCGGCTGAATCGCCTTGTCACAGGCAGAACATCTGCCAGATAATTAATGATGATTCCGGCGAACCATCCGAGCAGTACGGGAAAAACCAGCGTTGCATTCATGGGAAATCATTATAATTCCAATTGTAGTATGATGCACAGTTCGTGCCGGATGTAAGTGAACTGTAATGTTTTGGCGGATCCATACAACTGCCTTACAATCCTGATTGTTATTCTGAGAGAGCGGACTGAAGTCCTGCCTCAGTTCGTGAAAGTCGGTTAAAACCGACTCGTCGCGCCAGCGGCCAGAATCAGGTGAATAAAAAACCGCAATTTATGACCAAGTTTATAAAGGAGATTAAATGGAAGAATTTGTGATCGAAGGCGGGGTTCCCCTGCGAGGGGAAATAACCCCCTCCGGAAATAAAAATGCCGCATTGCCATTGTTGGCCGCCTGTTTATTGACCGATGAACCGGTTGTGCTTCATAACATTCCGCAGATTCGGGATATATTCGCCATGCGAAAACTGATCGAGAGTATCGGCGCGCATGTGGATGAATTGGATGCGAATACCTGGCGGATTACAACCCGTGAATTGACCGCTTCAAATTTGGACCCGGACCTGTGTCGCCGCATCCGGGCTTCGATCCTGATTGCCGGCCCGGTCCTGGCTCGCGCTGGAGCAGTACGCCTGCCTCCTCCGGGAGGGGATGTCATTGGCCGCCGCCGCCTGGATACGCATATCCTGGCCTTGCATGCACTTGGCGCAAAAGTCAATTATGACCGCATCTTTGATATTGAAGCAACTGAACTGCGCGGCGCCGACATTCTTTTGGATGAAGCCAGTGTGACTGCCACAGAGAACGCGGTGATGGCGGCTGTACTCGCCAAGGGAAAAACCCAGATCCGCAATGCGGCCTCTGAACCGCATGTACAGGAGCTGTGTACCTTTCTAAATTTGCTGGGCGCGCAGATCAATGACATTGGTTCGAATACTTTGCACATCATGGGTGTCCCGCGTTTACATGGCGGTGAATTTACAATTGGCCCCGACCTGTTGGAAGTGGTCAGCTATATTGGAGCGGCAGTTGTGACCCGCGGGGAAGTTCGCATTCGTAATGCGGGTGTTCAGCACCTTGAAATGGTACATCAGGTTTTTCATCGTTTGGGAGTCCATTGGCAGGTGGATGGGAATGACCTGCTCGTGCCAGCGGAACAATCTCTCAAGATCATTTCCGACCTGGATGGGGCAGTCCCTGAGATCAAAACGAACGTCTGGCCTGCTTTCCCAACTGACCTGACCAGCATCGCGATCACAATCGCAACCCAGGCTTCCGGTTCTGTGCTTTTCCATGATTGGATGTTTTCGGGAAGGATGTATTTTACGGATAAACTGGTTGGCATGGGCGCGAGGATCATTTTGTGCGATCCCTACCGCTGTTTAATTCAAGGCCCCACCCAGCTTTACGGAGAAAAACTTGAAAGCCCGGATATTCGCGCAGGCATGGCTCTCCTGCTGGCCGCATTGGCCGCGAAGGGGACATCGAAAATTGGCAACGTTGTTCAAATCGAAAGAGGTTATGAGCGAGTGGATGAGAAATTACGATTGCTGGGCGCGAGAATAGAAAGGGTGGATCAGTAACATAAACAAAAGCAGAAGCCCAACTATAGTGGGCTTCTGTTTTTGTTGTAGCTGCGCTGTCGGACTATTAAGGTACAACGATAACTTCTTTTTTGATTTTCACAACAAATGTGTGATTATCCCCACCCCGATTATTGATATAACCGGATGCATTGCCCGAAGAGCCGTTAGGATACGCGATCAGCGCATAAGCAAAGTACTCGCCCTTCGGTATGGAAACGATCATACTACTGTTTTTACTCAATGGCGATAGGCCGGGCACGAATCCACATTGTCCGAAAGCGTTGGGTTTACCGAGGTACAGTGAAAAAGTAGCCGTTCCCCCAGATTCATTTTCGACCCGTATATTTGATTTAGGTCCAGCTTCGGCGATATTCATGATTCCATCACAGGCTCCTGCAACGCCTTTGGGAGTGGCTGTCGGAATGGACAATCCCAGGGTTGGTAAAGGAAAAGGTGTGAAAGTGGGTAATGGGGTTGGGCTGGGTGTTTCTGTAGGCGGTACAGGTGTAGCGGTTGGGACGGCTAATTGAGTCATCGCCACGATCGTCCACGCTGCTGCTATGGCAGTGCCTTCAACCTCTGCGGGCGCTAATGTGGGCGCCTCTTGCGGAGCACATGCAGTTAGCAATAGTACAATCGCCAATGGGACGGGTAATAAATATTTTAACATTTCTTTCTCCATTTCTTTTCATACTTCGGGTAATTTCCTTATTATACCGATTCTTTCTTTGAAAATATTTATCGCAAGGTCCTGATCTTTGGGCAAGGAAAATGCGCCGGTGAATTGTCTGCCTCCGGGCCAGGCAGCATAAGTATATTTGCCAGCGGGCGCTCTGGCTTGGGCGCTGGCTTTTAGGGGATATTCGCACAGCCTGTTGACAACACTTTCGCTAATAAGGAACATCGGGGGTGCGTAATGTTATACAAATCGAAAGAGGACATGAGGAGATGAATGAGGAGTTGCGAATGTCGGGTGAAAGGAAGGAACGAGCGAGCGAATAAGTAAAAAAAGAAGCCGCATTAATGCGGCTTCTTTTGATTTATTGTTTTATCAGTCAATTAGGGTACTACGATAACCTCTTTTTTAATCTTAACCACAAACATGTGATTATCACCGATGCGATTATTGACATAGCCGGATGCGTTGCTTGAAGAGCCGTTAGGATACGCGATCAGCGCATAAGCATAGTACTCGCCCTTCGGTATGGAAACTATCACACTACCGTTTTTACTCAATGGCGATAGGCCGGGCACGAATCCACATTGAGCAAATGCGTTAGGTTTACCGAGGTACAGCGAAAAAGTTGCAGTTCCCCCCGATTCGTTTTCGACACGAATTTGAGATTGAGGTCCTGCTTCCGCCATATTCAATATCCCATCGCAAGCCCCGGTCGCTGACTTGGTGGCTGTCGGAATGGACAATTGCAGGGTTGGTAATGGCTGCGGTGTGAAAGTGGGTAATGGGGTTGGGCTGGGTGTTTCTGTAGGCGGTACGGGTGTAGCGGTTGGGATGGCTAATTGAGTCATTGCCACGATCGTCCAGGCTGCTGATATGGCGGTACCTTCAACCTCTGCGGGCGCCAAAGTGGGAGTGCCTTGAGGGCCGCAAGCGGTTAATAGTATAGTAATAGCCAAAAGCACAGGTAATAATTTTTTTAACATTTATTTCTCCATTTTTTTATTAAATTCGAGTTATTTCTATTTAATATCAATTCTATCTTTGAAAATATTTAACGCCATGTCCTGATCCTTCGACAATGAAAACGCGCCGGTGAATTGTCTGCCTCCGACCCAGGCAACATAAGTACAATTGCCAGCGGGCGCTTTGGCCTGAACGCTTTCTTTTACCGGATATTCAAGGATCGTTATATTCCCATCCTTGGTTACACATCGCAATGAGATGTAAACATCCACTTTTGCCTTGTTGACCAGGACGATGCGTCCAAATGGCAAATTGGGTGGCAGTGTGCCATAAGAAAGTGGGTGCGCTGTTTCGGTCGGTGTTGTGTTAATTGCCGGCTTCGCAGTGGCGCTGGGCGTACCTGTGAATGGCAATGTTCCGCTTACAAGGGTTGTATTAATTCCCGTCACTGTGCCGGTACTCAACGTTGCAGTTAAAGTAAGCAAGATGGGATTTTGTGTTTCTGTTGGCACGGCCAGTGTTGGCGTCTGTGTGGCGGGCAGCACCACGGGTGTGGCACTTGGAAGGAGGGTGGGCGTGGGTAATAAAGACTGCAGAGTTTGTTGTGAAAGGATGGCAGCCGTCGCTTGAAGATCCGCTTCGGATATTGGAGTTGGAACCGGTGTTTTGGGCTGGAATACGGCTGGCAGGCACCCACTCAGCAAAACAACCAGCGCAACCATCACTACAATCATTTTCTTCATGGCCAACTCCTTACGCAAGGGATTTATTTTGACTGATCACTTCCATGAATTGTACGACGGCTTCCCGCAGCATTCGTTCTGGCAAAGCGCCGACCTGACGATGCACCACCTTGCCGCCTGAAACGAACAACAATGTAGGGATGCCTTGAATGCCAAATTTTTGCATCCATTCAGAGTGCTCATCCGTATTGACTTTGGCCACGATCAACTTGCCTTCTTGTTCTTTCGCAAGTTTTTCCAGAGTGGGGGCGATCATCTTGCACGGGTTGCACCATGCCGCCCAGAAGTCCACGATCACCGGCAATGGGGATTGCATGACCACTTTTTCAAAGGCTTCATCTGTGACATGAATAGGTTCACTCAACATTTATTCTTCCTTTATGATATTCAAACACTTTTAGCGCTTTCCTTATTTAGCCGCTGGAGTATAACATAAATTCCCTGATATAATCGCGGCTCATGAATGGACTATTTACACGCTGGAGAGCGGGACTTTCCAAAACAAGCAAAGCCGCGTTTGGACAAATGGCATCCATTCTTGGGGCTTCTGAAATCAACAATGAAACATGGGATGCTCTTGAAGCCCTGCTTGTTCAGGCGGATTTGGGAATCGACACGGCAACATCTATTTTGGATTCCCTCAAACGATTCACACGCACCGAAGGACTGATCCGCGCCAGTGAGCTATTCTCTGCACTGAAACGAGAACTCCGCTCCCGCCTTGAAACGCCGCCTGAATTAAAATTTGAGAGCAAACCAGTCATCATCCTGGTCGTGGGCGTCAATGGTTCCGGAAAAACCACAACCATCGCAAAATTGGCCTCCCGTTTTCATCGGGAGGGAAAGAAAATCCTGCTGGGGGCCGCCGATACCTTCCGCGCCGCAGCGATGGACCAACTCCAGGTTTGGGGTGACAGGTTGAAGGTGGAAGTGATCGTGGGCGCTGCTGAGAGTGATCCCGGCGCAGTGGCGTATAATGCCGTTCAGGCTGGAGTCGCCCGGGGCGCGGACATTGTCATGATAGATACAGCCGGACGTCTGCACACCCGTTTCAATTTAATGGAAGAGTTGAAAAAGGTTAATCGAGTGGTTGGCAAAGCGCTCGAGGGCGCACCGCATGAAGTCTGGCTTGTTTTGGACGCAACGACAGGACAGAATGCGTTGCAACAGGCACGTGTATTTAAAGATACGGTAAATGTAACGGGTGTCATATTGTCAAAACTGGATTCATCTGCCCGCGGCGGCATGGCCTTTGCCATCCAGCGAGAGTTGGGTTTGCCGATCCTGTTTGCCGGTTTGGGCGAAAATACAGAAGATCTGATGCCATTTGACCCGGATGCATTTGTAGATGGAATTTTGACGAATAATTAGGAGAACCCATGCAAGACTTACTTCAACGTTTGCAGGCCGCGAAGGACCTGACTCAGCAGTTAATGGTGCGTCTTTGACCTGGCAGGCAAAGAACTTCAACTTCCGCAACTCGAAAACGATATGGAGCACCCGGAATTTTGGAATGATTCCACCAAGGCGCAGAAAGTAATGAAAACGGCCTCCAGTTTGCGCGAGCAGGTTGTCTCCTGGAATTCGTTAAAACAACAAATTTATGATTTGACCGAATTGGCAAAACTTGAGGATGAATCCCTGCGCACAGATTTGGAAGCCGAGATCACAAAGCTTGAATCTGAATTGGAGAAGCGTTCGTTTGCCGCGATGCTTTCGGGTCCGTACGACCATGACGCGGCCATTCTCGCGATCCATGCCGGCGCAGGCGGGACAGATTCACAGGATTGGGCGGAAATGCTTCAACGCATGTACCTGCGTTGGATCGAAGATCAGGGATTTACTGCTGAAATTGTAGACACTACACCCGGTGAGGAAGCTGGCATAAAAAGCGTGACCATCGCAGTGGGCGGAGCGTATGCATTTGGCCATTTACGTTCCGAAAAAGGTGTACATCGTTTGGTGCGGCTTTCCCCGTTTGATGCGGCCCATCGCCGGCATACTTCGTTTGCGCTGGTCGAGGTCCTGCCGCAGGTCTCCCTGGAAGAGGCGAATATGGACATTACCCCCAGCGATATAAAAATGGATGTGTTTCGTTCCTCAGGCGCGGGCGGACAAAATGTTCAAAAGAATGCCACTGCCGTACGCCTAACTCACATTCCGACCGGCATTGTGGTGACTTGTCAGAATGAACGTTCCCAAATTCAGAATCGTGAATTTGCCATGGGTATCCTGCGGGCGCGTTTGCTTGAACTGCGCCAGGCTGAAAGAGAAGAGGAGCGAGCCATCCTGCGCGGTGAATATACCAAAGCGGAATGGGGGAGCCAGATCCGTTCCTATGTTCTGCATCCTTATCAAATGGTCAAGGATCACCGAACGGATTTTCAGGTTGGGAACGCCCAGTCCGTTTTGGATGGCGATCTGGATGGCTTTATGGGAGCCTATTTGAAGAGCGCTTCAAAGTAGTCCGATTGATGAATCAAAAGAGCGGGTTCAAAACCCGCTCTTTTTGTTATCCACCAGTGGGAAGCCGGTTTTCCAAAGTGCTGTTGAAGAGTTTTTCCTGTTCTTCTGAAGCAGACTTGTAGGATTTACGGCGAACTTTGCCTTTTCCTTTGGACTTTTCCAGCGCCTGCTGCCAGGCCATTTGCATGGCAGTGAACTGCGGCTCATTTGGCGCTTCAACTTCCATCGTGTAGGACTCATCTTCCTTTTTGCCTTTGCGTTTACCCGGTCCTTTGCGTTCTTCGCGCTCAGGTTTGGCGGACTCAATCACAGCGGCTTGGAGCGCCTTCATGCTCAAACGGATTTGTCGTTTGCGGCGGTCCACATCCAAAACCTTGGCTTCGATTTCTTCGCCTTCCTTGAGAACCTCGCTGGCGGTCTTGACATAGCCTTGAGTGATTTCGCTGACATGGATGAGTCCGGGACGTTCTGCGCCAAAATCCACAAAGGCGCCGTAAGATTCAAGGCGAACCACTTTGCCTTTAACGATCATTTCAGGCAGGATTTCCTTCCATTCGTATGCCAGGGGTTCGATCATGGTGAGTTCGATGCGATCTTTCTTCACGCGCCGTACCCAAACATCCACTTGTTGTCCTTCTGTGACAACATCCTCCACTTTATTGACTGCCTCCTTTTGGAGTTGTGAGATGTGGATCACACCAGGTACGGCTTGTCCAATATCCACGAGTGCTCCTGCAAGAGTGGTCTTCAAAATTTTTCCGCTGAGTTTGGTTTTTAGTTCAAGCGCAACGACGGATGCGCTGTCAGGTGTAGCCATGGTTAATCTCCTACTTTTTGAAATAATGCCGACGAAGATTATACCTGTCTGACATAAAACCGTCAACGTGAAATTGATGAGTATATGGATGGTAAAAACAGGCTCTTGCAGATTATGTTTTCCGTGTGTATAATCCGAAAATAAAAGCGTTGATGGGAACGAGTAAATCTGTCGAAACGGAAAGCGAGTCCGACGTTTGGTGTGAAGCGGATACGCGTAGGCAATTGAAAATCATCCCGAAGCTGTGCACTGAAATCAGTCAATTAGTTTGATAGTTTGTTAGTTGACTGAGAGTAGGGAATCCGAAGTTGTTCTTCGTTATCGGAACAGGATGATGATTGTCATCCAATGAGTGTCCGTCCTTCGGATGGAAATCAGAGTGGTACCGCGTGAGCCTTGCTCTCGTCCCTGTGTGAGATGAGAGTTTTTCTTTTAAACTACGGGACTAAGCGACTAGCAGACCAGGAGGCTAGTTTTATGTTCAAATCAGTATCCCCAAAATTCAACGCGCCTTTGATGGAAGAGAACATTCTCAAGATCTGGCAGAAACGGGAGATCTTCAGGAAAACAATCGAGCAGCGCAAGGGCAATCCTGAATATGTATTTTATGAAGGACCTCCCACAGCGAATGGACGCCCGGGCGTCCATCACGTGTTGGCGCGCGCATTCAAGGATATGTTTCCACGCTATAAGATCATGCGCGGATATCATGTGTCGCGCCGCGGCGGCTGGGATACGCACGGCCTGCCTGTCGAAATCGAAGTGGAGAAACAACTTGGCTTCAATAATAAACAACAGATCGAAGAATACGGCATAGATAAATTCAATGAGCTCTGCCGGAAATCCGTCTTCACCTATATTCAAGATTGGGAAAAACTAACGGACCGTATCGCCTTTTGGGTTGACCTTGAAGATGCCTATGTGACCTACACCAACGAATACATCGAATCGGTCTGGTGGATCCTGAAAAATTTTTGGAAAAAAGACCTTCTTTTCAAGGGATATAAGGTTGTGCCGTACTGTCCGCGATGTGGCACGCCTCTATCTGACCATGAAGTTGCTCTCGGTTATGACGACGCGACCGACCCTTCTGTTTTTGTGCGCATACCGCTGGCGGATAAGCCAGACACCTCCCTGCTGGTTTGGACAACGACCCCTTGGACGCTTCCCGCCAACGTGGCAGTCGCAGTGCACCCTGAAGTGGATTACGTGACGGTTGAACGCGATAACAATGGCACAAAAGAAAAACTGATCCTTGCGAAGAATTTGGTCGAAAAGATATTCAAAGATGAAATAGTGAAAGTGGTGGATACCTTCAAAGGCAGGAAGTTGAAAGGTGTGAAATATAAGCCGCTTTTCACCTTTGTTCCCGTGGATAAACCCGCTTATTTTGTTGTCCTTGGCGATTTTGTTACGACAGAAGACGGCTCCGGCCTTGTACATCAAGCTCCTGCATTTGGCTCTGAAGATATGGAAATGGCGAAGCAACATGATTTGCCAATCCTGCTGATTGTCCTGCCTGACGGTACTTTCATTCCCGAGATCACCCCGTGGCGGGGTGTCTTCGTCAAAGATGCCGACCCACAAATCATCACGGATTTGGAGGCGCGCGGCCTTTTATTCCGCTCGGGAACACTAACACATACTTATCCGTTTTGCTGGCGCTGCCATACTCCGTTGTTATATTACGCGCGCGATTCCTGGTATATCCGTACAAGCGCTCATCGCGACCGCCTTGTGGAATTGAACAACACGATCAATTGGGTTCCTGAGCATGTCAAAAGCGGACGCTTTGGAAATTGGCTGGAAAACAATATTGACTGGTCATTGACCCGCGAGCGTTATTGGGGCACACCGCTTCCCGTTTGGGAATGTGAAAATCAAGAATGCAAGCATCGTGAATGCGTCGGCTCGGTCGCGGAATTGTCTGAAAAAGCAGGCCGGGACTTAACCGACCCTTCGATGAACTCAGGGCGAGACTTAGACCTGCATCGCCCGCATGTGGACACCGTTCATTGGAAATGCGTGGAATGCGGGGGCAAGATGACTCGCATCAAAGACCTGATTGACGTCTGGTTCGACTCTGGTTCCATGCCTTATGCGCAATGGCATTATCCGTTCGAGAATCAGGAAAAGTTTGAACAACAATTCCCGGCGGATTACATTTGCGAAGCAGTGGACCAAACTCGCGGATGGTTTTATTCGCTACATGCGATCAGTACTTTGCTGAATGATGAAGTATCGTTCAAGAACGTGATCTGTCTCGGTCACATTCAGGATGCCGAAGGACGCAAGATGTCCAAGTCGCTTGGCAATATCGTTCAACCATGGGATGTGCTGAATCTGCATGGTGCTGATGCGCTGCGCTGGTATCTCTACACTGCCTCGCCTCCAGGTCAGGAACGCCGCTTCTCTTCCGACCTGGTTGGGGACGTCATCCGCAGTTTTACGCTTACGCTGTGGAATGTATACTCGTTCTTTGTAACCTACGCCAACCTGGACAAGCCGCAAGGATTGACCGTTACCGCGCCGACCAATGATCTCGACCGCTGGCTGCTCTCTGAATTGAATGTGCTGGTCCGTGATGTGACCAAGGCTTATGAAGAATATGATGTCTTGAATGCAACACGTCCCATAGAGAAGTTCGTTGAAATACTTTCCACCTGGTATGTGCGCCGCTCACGCCGCCGCTTTTGGAAGAATGATTCAGGCGCAGACAAGCAAGCCGCGTATTCCGCGCTGTACACTGCGTTGGTAATCGTTTCCAAGTTGCTCGCGCCTGCCATGCCCTTCCTTGCAGAAGAGCTATATCAAAATCTGGTTCGGTCGGTGGATGAAACCGCGCCAGAATCTGTTCATCTCGCGGATTGGCCCAATGTAATGGAGGAGTTTATTGACGAATCCATCAACCGTGATATGGAACTTATTATGCGGGTTGTGTCCCTGGGACACTCGGCGAGGCAGAAGGCTAATCGCAAAGTGCGCCAGCCTCTCGCAGAAGCCGCCTTCTCGGTGGGCAACCCTGCCGAACGCAAAGCCTTGATGAATAATATGGATGTCATCGCGGACGAGTTGAATGTCAAGCGTGTCCGCTTGTTGGATTCTTCCACTGAGGCGCTTACTCACACGATCAAACCCCTGCCCAAACAGTTAGGTCAGAAATATGGCAATAAATATCCTGCCATCCAAAAAGCGATCCTCGCCATGAATGCAGAAGAAGTTGCGAGTATCTTACAATCTGGCAATCCCGTTAAAGTGGCGGTGGACGATGAGACCTACGATATCCTCTCCGATGAAGTGGAAGTGAAAGCCATGGCCAGGGAAGGTTTTGCTGTTGCGGAGCAGGGCGCCTATGTTGCCGCCCTCGTGACGGACTTGACACCTGAACTTGTGGCTGAAGGCTTGGCGCGTGAATTTGTGCGCCGCGTGCAGGACCTGCGCAAGAGCGCCGAGTTGGATGTTGCCGACCGTGTGGAACTCTTCGTCGAAGCCTCTGCAGGCTTGAGGTCGGCGGTAGAGGCGCACGAGGCTTATATCAAAGCAGAGACGCTCACGACCAAATTATCCTTTGCGAGTCCACCGCAGAATGCATCAATTGTTGATGATGAATTTGAAGGGGAGCAGGTTAAGGTAGGTTTGGTGAAGGCGAGCCAGTGATCAGTAATCAGTGATCAAGTAATTGGACTTCGGAAGTTGAAAAAACTCCGAAGTCTGTTTTCATTTATAATTTCAACGTACCGATTTCCTTGCCACCGTGTTTCCATGTCTACGTGTCTACGTGCTTACATTTCCCATTATCAAAGGAATAACTTATGATGACTTCTGCATTAGCACATAAACCAAATCCCTTGCGTGTGATTGTCGCATGGGGCGTTCATCTCTTCACCGCCACGGGCGCGGTGTGGGGGCTGCTTTCCATCCTTGCCATCTTCGAGGGCGATTACAAAATGATGATCGTGTGGATCATCGTCGCCATCCTGGTGGACAGTTTCGACGGGATGCTGGCGCGCTGGGCGGACGTGAAAAAATACGCCAGCGGCATTGACGGCGCATTGCTCGATAACATTATTGATTATCTCAACTACGTGCTGGTGCCAGCCTTTTTTCTCATTCAATCGGATATCCTGCCCGCCCCCGTGCGATTGCTTGCCGCGTGTTCCATCCTGCTGACCTCCGCCTATCAATTCACCCAAACCGACGCCAAGACGGCTGATAATTATTTCAAAGGCTTTCCGTCCTATTGGAACGTCCTCGCGCTCTACATGCTGTTGATGGGTCTGCCGCAATGGGTGAATTTCGGTTTGCTGATGGCGTGCAACGTGCTGGTGTTCGTCCCGGTCAAATATATCTATCCCAGCCGCAACCGGGTCATGCGTCACCTCACGCTCGCGCTCACCTATCTCTACGCCGCCATCGGCGTGTGGGCTTTGTTGCAATATCCGGACCAGCCGGGATGGGTGGTATGGGTTTCGTTCGTGTACGTGGCCTATTACCTCGCGTTGAGCCTGATGCCCAAGAACAAAGTCCATGCGCATTGACATTGTTACAAAAGCGGATGAGGAACTCTACGAAGCGTTCCAGCGCCTTGTCCCGCAGTTGACGGATAACAACCCGCCTCCCTCCCGTGCCGATTTATCTGCCCTTGTCCGGGATGCGGCTTCCACGCTGGTCACAGCTCGCAATGAAAATGGCCAGATCGTGGGCGCGTTGACTCTCGCAGCGTACCGAGTGCCGACGGGAATCCGCTCGGTCATCGAAGATGTGATCGTGGATAATTCCGTCCGCGGGCAGGGAATTGGCGAAGCCTTGATGCTCAGAGCCATTGAACTGGCGCGTGAAAAAGGCGCGGGCAACATCACGCTTACATCCAATCCCATGCGTGTGCCGGCGAATAAGCTTTATCTGCGGGTGGGGTTTACGAAAAGGGATACGAATGCGTACCAAATAAAATTGTAATTTGCTACCATATAAACCCTTTAACGATGTCGTTGCGAGGGCACTCTTGCTCTTGCCCGAAGCAATCTCTTAGCTGTTATGGACGTCCGCCGCCTTTGCCATTATCTTTACCGTTGTCTTTATCGTTCCCGTTTCCATGTCCGTTACTATTACTATTGCCATCACCATTGCCGTTATTGCTGTTTCCGAGTCCCTTGCCAGGGACTTCAGTAATAACTTCACTGGTATCTTCAGCGCTTTCACCTTTGCCTGACGCAACACTGCCAAGATTATCTCCCTTTTTCAGGGACTTTACAACATCGCCCCAATTATCCGGTGTTGTGCCATCTGCAAGCGTGATGGCGCTGTAGTTGCCGCTTTGTTTGGCTTCCAGCAGGGCTTCAAAGGCGGCAGTGTCACCGCCAATATTATTGGTGAGCCATAAGGCTTGTGCGATCACACCAAGGCCAACACCATCTTCATGGTAGGTCATGATCGTTTCATAATCCACGCCTAGCAGCCCACTGAAGAAATCTGACAATGCAGAACCAACAGGGTGCTGATCTTCTTCTGTTTCCTCTTCGAGTAAAACAGTTGCTGGGTCAATTTCAACGGTTGTGCCGACAGCATCCTCTGTAACTGTTGATTTGCCTGTGGTTGGATCTGTAACAACCAGCCCGAGGGATTCTGCGGTTTCAAGGCTGAGTTTTACAGTCTGTAATGTGTCTGTTGTTTCATCAAGTAATGTAACAACAATGGTTGTTTCACCTGTAATTGCATCGGTTTCGAGCACAACGGATTCGACGGTGCCTGTAATGGGTGTGGTTTCCTGCGCAAAGGCGGTGCCTGCGGTCATGGCGAGCAAGACAAGCACAAGGAATATGCTGGCGAAGAAATTTTTCATTGTTTACTCCTTAAATCTGATGTAGAATGCAATTTACAATTGCATTCTACATCAGATTTGCCTTGTATTTGTTTTCATTTCTGAAAGCTGAGAAGTTATTAAAGTACTAGATCTCTTGCATAAGTTGGTAGATTAATCTTTTCATTCGCTAATCTTCACGAATTCATGCAAATTATTAAAACCAATTCGCGAGGATTAGCGTAAATTTGCGGAAAAGAATTTCAATTGCCAACCAGTGATTGACTTTTGCAATAGGTCTGCTGTTTATTGAAGATTTCTTAGGAATTTTTTGGTGGCCTTGCTCATATCGCTGTATTCGCCGCGATATTCTTCGGGGAGTAATTTCGCAAGTTCGTACATCATCTCGTCCACAATTTGCTGACGGATTTCACCATTGACTTTGACTCCTTCAACATTGATCCTGAATGGATCACCGACGCGGATGTGAAAATCTGTGCGTTTTAGACGCTTGAGATTTTTTAGATACACCTCGCCGCCCCAGTGAGCAATAGCGATGATCGGCGCGCGCGAGTGCAGTGCGATCAGGACCGTGCCTGGCAGGGCGCGTTTGAGTTTCCCGGTTTTGTTACGCGTTCCCTCGGGGGCCAGCCCGAAGATCTTTCCATCTTCCAGGGCTTTCAACGCATGTTTAAGCGCTTTCATATCCGCCTCGCCGCGGCGGACAGGGATTGCTCCCCAGACACCAAAGACCCAGCGCAGAAACCAGTTATCCCATGACTCCACCTTTGCCCAGCCTGTCAACGGACGAGGTTGCAGGTGCGCGAATAGCATCGGCACTTCGATCTGCCCGGTGTGGTTTGCAATTGCAATCAATGGACCTTGCATTGGGATTTTGTGCAAGTCTGGCGCGTCCAGCCGGCAGGTGACGCGGGTGTAGACACGGATGATGAAGTTCATTAACCAATGGATCGGATGCATAGGCTCAGGCGCAGACAATTTCCAATTCTTTCGGAAGCAGTTCGAGGGTCAAGTGTGAGCCGTCGAGACAAATGAACTCTCCATCGGCGTGAGCGGGGAAGGTCATATCCAGTGATTTGATCGAAACGGTTTTGGCGCGTTTCATTTGGATTTCAGGAAGCGCGGCTTGTGTGCCTTTGATGAAGTACGGGATCATTTGCAGAATGCGTCCCTTCGAGGCGGTTTCAGCAATGCACAGATCGAAGAGTCCATCATCGGGCAGGCTTTCTGGGGCCATCTGAAAACCACCGCCCATGCGCCTGCCGTTCATGACTGAGATCATCAGGGAAACCTGATGAATGGTTTCCTTGCCATCCAAAATAATTTCAACCTGCGCGGGATTGTAATAAAGGAAAACTGTTTTGACGACGCCGATCAGATAGGCCAGCAAACCGCGAGTCCAGCGGACTTTGACGGCCTCGTTGCCAACCGCCGCATCAAAGCCGACGCCGATGCCATTTCCAAAATATCTGCCTTCCGGATAGTCACCGCCCTTGACAAGACCAATGTCAATATTTTTACGTTTGTTTTCCTTCAAGGCTTTCAAGCCGTCGTTCAAATTTGTGGGGATGCCCGTGCCGCCTGCAAAATCGTTACCTGTGCCAATTCCCAAAACCGCGAAGGCAGATTTGTTGTGGCCGTCTTTTCGCGCGCGCATGATGCCGTTGATGGCTTCGTTCACTGTGCCGTCTCCGCTGGCGCACACGATCACATCATAGCCATCGCGCGCGGCGCCTGCGGCTAAATCTGCGGCGTGCCACATGCGTTCGGTTTGCACAAGCGTAAAATCCAGCCCGTACTCGCTCAGGCTGGATTCGATGTGTTGAATTGATTTTCCACCAAGCCCGTGGCCTGAGGTTGGATTGACGATGATATAGTATTTCACTGGTTGCTCCCATTTTGAAATTGATGCGAGTGTAACATAAACCCAATTTATGCAGCCGGTTCTAAGATGTGAATTTCAAATAATCCTGCGGGGTATCCAGGTCTTCGATCACACTGGGAGTATTCATGTTTACATAATGTATTGCGCGGGCATTTTTTTTCAAAAAATCGCGCGATGTTTTTGGCGCTTTTAGGGTTAACAGTTCATCCCATAGGGATCGCGCCACAAGCCAGGGATGTCCGCGTTGGTTTTGATAACTTGGGACGACGATCCTGGATTTGCTTTCAAGGAAGGCATTGCAGATGCTGCGCACGCTTCTTTCCTCGACCTGGGGCTGGTCGCCAAGACAAATCAGAGCTGCGCTGGCCTCGCGCATTTTCACAGACAATCCCAACTGGATCGAACTCAACATTTCTCCATTTTGATAATTTTCATTGAAAGCCGTCTGAACCGTTTTCCCGATCAGCATCTCAACCTGCTGACGGGCGCCGCCAGTGACAACCAGAATATCTTTTATGCCGGCAGATTGGATTGTTGAAATGACCGTCTGTAAGACCGTGCTTTTACCATAGGGCATGAGCATTTTCGGTTCACCCATACGCTTCGATTCACCTGCGGCCAAAATGATGGCTGTGATCATGATTTATCTCTTAAGTTTTTCATTTTCTACCAATCTTTGATAGTCTTCGGGTTTATCAACATCCAGTAACAGGATGTCGTCGTGCCAGGGAATGTATTCTACTTGGTATTTCGAGAAAATGGCGCGCCCGCCGATATCCCCAGTCAATTGCAGGAGATCGGGGAAGGTGACCTGGTCAAACAGCACCGGGTTGGCGCGGCGTTCTTCGAGGACAAGCGGCGCAATGATGGGATGAAGTCCGCGCGTGTGTGACTCAGTCAATGCGCGGATCACTTCGGAGGGAATCTGGGGCTGGTCGGCGAGCAGGAAGATGGCGGCTCCTGCCTGACCTCCCCCAGAACCGACGCTCGTGTCGTCGGATTCTCCCTTACGGGATGTTTCTAAGTAGTTGATGCCTGCTTTTATGGAAGTACTTTGACCTTGTTGATATGCAGGGTTGTGGACGATATCAACGGGCAGGTCTTTTAAACAAGATTCAACCTCAGGGGCGCAAAAGCCTGTGACGACGACCACCGGCCAAAGTCCGGAATGAAGCGCGGTTTCGGCAATATGTCGCACAAAGGGTTTGCCTTTCCAATCCAGCAATTGTTTTGCGGAACCGAAGCGAGTCGCTTCACCTGCGGCGGGAATAATAGCGGCAGTGTGCTCGAAGGTGTGAAAAATATTTTGCTCGAATGACCCAACCACGACAGAATGGAAGTGATCCAACAACTGACGCGTCATGCCGCCGGCGATGGAACGCAGTTCGGGCGTATCGGTTTGGTTAAGGAGGACGACCCGCCGCGCAAGGGATGGAATGTTTTTTAACCCTCCCTGTGGATGCGTGAGCATGGAAATAACAGCCTGCGGAGTGATGGTTTCGCCGATCTGCAAGCCGCTGAATTGAGAGAAAATATTGGCGCGGTGGACGTGCTCATCGGTGAGAGGTTTGCCAATGGCGGACATCCCCGCAACAACGATAACCGTTTCTGTAACCTCGGGGATGGCCGGCTCGTGAGAGGCAGGTGCCTTGAGGGATTTTTGGCGGGAGCCATCTGCTTCGATCAGGAGGGGGAGGTTGTGTTCTTTTGAATAAGAGCGCAGATAATTAATAATGGATTCACTGACGGGTTTCGTGCGGTCGCGATCCAATTCACCTGTGATAAGTGTAATGCCCTCGCGCTGGATATTTTTAAGATCGTTCAAATCCTTGACGATGATGTGTTGGTCTGCAAGTGGAATTTGCCAGACGCCGAGGTGAGTGGTGGCGGTTACGATGGATGAAACTGCGCCGGAAGTGTTTCGAAGCTGGCGGGCTAGCTGAAACAAGGTGGTGGACTTTCCGCCCGCGCCGACCAGGCTTATGATCTGGTTTGAAGCGGTGGGGGAGTCAAGCCGAAGCGCATGAGCGATATGCATGTCTGTATTGTAAGTCAAATAAATCTGGATTTTGAAATGGAATTTTTCTTATTGAGTACAAGTTCTCGAATTCACCCTCAACCCACACCCCTGACCACGCAGTCATCCTGATGGACTCGCACCACGATAAAACCTGTCAGGTCTGCCACCCTACACTTCCACCAGTTCAATGACCGGGCTTGTCGTGGTCGGCGGGCTTCTCTTGTTTTCCATTCCTGCTGTATAATCATTCCATGCCATTCGTGCCTGAATTCATTCGCGCTGAGATAGACAGTCAATCCTATCAAATATCTGTGCATGCGGATGACGAGCGTCTTGCGGATGGATTGACCATCGCCGAATTGGAAACGGCGCTTTTGGATTGTGAAATCATCGAGTCGTATCCAGAAGATGCGCGCGGTGAGAGTTGCCTGATACTTGGCTTTGTCGGTGAAAGACCCGTTCATGTTGTATGCGGAAGGAATCGCACTGGGCATTTGGTTTTGATTACCGTTTACCTCCCAGCCATGCCCAAGTGGAAAGACCCGTACACACGAAATCGTTAGAAGTTGGAGGCTGAAATGACACATCAATACGACGATTGCTATTTCTGCGGCGGCTCAGTGGAAGAGCGCCTTGTGCCGCGTGAGATTCGCTGGAAGGGCGAATTATTGGTATTTGAAAATGTGCCGATGGGTGTTTGCGCTCAGTGTGGCGAAAGATTTATTCTTCCCGAAGTGGCGAAAAAGATTGACTCTGTGCTTGAATCAAAAATGCGTCCGAGCCGTATTTTGCAAGTGCCTGTTTATCAATATCAAATGGATTTGGCCTGAACTGCCATGTTCAGATGTCACGTATGCAGTTCAACGGAGTCTCGCGAAGAACTCGTGAGCGAAATCTTTCAAATTGACGGGAAGCCTGTTCTCGTGGAAAACATCCCCGCCCAGGTGTGCGTGCGTTGTGGTGAAGAGATTTTCAGCAGGGAAGCCACCGAGAAAGTGCGCTTGATTGTTCGCGGTAAGAAGAAGCCGATTAAGTCTGTGCAAATGGACGTGTTGCTTATGCCTGAAAACGAAATTCCCGATATGAAAATCAGCATCGGGAATTTTTATTCTCCCAAAGACCTGACAGGTTTTCACGAATCCACAATCCACCCGCGCCCTTGTCCGTGTAATCACCCGAATGGACTCGCGCCACGATAAAACCCGTCAGTCCCCCCATTTTCGCCCGTGGACTTAATATCCAATCCCAACTTTAGCTTGCGAAAATGGGGGGGGATGTCCTTTAGGATAGGGGAGCGGACTGTTGAACGCGTTTCTAGCGGGAACTAATAATCCCTGAATTATTTTAATTCAGGGACTTTCCCAACTAAATTAATGCGGGATGGCATGTTCAATTTTTACGTCCAACATGGCTTACTTAATTCCGAACAGCAACTTCAATTTTTCTTCAACCTTCTTTTGCTTTGTCTCTGGCAACCATCCCAATTCGCGGACAAAAATCCCCGTTGTGACTGTAATCATTCGGTGAAATTGAAGCGTGGAAGAAACGCGCAACCCTGTGATGGCAAAGTCTTCGTCACTCTCCGCAAAGACAAGGTCGGTTGAAAGCGGTTCAGCGGGAATGCGGCTTGTGATGAATGCAAGGACAACGTGTTTGTGTTGACCGATAGGCTCAGTGAGACATACAGCAGGTCGAACCTTCGCGCTGGAAAGGTCGTCAAATGGAAAAGGAACAAGCACAACTTTATGCTTTGTCATCGAATGGTTTTCCGTCGCTGAGTGTGTAGATGTCTTCTTCGGGGTCATTGAGAAAATCGAAAACAGGATTATTCAACGAGGCTTTTAGCCATTCTGTTTCATTCCACTCATCCGTCTCTTCCGTCATCTGCGAAAGCACAATAACGCGCACACGCTTCGGCCCCGCAAACGGAAGCGTGCCGTCCAGTTGCAGTTGGTGATTTTCATCAACTGTCCCTGTCATTTCTATGGCTGTCATCGGAAATTCCATCTCACACTCTGCCTTTCTATAAGTCATACCTAAATAAATCTGTTGCGATTGGCTTTATTATACGACAGTTGAAGACCTGACAGGTTTTCAAGAATCCACCCTCAACCCGCGTCTTTGACCATGCAATCACCTCAATGGACTTGCGCCAAGATAAAACCTGTCAGTCTGGACTCTACTTTCCAATCACCGCTTCTATTTGCTCAATCACACTCTTTTGTGCTTATCCATTTCCTGGCTCGCGCTCGCGGGCAATTTTCTCCGCTTCCAAAAGTGGAATCCCTTCGGGAATGGGCGAAATGCTATCAGGTCGCGATCCAATTCACCTGTGATAAGGGTAATGCCCTCGCGCTGGATATTTTTAAGATCGTTCAAATCCTTGACGATGATGTGATGGTCTGTAAGTGGAATTTGCCAGACGCCGAGGTGAGTGGTGGCGGTGATGATTAATGATCTGCGATTTACGATTTGCGATTTTAGTGGTCGAGTATCCCGAGTGTTTTTCGAGGGCGTATCGAGTCCGCGATTTACAACGTCTTGCTCGTTGGGAATTAATAATTGAAGTTGACGGGCGAGTTTAAACAGAGTAGTGGACTTTCCCCCAGCGCCGACCAGGCTTATGACCTGGTTTGACACGGTGGGGGAATCGAGCCGAAGCGCATGAGCGATGTTCATGTTTATATTGTAAGTCAAATAAATCTGGATTTTGAAATGGAATTTTTCTTATTGAGTACAAGTCCTCGAATTCACCCTCAACCCACGCCCCTGACCACGCAGTCATCCATGTATGACCCCGGATCACGATAAAACCCGTCAGCCACTCCTCCATTCCCACCAGTTGACCTTACCCTCTTAACCAAAATTCACCTTGCGGAACGGGGGTGAGGTCGAAACTATTGAACGCGTTTCTGGCTGGGTTACTGCGGGTTATGTTAATTCTGCGTCCAGAAATCAGCCAACAATTCAGCTTGATCTAACACCTTCGTAACAGACACAGTATATTCACCTGTGGCTGGATCATCGGGTGGATACTTATACTTTCTCAATATTCTCTTGACCATCACGCGCAACTTGGCTTGAACGCTTTCTTTTAGTTGCCAGTCAATGGAAGTATTCTTTCGCACACTATCCACCAATTCGTGAGCGATTTGTTTGAGCGTTACATCACCCAAAATAGTCTCGGCGGTGGGATTATCGGCGAGGGCGTCATAGAAGGCAAGCTCATCCATGCGTAAGTTCATCTTCTCGCCGCGTTTGTCGGCTTCGCGGATGTCTTTGGCGAGGTTGATGAGTTCTTCGATGATCTGTGCGGAGGTAATCAAGCCGTTCTGATAGCGCTTAACGGCTTCGGCAAGCATGTCGGAGAACTTTCTGCCTTGTACCAAATTGAATTGACTGCGCGTTTTGATTTCGTCGTTGAGCAAGCGTTTGAGCAGTTCCAGCGCGAGGTTCTTGCGTTCCATGTGTTCGATCTCGGAGAGGAATTCATCCGAGAGAATGGAAATATCAGGTTTGCGGATGCCTGCGGCATCGAAGACATCCACCACTTCACTAGAAATAATGGCGTCGTTGATGATCTGACGAATGGCAGTTTCGATCTCTTCGTTGGTGCGGGTCTTGGTCTGGTCATCAAACTTGTTGAAGCGGGCTTTGATGGCTTGGAAGAAGGCAAGGTCATCGCGGATTTCAAAAGCTTTCGGGTTCGGCACAGAGAGTGCAAAGGCTTTTTGCAGGCGGATGACATTTTCTTTGAAACGTTCCTTGCCTGTAGAGACCCTAAAGGTCTCTTTGCCCGTCGTGTCGTCTTTTTCATCGGACAGACCTTTAGGGTCTTTTTCCGCAATGTAGTTTGCCGCATCCAGAATGAAGCTAAGTTTTTCTCTCGGTTCCAGCGTGAAGTATTTACGATAATCGAAAGCCCTCACCTCACCTCTCCCAGTGGGAGAGGGATAGAACATATTGACCACGACTTCGTAAATCTCCAGCATTTTGGCGACGGCTTCTTCCTGGTCGTGCTTGATGTCGCCGCGACCTTTGCGGGCGGCGTACACAGCCAGCGCATTCCTCAAATCCTGTGCGATGCCGATGTAATCAACAATCAAGCCGCCTTCTTTGTCGCCAAAGACGCGGTTGACACGGGCAATGGCTTGCATGAGCGTATGACCACGTATGGGTTTGTCAATGTACATGGTATGCAACGGCGGGACATCGAAACCCGTGAGGAACATATCACGGACGATGATGAGTTTGAGCGGGTCTTTGGGGTCTTTCAATCTATCGCCGATGGACTTACGGCATCCCTTGGTGCGGATGTGTTCCTGCCAGTCGAGCGGATCGCTGGCGGAGCCTGTCATGATGACTTTAATTGCGCCTTTGTCATCTTCGGAGTTATGCCAATTGGGGTGGAGTTTGACGATCTCTCTATACATCTCCACACAGATGCGGCGGGACATGCAGACGATCATACCTTTGCCTTCGGCAGCGGAGAGACGTTGTCCAAAGTGATTGACCAGATCAGCAGCAACCTGTTTAATGCGCTGTTCACTGCCAACAACAGACTCAACACTTGTCCATTTGGCGAAGCGGCGTTGGCGTTCGGTCAGTTCGTCGTCTTCGGTGACTTCTTCCACGCGTTCATCGAGTATCTTCTGATCGGCGGGGGAAAGCTCAATTTTGGCGAGACGGCTTTCGTAGTAGATACGAACCGTCGCGCCATCTTCGACGGCTTGTTGAATGTCATAGACGTCAATGTGATTGCCGAAGACTGCCTGGGTGTCGCGATCCGCCATTTCGATGGGCGTACCCGTAAACCCGATGAAGGAAGCGTTGGGCAGGGCGTCACGCATGTTTTTGGCGAAGCCATCGATGAAGTCATATTGACTGCGATGGGCTTCATCAGCAATGACGACCACGTTGCGGCGGTCGGTGAGTAGGGGATAGGCTGCGCCCTTTTCATCGGGCAGGAATTTTTGAATGGTGGTAAAGACGATGCCGCCCGATGCCACAGCCAGCAGTTTCTTTAGCTCGTCACGATTGGCGGCTTGGACAGGTGTTTGGCGTAGCAAGCTCTGGCAATTGCTGAAGGTCTCGAAGAGTTGCTGGTCGAGGTCGTTGCGGTCGGTGAGTACCACGATGGTGGGATTGTTCATCGCTTCCGTCAGCACCAGTTTGCCCGTGTAAAAGACCATCGAAAGGCTCTTGCCGCTGCCTTGCGTGTGCCAGATGACGCCCGCGCGTTTATCGCCGATGGGTTGTTCATCCACAGTGGGCAAGCCATATGCGGCGGGGTCTTCACGCACAGATTTATCATTGCTTGCGGACGCACGTAACGTGGAGATAATCGCCTTGTTGACCGCGTAATACTGGTGATAGGCGGCGATCTTCTTGACGGTTTTCTCTCGGGTCTTTTCAAAGACAATGAAATGACGGACGCAGTCCAGCAGGGTCTTTTTGTTGAACAGACCTTTGATCAGAGGTTCGAGTTCGGGCTGGGTCTTGGAATCGACAATCGTTTTGCCGTCTGCCGTCTTCCACTCCATAAAGCGCGGATAATCACTGGAGATCGTGCCAACCTTGGCAAAGTGACCATCACTGATGACGAGGAAGGCGTTATAGGTAAACAGGGAAGGGATAACGTGTTGATAGGTTTGCAGTTGACGGAATGCCGCGCTCACATCGGCGTTTTCGTCCGTGGCATTCTTCAATTCAATGACCACCAAAGGTAAGCCGTTGATAAAGAGGACAATATCGGGGCGTTTGTTGGTGTTGTTCTCAATAACTGTAAATTGATTGACTGCCAGAAATTCGTTGTTTTCTGGATTGTTGAAATCAACCAACCAAACCTTATCGGTGCGGGTCTTGCCATCGCCTACGCTGAATTTGACATCCACGCCATCCACCAGCAGACGATGAAAGGCTTCATTGTTGTCTATAACGGTCAACGCTGCCGAGCGCATGACCTTCTTGAAGGCGTCATCCCGTGCGCCAGCGGGGATATTGGGGTTGATACGCTCAATGGCAGAGTGCAGACGCTTGGATAGGACGACTTCGTTATAGTCGCGTTCTTTGCCCCCGCCTTCTGCGAGATCGGGTCCGAAGCGGACTTCGTAACCGTTCTGGTCGTGGAGAAGGTCGAGGGCGATTTGCTCAATTTCGGATTCAGGGAACGAGACCCTAAAGGTTTTCATGGCTGACTCGCGTTTTGGTTTGCCAGGATGCCTTGCCAATCAAGACGCCTGATAACGAAGGAAACCTTTAGGGTCTTTATGTTAATATCAATCATAATCATCTTCCGCAAACCATTTGGCATCTGCATCTGAAACCCATTGTTCGTGCAACTCAATATACGATTGCTTATTCCCAAACCACTCCATAACCACGTAACGGTTCAACTTTGTTGGCTTCTCGGAAAGAAGCACGCTATATGATGACCACTTCCAATCACGGAAGTCTTTCACAAACCCATGCTTTTGCGGGTTCTGGTGAATGTAGGCAATGACATTCCAGAACTGGCGGTCGGACGTGATCGGCACGCGCCCAAAAGGATGTTGAAATAAACTGCCTGTTCGATTGTAAGCGTTGTTGATGGATTTGGCGTAGGCATTGAAGAAATTGGAGAATTGCTGACTCAAGAAGTCAGACCCTAAAGGTTTTCCCAACTGACTCGCGTCCTGATTTGCAAGACTACTTTGCCCGACCAGGTTCTTGTTTACGGAAGAAACCTTTAGGGTCTTTTTCAAGTTATCCAAAATCTCCTCTTCCGATTTCGTCTTCACCGACACATGAAAGTGATTTCTCAACAAAGAATAAGCAAATGTCTCTGCGACAGGACTGATGTGCTTTTCATACAACTTCATAAAGTAATCGTAATTGCGTTCTTGAATAAAGATATTCTCGCGGTTGTTGCCGCGATTGTAGATGTGATAATAGGTGTCGTAGAGTAAAGGCGATGGACTGGTCATAATTCCAAGTATAAGACCCTAAAGGTTTTCCCTGTTCCAATTATCAAACCTTAAAGGTCTGCTTGATTATAAAGACCCTAAAGGTTTTCATGGCTGACTCGCGTTTCGATTTGCGAGGATACTTTGCCAATTAAGGCGCGTGATAACGGAAGAAACCTTTAGGGTCTTTATTGACTTGTCAATCATAATCATCCTCTGCAAACCACTTTGCATCTGCATCCGAAACCCATTGTTCGTGCAACTCAATATACGATTGTTTATTCCCAAACCACTCCATGACCACGTCACGATTTAGCTTTGTAGGTTTCTCAGAAAGAAGCACGCCATACGATGACCACTTCCAATCGCGGAAGTCTTTCACAAACCCATGCTTTTGCGGGTTCTGGTGAATGTAGGCAATGACATTCCAAAACTGACGGTCGGACGTGATTGGTACGCGCCCGAAGGGATGTTGAAATAAACTGCCCGTTCGATTGTAAGCGTTGTTGATGGATTTGGCGTAGGCATTGAAGAAATTGGAGAACTGCTGGCTCAGGTAATCCTCTCCTAACGTCGGAGACCCTAAAGGTTTTCGATTATCAAACCCTAAAGGTCTTTTTAACTGACCAGTTTCACTGTTGACAAAGTTACCTTGCTTGACCTGACCTTGGTTGGCGGGGGAGACCTTTAGGGTTTTTACTATTTCCTCTTCCGATTTCGTCTTCAACGACACATGAAAGTGATTTCTCAACAAAGAATACGCATACGTCTCTGCGACAGGACTGATGTGCTTTTCGTACAACTTCATGAAGTAATCGTAGTTGCGTTCTTCGATAAAGATATTCTCACGGTTATTGCCGCGATTGTAGATGTGATAATAGGTGTCGTAGAGTAAGGGCGATGGACTGGTCATTACGGTTTTAGACCCTAAAGGTTTTCTCTGCCTGACCTTCGCCCCGTTATGCCAGACTCTTTTGCCAGACATGGCGCGGGATAATGAAAGAAACCTTTAGGGTCTCTTACAAGGGCGATTTGTTCGATTTCGGATTCGTAAAGTTTTGTCACTCTCAATCCTTATTATCTAGGCAGTAGAGGAGGTTTTTATTGTTTCAAATACTTGCAATATTTCTTTGGCATTCTCAATAATTTTTTTAGATATTCCTTTTATGTATTCGTAGTTTTTCCCTTGTTTCCTTTTCAAATCTTTTCCATAAAAAGCTTCGAACATTATTCGAGTAAAAACTTCAATTTGATTGCCTAAAGAGGCAATTTCATGAACGTTATTAATTATCAAATTATTTTTCCGAGCTTTTTTGAGAATATCGCTTTCCTTCTCTTGAATAATTTTCTGTAACTCAAGGCTTTCTGTAAAAAGCAACCCTGATATAGTTATGCTTTGAATTACCTGCTTAACATATACTAACTGTGAGGCTAAATGCTCTGACGCATTTTCAGACTCTAAAATACTCTTAACTAGGAATCTTTTTATTGCGGTTGGAATACTATCTTGGTCTGCATAATATTCAAAATACTGTCTGTTGAAATGAAATAAGTAGTAATTGGCATCCACTGTTTTCTTTTGATACTTCTTTAAATATGGATAATTTCTAATAAGTTTTCTATTAAATTCAACTAAGTATTCCTTCGCTCTTGGAATTACTTTCTCCTTCATAAACTTTTCCACAGACCAATTTCTAGCCCCTGCTTCAAATCTTTCTGGGTAAATTACATACATAAAATATTCTTTTGGGGCTAATCGCTCAATACAATAACTAAAATCCTGAATTGCTTTAGAAAAAGGTTGTGGCGTCATTAATTTCTTGAGATTTTCTTCCTCTTTTTGGTATTCTTTTTCTCTTTCACTTTGCTTTGCGTATTTTAATGAGATCTGTTTTTTTATTTCTGTATGCCATTGACGTTTGGGAATACTAAACCTTTCATCATACTTAAACATTATTACCAAATTGTGTTTTGAATCATCACTTAGTTGCTTATCAAGATTGCCAATATTGGTGTAGGCATTTTCATAACACTTATTTAGCAAGTATTGTATTTTTTCTCTGCTTTTCTTCTCGTTTAACAAAGTCTCGATTAATGGGTTGGATTTCTTAAGTGTATAGTTTTTTGTGTCCTCAATAATCGCATCATCAAGAACTAATTTATCTGCTCCATTTATATTTCCCTCATTTGCAAGAAGATAAATCTTTTTGATAAACTTATTGTGAACTGTTCCGTTGGAAAAATAATCCCCATTCTCAATTTCATTAATTAGCGTTGGAAAGTGACTTGTCATGGTTGAACTAACAACACGATACTTTAGGAATAATTTATCACTTTCATCTAAAGCACCTTGCGAAACAATATGGTTTAGATAACTATCTAATAACTGATACTCAAAAGGTTTAATGTTTTTATGTTTTTTCCAATCTTCAAGGTAGGCTGACAAAACCTTCTCTTCAGCTTTTAGAGTGGATTCTTCCAAATCAGGAAAATGAGAAGCGATTATATTATCGCAATTTTGAAAAACATTAATTGCCTCAACTTCAAGGGCTTCAGATTCTCGTAAATCATTATTATATTTGATCAAAAAACTTGAGACGCCATAAAGCATCGTAACTAAACTAAATATTAAGTTTCCAAGCTCCGCCATTTCACGATTCAATAGAGATGTTCTAATAATCAGAATTAAGAACGCTAATGAGATTAAAGCAATAGCTAGATCAATACCCCAGTGGACATAAAAGAGAAAAGTAAATATACGAGGTGGGTTGAATTTTTTCATTTGCTTTGCCTCCTTAACATTCTAGTTCTCCACTCATCAACTTCGGCAAGAGAGTGTTGCGCAGAGACGCTAATGTGGCGGATTGTTGTTCAAGATTGAAAATCGCCATATCTATTGGATTTACAATCCTCTCAAATTCTGAGATGGCTTCTTGGGGTGGAATAACAACCGTGATATTTTCCAACTCTTTTTTGTTGATAGATCCAAAAACGGTTCCTGTTCCTTCGTACGAATTGAAATGTTCTTCTAAGCTTTTAAGAAGGTAGAAAGTGAAAGACCAAACGTTGTTTTTGCCACTTATAGCGGCAAGACCGCGCCCAATACAACATTTTTCCGAAGCCATGTTTATGCTTCCAACAGGTGCACGAACACTTAACAGCGTATCAAAAGGTTTGGCAAATTTCTTTGGCTCAGTCGTATATTTATCTACGGTTGGAAACCGAAAGCCAAATTCTGCTTTTCCTTGAAAAAATATAATGCCTTCACCGTTTTGGTTGTAACTCTCTCCCGATGGCGATTGCCCCATATTAATGTCAACAATCTCTTCTAGCTTGCCTACTTTCCAATTCTCAACATCTTCTCCGTCCACAAACCACTCCCTAAAAATGGACTGTGCAATGGCTTCCAGCGTCGCATTGGTTTGACGGTTGAGTTCAATTTTCTCATCCAGCGCGGAGAGTACTCCCACGATGCGGCGTTGGGTAGGTATATTGGGTACTTTGAGTTGTATACCCTCAACAATATTTCTTCCAGCAATGTTTATTTGAACTGAGCCGTGAGATGTTGATACTAAATTATTGAATCCCTCTCTAGTCGAAAAATAATACTGAAGGTATTCGGGTATAACTTTTGTATTATCTGGGCGAAGAATTAATAAGGCTTGGCTTATTATGCCTTTTGGGTCCTCTTCTCTGATGATTGAAACTTTACCAATTGTTCCTGAACAACTAACAATAAGGTCGTTAGTTTTGACTTGAAACCGTTTTAATTCCTTTAATTTATCCTCATCAATGTAGAACCGAAAGTCACGGGAATTGTAAATAGCGTGTTGCTGCTCATAAACTGGAATACCGCTTGATTTCATCTCTCCGCGTTTAAGCGACGAGCCAAAAGGACCGCGTACATATCCTTTTTCTCCAAGTAGATAACCAAGTTTATGTGTTGTCCACTCTTTAGAACTCATACCCAATCCCCGCTAGGTTTTCACGAATCTTTGTTTCCAATTTTGCGCTATTAGCAAATTGCTCGGCAAGTTTTGAGGTGAGGGCGTTCATTTTTTCATCGAAAGGTACGCCATCGTCTTCAATTTCTTCTGCGCCAACATAACGCCCAGGCATGAGAACGTAATTGTTATTTCGCACTTCGTCCATTGTGGCGGATTTACAAAAACCTGCTATATCTTTGTATCCAGACCCTAAAGGTCTCTTACCTGAGTCTGGTACAGAGCTGACTTTGTTGTTCTTCTTGTCGGGCAAGTCTTCCTGACGGGAAAGACCTTTAGGGTCTTTTTCCTTGTTTCGCCAAGCGTGATAAGTGCCAGAAATCAAAGCAAGGTCTTCATCAGTCAACTTTCGATTGCGGCGATTGGTCATTTCGCCAAGTTTACGGGCGTCAATGAATAGGATTTCATTCGAGCGATTGCGGAATTTGTGATTGGTTTTATTGCGAGCTAAGAACCACAAGCAGGCAGGAATCATGGTGTTATAAAATAACTGAGAAGGCAAAGCTACCATGCAATCAATCAGCCCTGCTTCGATCATATTTTTGCGAATTTCCCCTTCGCCGCCTGTATTGCTGTTCATACTTCCATTGGCAAGTACAATGCCTGCTGTTCCGTTCGGGCTGAGTTTATGAATAAAATGTTGAAGCCATGCGTAGTTTGCGTTACCCGTTGGCGGCGCGCCGTATTTCCAGCGCACATCATCGCGCAATTGCTCCCCGCTCCAATCGCTGATATTGAACGGGGGATTGGCAAGGATAAAGTCGGCTTTCAAGTCGGGGTGCTTATCATTCAGGAACGTATCGCCGAGTTCGAGTTTGGCGTCAATGCCGCGAATGGCAAGGTTCATCTTGGCAAGGCGCAAGGTGGTTGGGTTCGATTCCTGTCCGAAGATGGACAAGTCCTTGATGTTGCCTTGATGATTCAAGACAAACTTTTCACTCTGTACGAACATCCCGCCGCTGCCGCAACAGCCGTCATATACACGACCGTTGTAGGGTTCGAGCATTTCCACTAATAACTTGACGATACTTTCAGGCGTGTAGAACTGTCCGCCCTTTTTGCCTTCCGCATCCGCAAATTGACCGAGGAAGTATTCGTACACTCTGCCAAGCAGGTCTTGGGCTTTGTTGCCTGCTTGATTGAATCCAATCGTGCCTATTAAGTCAATCAGCTCACCAAGGCGTTGTTTGTTCAATTCGGGGTCAGCGTAGATTTTGGGGAGCACGCCTTTTAGGGATGGATTGATCTTCTCGATCTCATCCATTGCGTCATCAAGGTCTTTGCCAATGCTGGGGAGTTTTGCGCGACCTTGTAAATAATCCCAGCGTGATAGTTCAGGGACAA
>Ga0194120_10001165_pt1 | contig 48918 bp, 40 predicted proteins | sample TA2MahCa65mmetaG_FD_148642 | JGI IMG/M metagenome (GOLD analysis project Ga0194120, IMG submission 148642) | Freshwater microbial communities from Lake Tanganyika, Tanzania - TA2015019 Mahale Deep Cast 65m | ecosystem: Environmental > Aquatic > Freshwater > Lake | place: Tanzania: Lake... | reverse complement strand
GCTTCTTGAATGGTATAGATGACACAATTACATTCACTGATGATCTGATTGAGAAGATCAACCGAAACCCGGAGGTCTATTGGCTAATGCCCTTTGATTTGCGCGTATGACCCCCTCCCTCCCCTCCTCCCCTCGCTGAAGCCGTTAGGCGGCTGGTGGAGGCGTATCAGCCTCTAACGACCCGCCTGTCGTAATCGCGTTCAGTCCCCCTCACCCTTCTCCTTCAAAGCCCCACTTCCGCTTGTTGGCGGCCACCTCGTCCTCAGTCGGGTTCTCGTTGGGAATCTCCTCCGCCGGCTGAAAGAGGACCCGGTCGCTGTCGCTCCGCTGGTTAAGCGCGACGTCGTCCTTGAAGATTTCGGGCAGATCGACGTCTTCGTAGATAGCTTCCCACGGGCACTCCGGGATGCAAGCCCGGCAGTCGATACACTCCTCAGGCGAGATGTAGAGTTGGTCGGGTAATTCCGCGGTCGGTGTCTTGACGACGTAGAAGCAATCGACCGGGCAGACCGTCACACAGGCGGTATGCTTGCAGTCCCGGCAGAGGCGCGTAACGATGTGCGGCATGGATGTGGGGATCGGTTAATGATGTTGTGAAGCCCGCCCTATCGGCGAAGGCCTGCAGTTAGGACGAGTCTGAACGCTGTTCGTTGGCTCACCGGAGGTTCACAGCAGCGGAAGTGCTCATTTTTCGATAAACGAAGCGCCCGGTTCAGACCTTGGCACCTGAACCGGGCGCTCCCTTATCATCGTGGCTTCCTGACGAGGTGAAGCATCTGACCGGCTGAACCTACCTCAACAGGAGCACCTTCGCGGCTCGCGACGACGCCGGCGTCTCGAGACGCAGGATATAAGTGCCGCTCGCGAGGTCACCTGCCGCTAAACCAACCTCGTGCCGTCCGGCATTCCACCGGCCGGAGGCAATCTCCCGCACCTCCCGCCCGGCGAGGTCGTAGAGCGCCAGACGCGCAACTCCGGCTTCAGCCAGGGCAAACGCGACGGTCGATCGGTCGTTGAAGGGATTGGGACGGACGCCGAAAAGGGCGAACTCAAACGGCGTCGATGTTCCCATACCTAACTCGATCACCGCCCATCCGTCGGTGCGATAGGTCGTTTCGCCTTCGAGCAGACGCGCTGAAGCCGGACGCACTTCGCCCGGGCCGGTTAGGATCGTAAATGTGAGAGGCTCGCCTTCCACCGCGCCCTCGGCCACCTCAGTTTCCGGATCATTCCCCCACAAGGCAAGTCCGGCTCGCCCCTCCGCGTCGATGACTCCGGATCCAACCATCTGATCCAAGGAGGTCCTCACAACGATCTCCATCCCGGCGTCGAGTCCCTTACCTATCACGAGCAGCGACATATTCCGGCTGGTCGGTGACGGCGCCTTCGACCACCGTGGAACGGCTATGGGCAAAGCCATAGCCGCATTTCCAGCGAGCGGATAGCGCAGTTGGGCCGCTTCGGCGAGCCGCACCTGATAGCCCATCAATTCGACGCAGTTGCCGATGCCGTTGTAGTCCCAGGCCGGGAGGTAGAAGCGACCGGTGCCGTCCTTGGCGATGGTCAACGCTTCGCCGAGCGACTGAAACGCGGTCGGAGCATCGAACGCCCGCCGCGGGAAGTAGGCGACGAAGTTCCAGCCTTCGACAAGGTCGATCGGCGTCGTCGGGTCGATCAGGTCACCACGCATCCGCCACTCGGACGCGGCGTTGACCTTCACCAGATAGCCTTCGCTCGAAACCCAATGTTCGATGTTATCGAAACCGAATCCGGGCCGGTAGAACTGGCCTCGTCCGTTCTTTACCATTTCGAGCCGGCCGGTTTCGACGAGCGCTGCGAACAGCCCCGCGATGCCGTCATCGTCAGGCATCACATTACTCGATATGAGGCTCCAGCCGAGCGGAAGCGACCAGACATTCTCCCGCACCTGACCCGGCACCTCAAGCGATCCGCGGCTCGAGCCACCCGCCGCGAAGACCCGGGCTCCCGAAGACCAGGTGAAGTCGGCTGCAAAGTCTCGGTCCGCAGCGTGATCCCAGACCCGGAAGGCGTAAGCCTGACCTTCCTCGAAGCCGTCGAGGACGTCGGTGTCAGGGTTATCGCCGTAAGCGGTTACCGTCGTCAGCCGGTCGAACCAGAGCGACCCTCCGATGCAGAGACCACCTGCTGTGAAGACGCCGATTTCGTCCTCGAAGACGGCTCGCTCGCCGCGCAACATTACCGAGGTGATCGCGAAATTGTGCCGGATATCGGTGGCGACGAACTCGTAGAACTGCGGTTCGAGGCCCTCATTGGTGACGATGAGCGTGAGCGGCAGAACGACCGGCTCGGTCGCGGCATTATGGTTGATCTCGAGTTCCAGTTCATAGGTGCCGGGGAGCCAGTCGCCGGCGTCGAAGCGGGCTTCGATTTCGGTTGTCGATTCCGGTTCGACGGTTCCGGTCATCGGATCGATCTGCACCCATGAAGTGTTGAGAGCCAGTTCGATGCCGACGACCCGGTCCGGGACGTTGTTCTCCACCAGCGCAACGAAGAGCCATATCAGCGGGTTGAAGCCGTTGGTGATGGCGCAGTCGAGCGCGCCGTCGCCTTGCTGGATGTTGAACTCCATTACCGGCCGGTGCTGCCCGTTGGCGGGGTTCATCTTGGCAAGCGCCAGTTGCGAGCCGTTCGGAATCCGGTGGAAGATATAGAGGTTGAAGCCGTCCGGATCGTCGGGATGCCAGGCCAGACCGGCGGCACGCTGAGGCTTGTCAAATTGCCGGATGACGTTGCCGTCGCGGTCGATTTCAGCGACCCGGGAGCCGATTTCGCAGACCCAGAAGTGGTTCGTTTCGGGCACATAGACGATGTAGCGCGTCGGATTGAAGGGTCCCGGGAAGGCGCGAATCAATTCGCCATCGAAACTGATTTGGTTGATCTCGCGCGCGTCGGCGCTGTAGAGGAACTCGCCGTCGGTGGTGATGCCCTTCAGACCGATGCTGCTCGGGTTCTGGTGGGGCTGTTCCATACGACGAACCAACTCGCCGTTGCGGTTGACGACGTAGATGTAGTTCGGTTCCTCCTGATTGTTCGAGCCGGTGAGGTAGTAGTTGTCGCCGTCGGTCGTAACGCCTCGCATCCGGCCGTCGCCGGTCAGTTCATTGGCGTTCCAGTCGAAGATGACGTCTCCTGGATCGTCCCGCCGTACAGGAACCGTGAACCGCATGGCGAAGTCGAGCGGGCCGTTGCCGGCGTTGGCGATGGTGAAGCCGTCGCGACGGACGCCCTGGCGGGGAAGTTCCACCTCAAAGCCATCGGTATCGACATCGATTTCGGGATGCGGCAGCGCGAAATCGACGACCGTCGTCTCCTGGTCGGCAACCTCGAACTCGTCGCTTAGCACTGTGTTGTAGCCGAACTTCGAGGCTGTGGCGGTATAGGGATCGGCGAGGACTTCGTCCATCCAATAGATGCCTTCGTCATCGGTATCGGCGGCGGTCCCATCCGAGAGCCGGACACGGGCTCCTTCGACCGGATCGCCGGTCGCGAGGTCGCTCACCGTCCCGGTTACCCAGCCGAGGGCTTTGGAGATGTCGATGGCATACTGATTGGATGGTGCACCACCTCCCTGCTGTCGGTAGGCGGTCAGACCAACGTTGCGCTCCGCATTCTGTATCCCAATGCCGACAAAGTAGTTGTCCGGTACTCTCTGATTGGTCTGGTACTGAAACTTGATTCGCCCGTTGCCGGTCAGAATCACCTGAAAGATGTAGTTGCGGTTCCGATCCCCATAGTGGATCACATTCCAGGTTACGATGGCGATACGATTTTGCGCGTTTGTATACCACCAGATCGTCCCTGGAAATAGATCGGACATGAACGGGGCAATCAGGTTTTCAGGGTCGCCCTGGTTCGGGAAGTTGTCGTTTGCTGCGAGGTCGTTTGAATTGCTGGTGAACGATAACCAGCCATTTGAGCAGACGAAGAAGTTGCGGAACTCACGTCCATAGAAATTGAAAGTCCATCCAAGGTCGAGTTGACCGCTGTTCCAATCGTCTCCAACATTCTGGAATTGATTCCCCCGCATATCGCCCTGGGTGATGTCGATCCACTGATATTGGACACCCTGCTCCTCCGTGTCCCGCCAGCGGTAGCCGAAGTTGTCGGGGCCGCCGCGGCGGTCACGGTCGGGAGGGTCGTCGAGACCGGGAGCGATCGGGATCGCTTCCAGCGATTTCACGAGTGGCAGTTGTGCCGCGTCGGGCAAGTAGCCGGTCAACGGCTTGTCGTCCGCGGCAAAGATCAGGCCCGGCAAGATCAGCGTCAGGAGTGCGGGAAGCAGAATCGCCGTAGCGCTGCGAAGGGTGCGTTGGTTGAGCATTGTGACTCCTAATTGATAGAAATCCCTATCGCGGTGCAGTGCTCGGAGGCAGGAAAAAATTTGTCAATCCCCTTCTATGGGGGAGAAAGTCAGTGGTTTTAGTGCAAGCGGACGAGGGCGTCCGCCCGCCACTTGAATACCACATCCAAAACGAGATCTTTCACTTCGTTCAGGGTGACACAGAATCGTTCAACTCGACTTCGCCTTCTCCGGTATCATCGAAGCCAGGACCGAGATCGCCAGGGTGCCTATAACCACTCCTAATGAGAGATAGACGTTGACATGGAACACCTTCTCGACGATCATCTTGAAGCCGACGAAAGCCAGAATGAATGAGACACCCAGCCGCAGATAGCGGAATGACCGGTCGGCATGGGCAAGAAGAAAATATAGCGACCGAAGACCGAGGATTGCCAGCATATTGGCGACGAAGATGATGAGGGGCTGTCGGGTGATTGCAAACGCCGCCGGGATCGAGTCGATGGCGAACATGATGTCCGAACTCTCGATCACCAGCACAACCAGTAGCATCGGCGTCGCCATCAGTCCGCCCTGCAGGTCGCGCACAAAGAACCGGTCGCCGACGAACCCCGGCGTGATCCGAAACGCTTTCTGCGCCCAGCGCACCAGGACGTTGTGACTCACATCGACAGCCTGATCGCGCTTCTCCAGCGCCATCTTCACCGCGCTGTAGATGAGCAATGCGCCGAAGACGTAAAGCACCGGCTCAAAGAGTGATACGAGCGCCAGCCCCAGCATGATGAAGACGATCCGCATCACGATCGCGCCGATGATCCCCCACTCGAGTGCTCGCAACTGACGGTGGTCGTCCACCCCGAACGCGCGGAAGATCATCAGAAAGACGAAGAGGTTGTCGATCGAGAGCGTCCACTCGATCAGATAGCAGGTGAGGAACTCGATGCCGTGCTGTCGGCCGGCAAAGTAGAAGACTCCACCAGCCGTTGCCATCGCGAGGAGAAACCAGATGACTACCCACTTCAGGGCGTGCGAGGAGGACATGGGATAGGCTTTAAGATTCAGGAAATTGAATTATGACTCAAGTCGCAGGGCGAAAGGATCCGTCAATGCGAGCCTGCCGCAAGAGGGCGAAGCCATCAGATAGATTCACCTCGCTTGTAACGGCGGACCTTGGGGATGGCCGGACAGGTCGCCAGACCCGAAGCCTGACCTGAAGCCTAAAGCCCCAAGCCTACCCGGCCGGCTTCTCCGCCGGCTTGTAGATCAGCGCGAAGAGGATTCCAAGAATCGGGAAGATCACCAGCCCGGCCACCAGATTGGTGATGTCGAATACCTTGGGAATCCGGTAATAAATCACCTCGGCGCAGAACCGCGGGATGCTCATCATCACCCAGATGATCAGGCCGAAACGTAGGCCTTCCATCAAGCCCCGGTTTTCATAGCCCTTGATGAAGATGTAGCCGAGCCCGAAGGCGAGCGAGAAATACATCACCGGGATAAGGAACATATACTTTCCCATCTGTTCCATCGTCCGAAGAGGTGGGCGTATTTCTCGTAGTAGGGCATCAGGATCACGCCGTGTAGGATGAAGTCGAGCACCCACGCAGCGACGGCGACCACGACACTGGCGATCAGATACTTCTTGACGTTCATAGGACGTCTCCTTGACTTTGGACTTTAAACCGACCGGATCGTTCGCTTGTTGAACCCGGAACCGCCTATTGGCGGGAAGTCGTCCCTGATGCAAACGCCTATCCCGGAGATACTAAGGCTCTGTCGTAACGCCGTCATCCTGACGGCAGCCTACCTCATTTGCCGCCTGGAAGGCGGCGTTACGTCTTATGAATTGTCCCTTCGGGGCCGTAGCGTTCGTCGAACAGCCGTCCCCAGCCCGTCTGACGGAAAGCCTTTAACGCAGGCCCGCTGAAGAGGGGGTACCATAGGTAGTCATGATAAAGATACGAACCGAGGATGAAGATACCTACCATCGGTGTGTGGAAGAGCATTTTCTGAAGGCCCTTCAAAGGGCCAAACCAGAGCAGATCCCCCACCCGGCTGGCGGCGTTGTCGCCGACCCTAAAGTGCCAGTTTTCGCTCGATACATCGTCGCCGACCAGTTCGATATCGCGGGGGTTGCCGGTGCCGAGTCCCTCCTCCTGCGCCATTTTAATATAATCAATCTCCAGCGGATCGAATCCCATCAACTTCGCGGAAACCGCATCGATGGCGACCTGATCGGCCGATGCAAGGATGATGTTCTTCTCTACCGGCCGCATCGTTCGCGGCCCCGGGCCGTCGCCGGCGTGAGTCCCGTCCATCAGCGCAAAGAGGCCGGTGTGGATCTCCTTCTGGATTGCGAGCAGATCGACCAGCGTCCGGTGGATGTAACTGTGGGTATAGTGACGTCGGGTGTTGAGCAATCCGCCGAAGGCGTTCTTCATCGCGCCGGTGGTCGTGGTGTAGATGTGGCACTTGACAGTCGGGAGATGCAGGATATTCGTCCCCTTGAAGAGGCTCGGGATGCGGATGCCGTCGGGATAGACATGACTTAGAGCCGGAGTTCGCGCGCGCGGCTTATAGACCTCCCAGGTAACCTGAACCGGATCGAAGTTGTGAAGGCGCGGGATGTTGAAGTGCTCGAAGACCGGGTCGAGGCGGTTGAGTCGTTCGCCCTTACCTGAATGGGTAACGACAGTCCGGTTGTGAACGGCTGCCAGATTGTCATAGCCGGCTCCCTTTAACGTCCGGATCGCTCCTTCCAACTGCCAGGGGGTGGTGTTAGCCGCGGGAAAGAAATAGTGCCACGAGATGTTGTCTTTGATGAGCGTTCGGGCAGCGGGGTCGAACGCCTCCCGAAGGCCACCCAATTCCATCACCCGCGTAACGTCGTCGAGCACCCGGTCGGGCTGCGTCCGAATGACCGCGACGCGGGAGCGGGTCACCGGACCTCGACTCCCTCAGCGGAGAGCAGTTTGCGCTTGAGACCCTCGGAGCCGCCGTAGCCTCCCACTCGTCCTCCGGCGGCGATCACCCGGTGGCAGGGGATTAGGAGTGGTATCGGGTTGGTCGCCATGGCGCGCCCGACTGCCCGGGCTGCGCCGGGACGCCCTATCATTTGCGCCAGTTCGCCATAGGTGACGACCGTGCCGCGCGGCACTTTGGCAAGCGCCTTCCAGACTTCTTGCTGAAACGGCGTTCCCTGCGGCTTGAAGCGAGCCGTGATACGGACGTCTTCACCATCTTCCCATTTCCGAATGAGAGCGACACCCTCGGCAAGCGGGTGACCGACGGATGGAGATTCGACCATAACCGCCGCTGACGACGGGCGTACCGAACTTCCCGGTAGAATGATCTCGACGACAACCTTGTCCGTCGCGACAACAAAGAACGTCCCGAATCGGGTTGCCACGGACGTCCAGGTTAGGGGAGTTCCGCTATTCATATTGATGTCTTGTGAATGGGGATATTTGCTAATATATCAGCGCAACAAACAGTTGCCTTGCATGGCGGACATTCCTGTCTGTCCTTCTGAAAGTGGTTCAAGTTAGTGCGGACAGGAATGTCCACCCTCCATTAATTGCAACTACTTCCTGAACAACACCAACACCGAAATCCGAGCATGCTTCAGGATCGACTCCGACGTCGAACCTACGACGTGCTCCACCATGGTGTTACGGCCGGATGAATGGACGACGATGAGATCCGCGCCGAGGTCTTCGGCTTCGCGGGGAATGTCGCGCTCCCGGAAGCCTTCTCTTAGCACCACCCTGGTAACCGCAGTCTTTAGGTCCATTCCATTTGCAATAGCCTCAATGCTGGCCTTCTCCTCGACCGCCCGGAGGCGAAATTCCTCCTGTTTATCGGCAACGCTGGTTCGCAGCATCACCATTTCCGTCTCCGACAGAAACCGGTCGTCAAGATGGAGCAGGATCAGTTCGGCTCCATAGAGGTCGGCAAGTTGTGCCGCGGTTGGCACCGCGTAGTAAGTGTCCGGTGCGAGTCCGACCGGACAGACGATCCGTTTGAACATTCGGCATCCGTTATAATTGGGTGCATATCATCTTGTCCCGTCCCCCCGCTCTGCGGGGGGACTACAGGAGGGTAGAAGTGCAACTCCATATTGCCCCCCCTTTTATACCCCCCCCGCAAAGCAGGGGGGAGAAGACAAGAACTAACTGCATTAAGTAGTATAAAGGTGACTTGACGAGCGGGATTCCGCTCATCGCCAAGTCTTGAACTAACTCCGACGCCGGCGAACGATAACGCCAATTCCGAGCCCGGCAATGGCGAACAGTGTTATCAGCGATACCGTCAACCCGGCATAGAAAAGGCGCGGCCGGAAGGTAAAGACCACCTTGTGCTCGCCGGCCGGCAAGGCAACCGCGCGCAAGACCCCATCGGCACGCAAAATCTCTGCGTCTTTTCCATTTATCGTTGCCGTCCAACCCGACGGGTAATAGGTCTCGGCAAGCACCAGGAGTCGCGGGTCGTCCGCTGCGGTCGAAATCTCGATTCGCTCATTGGTAAAGGAGACGATTTCGGCCCGGCCCGGGGCACCGGGGATAGGCTCGGGAACGGGCTTGCGGTCGACCAACGTCAAGGCTCGCGGATCCCACGTTCGCCCCTGCATCGCAGCATAGGTCGCCGTCAAGTCGGGGATAACCTGAAACTCGCCGGTTAGACGCGCCCGAGGCAATTCGCCCGGGTTGCGATAGACGAACGGACCGGCGCCCGGCCGGACATCCCGCCCGACAACTTCAAGCAAATAGGCTGATGCCGGACGGACCGGATCGCCCTGCCCCTGCCGTTTCAGTTCCTCGAATATCTGCTCCAGCGGATAGGAACTGATAATATAGCGGACATTAAGCGCATCGAGCACCTGCGGCCGGCGGTGCAGGGTAAGCCAGTTGTGAGGCGGCGTCGCGTCGATGCCGAACTCGTTCATAAAGGCTTGATAGTTCGCCATCTTCGCGCCAAAATAGCCATTCGTCGTGGCGATACCGTGGTAACTCCACCAATTCGCCGCACGGTAGCGGGTATCGAGCGGATGAAGCCGGAAGTAGCCGGGCTGTTTCAGGAGGTGGCTGGCAACGCCCTCGGCTCTAAAAATGTCGCTCTTTGTGCCCCGCGGCGTAAACGTTACAAGTTTGCGATCGACGAGGTAGAGGTCAAGCAGGAACAGGGCGCAGATCGCAATTGTGAAGGGCAGCGCAGCCACTTTACGGCGCCAGGCGAGCGCGGTCAACAGGCAGAGCAGTCCTATCAATAGGAGTTGCACCAGCGCGTCCGATCGGGCAACCTCAAGCGCTGCAGCAAGGACCTGAGGATTAGCCTTTGGTTGGATGATCCGGGCCAGACCGGTGTAAATCGACCGAAAAAGGCCGTCACTCAGCAGCATGAGGAAAATCTTCGCGCCCGCGATGACCGCCAGAATCGTCAGTATCTTCGGCAGCAAGGGTCGGACGGTCGTCGAGCCGGGTGACTTGAATCTCCCGGAGTCGCCTTTCAATTGCTCCAGAAGGGCCTGAAGACCGATTCCGGCTAACGCCGTCATGGGCAGCAAAAGCAGCACCTGGCCCATAACCGGCGCACGGAACTTGTTGAAGAGCGGCAGGAGGTGGTAGAATGGCCCGTAGAGGACCGGCAGATACCGTCCGAAGGAGAGAACCCAGGCCACCAGCGCCAGGGTCAGGAGCGGTCCCCATATCCGCTTTGGCCTTAGGATCATTCCTATCACTGCAAGAAAGAGCACTGTTACCCCGAAATACATCGGGTTGTGGGTGAAAGGCGTCCCGTCGGGGGTGCCGACCGTGCCCCAATAGGTCTCGTTGCCGAAGCCGAAGAAGCCGGGGAAGAAGTAGGTGATCGATTCGATGGGGTGAAAAGACCAACCGGTTGCATAATCCCATGATACGCCGCCGCCGGTTGCGCCGGTCGCCGCAGCGGCGGCTCCGCGCATCGAAAAGCGCGCATAATCGAGCACCGAAACCCAAAGAATCGCAGATACGCCCAAGGCTATTACCATCGCTCCCGACCACCAGCCCAGAAGCTTCACCGGAAGCGGCGTCCTTTCTTTGCCGATAAAACCGGCAGCCAGGTGATAGAGGATATAGACCCCCATCAGGAGTGCGCCATAAGCGGCGACTTGCGGATGAAGCGCCAGCACCTGCACCGCGAAAGCGAGTCCGAGCGCTGCTGCGCGCCCGGGAGTAGGTCTAAGCCGCAGCCGGTCCATCAGCAGGTAGATAAGCGGAAGCCAGGTCATAGCCATCAGTTTCGAGCCATGTCCGACATCCGCCAGGACGATAAGTTGCGGCGAGTATCCGAACGCCGCACCGGCGAGCCAGGCAGCAGCCCGTCCGGCTCCGAAATGGCGCGCCAGAAGATATGCCAGAGTCGCCGCTATCAGATAATGAAAGAGCCAGATGCGATAGTCGCTGCTGCCGAAGACGAACGAGAGTGCGCGTATCACGTATTCCGGCGGATAGACGAAGAGTGCATATTGGAGACTCGCGAACATCGGCAAACCGCAGAAGAGGGTCGGATTCCAGAGTGGGAAGCGTCCGCCGGCAATCGCCTCCTCCCCCATCCGATACATCCCCGCCGATGCGACCATATCTGCCGCCGGAGAGAGACCCTTGCCTTCGAATATAACCGGAGCGAAGAAGAGCGCTAACAGGAGATAGACCCCCCCTATCGCCGGCAGGTCGCGACGGCAGCGATCCCAGATCGCGCCTATTGATAAAGGCTCACGCGGGGGAGGGAAGGATTTGGTGGTCATTCCGGAATTTTCCGATGGACGTTCGCGCTCGCTTTTCAATCGTCTCCTGTCGGCTCAGTCGGTTGCAGGTTAAAGACGGCTGATCGTCTATGTATGCAGGTTAATGGTTCTGTTCCTGCCGCAACGCAATATACGCTATTGGGCTTCATTTGCCAAGTCCGTCCGGTGCAGGTCGGTTGCGTTGACGCAGGCGTGAGGTTATATTGTGCAGAGGAGCGCACTGGCTCCCACTATAAAGGAGGAATTATGCCGAAGAAAGATCTCAAAGCAGCGGTTTCCGAAGGCCTGAAGAAGTTGGGCGCCCGGGCGACGGAACTGGGTGCAGTTGCCGCGGACTTCATCGAAGAGCAGGCCAAGATTGGGAAGTTGAAGTTCGATATCCTGTCGCTCAAGCGGCAGATCGACCGCCTGAAGCAAGAGATCGGGGATCGGGTCATTGCGATGGCAAACTCGGCATCGCCAGGCAATCCCCTTTCCGACAAAGCGATCCAGAAGGCGATGCGCGACATCGCCGGACTTGAGAAAGGGATCGAGAGCAAGCGCGCCGCTATCGCCCGCATCAGCGACAAGGCACCGGCCAAAGCCTCACCCCGCGCTGCCGTCAAGAAAAAGGCTGTCAAATCCTCCGCCAAACCGAAGAGCTCTCCCAAGCCGGGCGGTGCCAAGGGCGGCACGTCCAAGACGCCTCAAGGGTAGTCACCGGATGTGATGGCGACAGACAACCCGTTCGATGCGAGCGTTGACGACTGCCCCCTTTGATGCGGGAACCGACCAAGTTCTATAGCGTCCAAGTATAGGCAGGCGCACTTTTCCATTTGAAGTGACTGCGCATCACGCTTCAATCACGAGTTTGAACGACTATGATCTACCGTCAATCCGGTCCTCGCCGGTTACTCTATACACTTCTCTTCGCTGCAGTCTGCTTCGGCGCGGGATTCATGCTTGCTACCGGGTGGGAGACACCGACCCGGTTGACCGCCGGACCGACGACTCCGACGGCGCTTCCAGCAGCGTCCGGCAGCAGCCTTGCGCCGCTGGTCAATGCAAACGGTGAAAGCCCCTTCGTCCGGGTTGCGGAGATCGTCAAGCCGACGGTCGTCAACATCACCGCCGAGAAGACCCTTGCGGGACATCCCGCCGTGCCGTTCGACATGTTCGACTGGGGGCCATTCTTCAATCAACCGCCGCGCGGACGTTCGCGTGGACGGGTGCCTCAGGTTACGAGCGGCGGCTCGGGCATCATCGTCTCCGCGGAAGGCTACATCCTCACCAACAACCACGTCATCTCCGACGCGACATCGATCACAGTGAAGTTTTCCGATAAGACCTCGATGCCGGCCAAGGTGATCGGCAACGACCGCGAAACCGACGTTGCGCTGATAAAGGTCGAGGGCTCGATTCCATCCGAAATGGTAGCCAATCTTGGCAACAGCGACGACATCCGGATCGGCGACTGGGCTATCGCGGTGGGCAACCCCTTCGGACTCGACTGGACGGTGACGGTCGGCGTCATTTCGGCGCGAGGCCGCTCGGGGCTAAACATCAGCGGCGAAGGCGGGCCGTCGTATCAGGACTTTATCCAGACCGACGCCTCGATCAACTTTGGCAACTCGGGCGGACCGCTGGTCGATATTCAGGGACGAGTGGTCGGCATCAATACCGCTATCAATGCACAAGGACAGGGCATCGGCTTCGCGATTCCGATCAACCTCGCCCGTAAGGTGATGAACCAGTTGATCGCTTCGGGTGAAGTAAAGCGCGGTTATCTCGGCGTAGTGCCGAACGAACTGGACGATCTGAAACGGGAAGCGCTCGGTGTCGATGCGAAAGTGAAAGGGGTGATGGTAGATGACGTTCAGGTCGGGACGCCTGCCGACAAGGGCGGCCTGAAGGGCGGGGATATCATCATCGCGCTCGACGGCCGGCCGGTGGAGGATGTAACCGACTTCCGATTCCGCATCGCCGATCACCCTCCGGGCGACAACCTCGACATCATCGTCCTGCGAGGCGGCCGGGAAAAGAGTCTGAGCATTAAACTTGCCGACCGGAGGGACTACATTGCCGCAGCAACGCCCCCTGCCTTGCGCGGCGACCGGTACTGGCTCGGCATCGAGGTTGCGCCACTCAAGTCTGACGGCGACGATGAATCCTGGGAACCGGACCAGACCAAAGGAGTCCGCGTTACCGGAGTCCTGGAAGATTCGCCCGCCGACGGCTTGATCGCGCCCGGCGATGTCATTGTCGAAGTAGGTGGAATGGAGATCGCCTCGCTCGAGGACTACAAGGCTGCAGTCGAGAAACTGAAGGAGCGTAAGAAGGCGATTCCGTTCTGGGTCCTGCGCGAGGGGCGTCGAACGTTTGTTCCGGTCCGACCGGGGTAAAAGGAGACCTCTCGCAGATAGGGGTTCTTGGTATGCACAAGGGCTGGCGGTCAACACCAGCCTTTGCTATTTGTAGAATTCGGCAGGATCGATGCGTCTGAATTGGGATCCGCCCGCTTGCAAGGCGAGGACTTGATGATTATCTTGACTTGCTATGACCTCACTCGCACCTGCACCCGCCCCGGCAGCATCAAGCCCCGGTCGCCGTCACAGGCGTGCTTCCTACTTCGCGCTCGTCGCCCGGCAATTCCGTCGCAACCGACTGGCGATGGTCGGCCTGGCGGTGGTGGCGCTACTGGCGGTTACGGCGATTTTGGCAGACTTCATTGCCGGCGACCGGCCGCTGGCTATGGTTTACGACGGACGGATCACCTTGCCGGCCGCCAAGGGCTACTTTGTCGATCTGGGGCTGGCATCCTGGCCGGCCGAGTTTCGCAATCGGAAATTCAAGCATCTCGTCGCCTTCGACCGGCTGTTGCCCCCCGGGGAGCGTCGCGTCGGATGGGTGCTCTTCCCGCCGATCCCATTTTCCCCCAATGACTTCGACCTGAATTACGTCATTACCCCTCCGTCGGGAGCGCATCTGCTCGGCACTGACGATACCGGACGCGACATCGCCAGCCGGCTCATCCACGGGACGCGCATATCGCTCTCGATCGGGCTGGTGGCGGTATCGATCTATATCACCATTGGCGTTATCCTCGGCGCACTTGCCGGTTATTTCCGCGGTGGCGTCGATCTTATGGTTTCGCGGCTGATTGAGTTGATGATCTGCTTTCCGGTCTTCTTTCTAATCATTGCCATCGTGGCATACCTGCCTCAGTCGATCTATAACATCATGATCGTCATCGGCATCACCGGCTGGGCCGGCGTAGCGCGCCTGGTGCGCGGCGAGTTCCTGCGGCTTGCTGCCATAGATTATGTAACTGCTGCGCGGGCGCTGGGCTTCCGCACGACCCGGATCATCTTCCGGCATGTTCTGCCAAATGCTTTGGCGCCGGTCTTCGTCTCGGCAACCTTCGGTGTTGCAGTTGCCATCCTCGTCGAATCGAGTCTTTCGTTTCTCGGATTTGGAGTTCCTCCCAATGTCGCATCCTGGGGAGCCATCCTCGCCAAGGCTCGCGAGACGTTACCCGCCGGGTGGTGGATGACGCTCTTTCCCGGTGGAGCCATATTCATCACCGTGACCGCGCTAAATTTAGTCGGTGAGGGCCTTCGCGATGCCATGGACCCGCGTCTGGCACGGAGATAGGGCTTTTGTCGCTCCCCCCGGTGGTGATGGGTGTGAACTTCATCATCTATGTAGCCGATCAGAAGGCGAGTGCGGATTTCTATGCCCGTTTTCTTGATTCTGCACCGACGTTGGATGTTCCCGGTATGACCGAATTCACCCTGCCGGGCGGCGCCGTGCTCGGCTTGATGCCAATTCGAGGCATACGAAGACTGCTTGGTGATGCTCTGCCGGGTGAAGATTGGGAGACTCAGACGCCGCGCTGTGAACTCTATTTGACTGTATCGGATGCGGCAGCATATTTCACGCGCGCTCGGGAAGCTGGCGCCCGGGCGGTGCTCCCCGTCGAAGAACGCGATTGGGGGCATAGAGCCGGTTATCTGCTCGATCCCGACGGGCATGTCGTCGCAGTTGGCGAAGCGATATAGGACCGGAGTTGCCCGCCCTCGATCATGATCCCCGATGAGAGTCCTCATTACCGGCGCAACCGGCATGATCGGCAGCGGGGTTCTGATCGAATGCCTCGAGAGCGATTTCGTCGAAAGCGTCCTTATCGTCGGACGGCGGTCGTGCGGGAAGCAGCATCCGAAGATCACCGAAATCCTGCACCGGGACTTTCTCGACTTTTCACCGCTGGAGCGTGAACTGACCGGCCTCGATGCCTGCTTCTACTGCCTCGGCGTCAAGGTGGGTATGATGAGGGAAGCCAACTACCGACGGATCACGGTCGAGTATGCCGCCGCACTGGGAGCAATCCTCGTGAGACGTTCGCCCGGTCTGGCGATGTGCTTCCTTTCCGGTGAAGGGGTCGATCCGACCCGGCCGAGTCGCCTGATGTGGGTGCGGGTGAAAGGCGAGGCTGAACAATTGATGAGCACCCTGCCTTTCGAGCGGCTTCACATCTTTCGGCCCGGCTACATACACCCCGAAAAAGGCGTTCGTCCATCCTATTTCATTTATCAATTTAGCGATCTGTTCTATCCGCTTCTTCGCCTGCTTATGCCCCGATGGGTATGCACAACCTCTCAGATCGGCCGGGCAATGATCGCGGCAGCTTTGGGTAAGTCCGATCGCCAGATACTCTCCAGCCGCGACATTGTGCAATTGTCAGCGGCGATGGAAGCGTGTCGTTAACAGCATCATAAGAACAACTCACAATGGTTCGTCGAGTTCTCATAATGACTATCGTGGCGGGTATTGGACTTGCTGTCCTGAGCGGTTCAGAGTGCAATACGCGCAGACCGCCGCCGACCGGTCCGCTCTACGGCATCGATATCGCCCTTCACGGTTTTCCTCCCGAGGTCGACATCAACACCAACATCCCGCTGCGGGGTGAAGTGCGCGACGGGGTCGGAGAGATCCAGCGCGGGGTGCGCGTCTGGTTCTCGGTAACGCCCGATTCGGTCGGGCAGGTTACATCGACCGCGGTAACCGAGCCCGACTCGGCGACCGGCTTTGCGACGCAGGTGATCTTCATCGGGCGCAAGGAGGGCAATTGCGTCATCAAGGGCGCCCTCCGGGACGCGCAGAATCGCGACTCCTTCAGCGACACCATAAATGTCCGGGTGCGGGATCCTATCAATGGATAAGGAGGATAGACTGCCCGACAACGAACTCTACTACGGGGACAATCTCGACATCCTTCGAAGGTGCATCGCCGACGAATCGGTCGATCTGATCTACCTCGATCCTCCGTTCAACTCGAAGCGCGTCTATAATGTCATCTTTCACGACAAGACGGGCCGCGAACCGGCGTCGCAGATCGAGGCCTTCAACGACACCTGGAGTTGGGGTGAAACCGCCCAGGACGCCTACGACGACCTGATGCGGAGTCCGGCGGCTCCGGCGTCGCTAAAGGAGACGATGCGCGCTTTCAAGTCATTCCTCGACGAGACCGACCTGATGGCTTACCTCGCGATGATGGCAATCCGGCTGGTCGAAATGCACCGCGTCCTGAAGCCGACCGGCGCGCTCTATCTGCACTGCGACCCGACCGCAAGCCATTACTTGAAGATTGTGCTCGACCATGTGTTCGGGAAGCGGTCGTTTCGCAATGAGATAATCTGGCACTACAGGCGATGGACGGCATCTTCAAAACGCTTTCAAAGAATGCACGACGTGCTGCTCTTCTATTCTCACTCTGATGATCACAGCATCAACCAGATTGAGGTTTTACCTACCGAAGGTCAATTGCGCAAGCACAAGCGGGGATGGGATCGGAACACGGTCCCTATCGACGGGGTGCGCAAACCGCAACTTATTATCTATGATCAAGATAAAGTCGATGCAGCAGTCAATGACGGTCGGCTAAAATTGAACGAATTCGCCCGAATTGTCGAACCGAAGACCGAGATGACTATCGCTCCGGACGTTTGGATCATTGACTATCTCAATTCCCAAGCCAAGGAGCGTCTCGGCTACCCTACGCAGAAGCCGCTTGCACTTCTTGAGCGCATAATCAAGGCCTCGTCCAACTCGGGCGATATGGTGTTGGATCCGTTCTGCGGCTGCGGAACGGCAGTTGTTGCGGCCGAGAAATTGGGCCGCCGATGGATCGGTATCGATATTACATACCTCGCTGTCGGCAAGATCAAGGAACGACTGGCCGGGGAGTTCCCGCAGGCGAAGTATCGCGAATTCGGCATACCGCGTTCGATTGCCGATGCGCGGATTCTCTTTCAGCAGTCCCCGATAGAGTTTCAAAAGTGGGCGGTTTCGCTGGTCGGCGGACAGTCGCGAGCCAGCCGCGGCGGAGGAGACCGCGGTGTGGATGGAGTGCTCTTTTTTCGGGATTTCGATCACAAGTATCACAAGATCATTATCGAAGTGAAGGGCGGCGGTTACCAACCGAAGGATGTCCGGGCATTGAAGGCGGTGATGGATCGCGACGGCGCACCGCTGGGCTTGATGATTGTGCTCGAAGAACCGACCAAGGGCATGCTCACCGAATCCGCCGCCTTGGGCAAGTGGAAACTCCCTGGCGGCGCGGCGGACTATCCGGTCCTGCAAATTCTCTCGATTGAGGATTACTTTTCCGGACGCCTGCCGCGACTGCCCGACACAAGCGTAACTCATAGGTCGGCAGGTCTCCAACTCGCCGAACGTGAAATCACTACCTCCATCAACTGGGCGGATTAGATGCATGAACTCCATAACCGGGTAGCACTTGTAACCGGGTCGTCGCGCGGCATCGGCAAGGCAATCTCGCTGGCCCTGGCCGACTGCGGCGTCCATCTCGTGATCAACTACCTGCGCAAAAAATCCGAGGCTGAAGCGACGGCCAAGTCGATTCGGTCGCGGGGCGTCCGCTGCCTGGTGGTGAAAGCGAATGTTGCCGAGGATGCCGAAATCGAAGTGCTCTTCGATCAGATCGAACAGGAATATGGCCGGCTCGACATCCTTGTATCCAATGCCGCTTCGGGGGTTCTCAAGCCATCGTATCAGTTGACCACGCGACACTTCGATTGGGCGATGAACATCAATGCGCGAGCCCTGCTGCCGTTGGCTCAAGGGGCCGCACGACTAATGAAAACGGGAGGGCATATCATAGCGGTCTCGAGCCTCGGCGCGGTGCGGGCGATTGAGAACTACGCCGCGGTAGGCGCTTCCAAAGCCGCTCTCGAATCGCTGGTGCGGCATCTGGCAGTCGAAATGGCGCCTTGCGGCATCAATGTCAACACCGTTCAGGCTGGAGCCGTCGATACCGAGGCCTTAAAGCACTTCCCCAACCGCGAGGAGATTCTCGAAAACACCCGCCTTAGGGTCCCGGCGCGACGGCTTCTGACACCCGATGACGTGGCCGATGTGGTGATCCTCCTCTGCAGCGACCGGGCACGGATGATTCAGGGACAGTCGATTGTGGTCGATGGAGGTTATTCCATTGTGGCGTAGATTGAGGTAAGCGAGTGGGCGAGTAAGCGAGTGAGTGAGTAGGCGAGTGCGAAAGTGCAGGGGAAAGCCCTCTCGGCCCGCACCGGGCTTGATTGGACTTGCTCACTTGCTTACTTTCTCACTTGCTCACTTTGTTCAGCCACCGTAGCTCAGTCGGTAGAGCAGGTCATTCGTAATGATCAGGTCGTAGGTTCGATTCCTATCGGTGGCTCGAAAGGGGGGGTCAAACCAATCTTGTCCGCCTTAATTGACAGGTTCGGTATCCCGACCGGTCAATTCGGTAGTACTACTTGCGCAGCCGCCCCCTCCGGACGAGCGGAGAGGGCGGTGCGGCTGAGATACTTCAGTGCTTAAGTGGTTTCAGTTGTCCGATTGAGACCCAAGACGGATCCGGGTTCATGATGACACAGATGGTTAAAGAACCTCCTTCCATGCTTGCGCCGATAGTTTTTCGGAGGTTCACGTCGATATTGTCCGGCGTAAGTTTGTAGATTGCGCCGGTCGCGAAGTCGATGCCCAGCCCAAGCCAGAAGAGGTAGGACATAAGCACGACATCTCCGACAATCCACCAGCCATTCACAGATTTTGAAACCGCAATTGCTGCAGTTTCATATCCTTCCATCTCAACAAGAATCGTGTGATTCTCGCCTTTCTTGAGTTCCGCCACAACCGGAGTTTCGCCCATATACCGCGTGTCGATTGTGACTCTCGCTTTGGCGGGCGCACTGGAGATGTTGACATTTTGGCTGGTTCCGGTGAGGATGGTGGCACAGCCAAAGAGAAGCGCCATCGGGAGGGCTACAAACGGAAGAAGCCTTCGCATACGACCTCCTTGCAGGTGAGACACTGAGAAAGAGGCCTCCGGCGCAAGGGCGCCGATAGCCTGTCCTTGTGTCTTACGCAAGCAGACGCATATCACACCATTAGCACCAGAGGCCTACACCCGTAGGAGGGTGCAGGCTACCCGCGCCAGGATCTTAGGTGAGATGCGTCCGCCAGAATGTCGGGCGGCGCTTGCGTAAGACAGTGCAATCATACAGTGATCTATCGCAAAAATCAAGCCTTTGACGTTGCATTGTTGCCACCAACCAAAAAAGCTTGGGACTTCCTCCGGAATCTTCCCTTCCCGTCCACGTGCCACACTCTTGCCATATAGCCCTCCAACTACCCTATGACGACGCCCAACTGGGTCGTATATTGCAATATGCAACGCTTCTTGCCCCTACGGCTTTATACCGGCACGTCTGGGGCGTGCCGGGGATTTATCTGGTGGAGGTGCGCACCGGTGGACAGATCCTGCGCACCAAGGCGGTCGTGCTGCGGTAGGCAAACCCGGTCGGTTTGGATACGAACACCCTGAATATTATCTTAAGGGTAATTAAGGTTCGTCTTGATTTGCCGGAGATAGCTGCAATCCGCTTCAGCGAGCATAGGCGAACAGTAAAGTCGCTCTTGGATCATCATCAGCATTATCATCAGCATCCCATGTCCGATACATCCACCCCCCGTGCCCGCTGGCAAGCCGCATTCGATGCCGGCGTTAAGCGCGACGATACGCTCTTCACTACCGTTTCGTCGGCCGAGGTCCCGCCGCTGGTCGGTTGGGACGACCTCCCGGGCTGGTCGCCGGAGACGAAACTCGGCTATCCCGGCCAGTTTCCCTACACCCGCGGCGTCCATCCCACCCACTACCGCGGTAAACTCTGGACGATGCGGATGTTCAGCGGGTTCGCCACGCCCGAAGCGACCAACCGCCGCTACAAGTATCTCCTCGCAGAGGGGGGAACCGGTCTCTCGGTCGCCTTCGACCTGCCAACCCTGATGGGCCGCGACTCCGACGATCCCTGGTCGGAAGGCGAAGTTGGCAAGTGCGGTGTCGCTGTCTCATCGCTGCGCGATATGGAAGTCCTCTTCGACGGTATCCCGCTCGAAAAAGTCTCGACCTCGATGACCATCAACAGCCCCGCCTCGATCATCTGGGCGATGTTCATCGCCGCCGCCGAAAAGCAGGGCGCCACGAGGCGAAAACTCCGCGGCACCATCCAGAACGACATTCTGAAGGAATACATCGCGCAAAAGGAATACATCTTCCCGCCGCGCGAATCGATGCGTCTGGTGACCGACACCATTGAGTTTGGCACTCGTGAAATGCCTGAATGGAACACCATTTCCATCTCCGGCTATCATATTCGCGAAGCCGGCTCGACCGCCGCCCAGGAACTCGCCTTCACCCTCGCCGACGGGATGGCTTATGTCGAGGCGGCCCTCGAACGCGGTCTTGCTGTCGATGAGTTTGCTCCCCGGCTCAGTTTCTTTTTCAACGCCCATATCGACTTCTTCGAGGAAATCGCCAAATACCGCGCGGCGCGACGCATCTGGGCGCACAAGATGCACGACAGGTATAAGGCTCAGTCGCCGCGCAGTTGGATGCTCCGCTTTCACACCCAAACCGCCGGCTGCAGCCTCACCGCTCAGCAGCCCGAGAACAACATCGTCCGCACCGCGATCGAAGCCCTTGCCGGAGTCCTCGGCGGGACGCAATCGCTCCACACCAACTCCATGGACGAGACCCTCGCCCTGCCTTCCGACAGAGCTGCCAAGATCGCCCTCCGGACCCAGCAGGTGATCGCCTGCGAGACCGGCGTTGCCAACACCATCGACCCGCTCGGCGGCTCATATTTCATCGAAGCGATGACCGACCGGATGGAGGCAGAAGCGGAGGCTTACTTTGAGAAGATCGACGAGATCGGTGGGGTCATTGCCGGGATCGAAGCCGGTTTCTTCCAGCGCGAGATCGCCCGGGCGGCATACCGCCACCAGATGGAACTCGAATCGGGCAAGCGCGTGATGGTCGGCGTCAACGGTTATACTGAATCCGATGAGGTGATCGACATTCCGATTCTCAAGATCACCCAAGAGGATCAACGGCATCAACTCGAACGTTTGCAAGAGGTTCGGCAGCGTCGCGACGACTCTGCCGTCCGCCGGTCGCTGGGGCGGCTTGCTGATGCGGCACGCTCGAACGAGAATACCATGCCGGTCTTGATTGAGTGCGCCCATGACTACTGCACCCTCGGCGAAATGATCGGAGTGCTCCGCGAAGCCTTTGGCGAATATCGCGAGGCCGCCTTCTTCTAAGCGACATAGATAGTTGGAAGAATGCGAAAGGCGGAAGGAACAGGGGCAATAGCCTTGGGTTCCTTCCGCCTTTCATCTCCAAACATTGTTCGTTTTTTGTGATCCACATCACTTGCACAATAAGCGCTGAAGTCAATATCGTAACTTCCTAATAATCATTATCAAACATCAAGATGATCCCTTCCGGCATCATCTCCAGTTGCCCATAATATGAGCAGGGTTAGACTTTCCAGTGTGACATTAACATTAGCATTATCATAATATTAACACTATACTGACTTGGCAGGGAGATTGCTTAAAGAATTAGTGGAGGTTGGAAGCGGATTCCTGAGGGAAGTTCAGCATGCACGTATTCGAATCCACCATTGAGAAGTTGGATCATGAAGCGAGTCCTCCTGCTCACAGAAGAGCCAATCACACGCACGGCTCTGACGTTCCTTATGTCAACCGCCGGCCACGGGGTAACCGCGGTCGAGGATGATGAGCGTTTCCTCTATCTGCTCTCCACGTTCCAGGGCACCGAGACGCCATTCGATCTGGCTGTGCTTGGGTCGCCCGGTCATGATACCCCCCTCTTGCAGACTTTGCAGCGTATGCACGAAAGTAATCTGCGCCTTCCGGTGTTGTTGTTGGGACGACGCAACAGCCCGCCAGTGTCGGTTCCGGGAGAATGGCTTGATCAGATTGAACTGCCTTGCGATCCAGAGGAGTTGATCGGCAAGGTGAATCATTTGATGGAGTCAGTTCAGTGAAGTTATCACCCTAATCCGGCGGTAAGTGTGCCGTCGGATGGGGACATCCGACGGCGGAGCGGTCAGATGAGGACATCTGACCGCACAATTGGCTTCCACACCATTGGCTTCCACCCCAGAGGTGAAAACAGCAAACGCCTATCGCTGGATCAAGGTTATCACCAAACGGATGACTTCATTCGATTGTGAAATATGGATTGTCGGGCTACCAACCGCTGATTGGTAGTGCCACGCCCCCCGGTCTCACTCCCTCTTGGCCGGGGGGCGATCTTTTATAAGAAGTGATCAAGTGTTCAAGTGCTCTAGTAATCAAGCGCGCATAAGTATGATCAAATAGAGAAGAAGGCGGTATGACACGATGCGGCTTAGGGGGCGGGACAGCTCCCACACCAGGGATCGAATGGTCGTTGCCAGTTAGCGGACTCCCCAAAAGAACTTGCCGGGACCGGCGTCCATAGACCTCCGTTCCCGGCACTTCCTGTTTCTACCAGACTACACTACACCATTACCTCGTCATCAACCTTCCAAAGTGGCCCCAGGGAGAATCGAACTCCCGTCGCAAGGTCGAAAACCTCGTGTCCTACCACTGAACGATGAGGCCAGATCTAATTTAGAACGTAGAATCATAGTGCAGAATGAACGACAATTCCTATGGGGTGCTACTCACAGTGGGATTGGTTCATTTTTCATTCAGCATTCTACATTCTTAATTCGGCATTTGGGTGAGTGATGGGACTTGAACCCACGGCCTCCAGGGCCACAACCTGGCGCTCTAACCAGACTGAGCTACACCCACCATTCCCCATTCTCTATATCCAAGCAATATAATGCCTGCCTCTTCGGTCGTCAAGGCAGTGGGCGATGGCTCGTCGCTGGCTGCCAATTTTGGGAGCCTTGAACCCGGTTGACTGAAAGCCTAAGGTGCGGTATATTATTGGGCAGATGGAAAGCACCATAGTCCACCATCCCGCTGACACTACTGCCGCATCACCCGGTCTGGTCTATATCGACGCCGCCAAGACCTATGGTGAGGTTGTAGCGCTAAAGGCGCTTAATCTTGAAGTGCAGCGCGGCGAACTCTTCGGCTGCCTCGGCCCCAATGGCGCCGGCAAGACGACCGCCATGAAACTGGCTGTCGGCCTGGTGATACCGACCTCCGGACGGGTGCTCGTCTGCAGCCATGACATTCAAACCGACCCGATACCTGCCAAGCAGTGCATCGGATTCATTCCGGATAATTCCTATATTTACGATAGCCTTACCGGTCGGGAGTTTCTGCACTACTGCGCCGGTCTGCACAAGTTGAACGGCAATGCCACCGTGGAGGTCGTCCGCGAGTTGCTCGACCGGTTCGAGGTGCGGGATTGGGCGGACCGCCGTTGCGCCGGCTACTCACACGGCATGCGGCAGCGGCTGGTGATGGCTTCGGCCTTTCTGCATCGCCCACAGGTGATCCTGATCGACGAGCCGATGGTCGGTCTCGATCCAGCCGGAATGCGATTGGTCAAGCGCATCCTGAGAGATTTCGTAGAAGCGGGTGGCACGGTGATGCTCTCCACCCACACGCTTGCCGATGCCGAGGAACTTTGCGACCGGGTGGGGATCATCCATCGGGGCGAACTGATCGCCTGCGGGCCGGTAGCAGAAATCCGCCGTGAAGCCGGCCGGCTGGAGGACGCCTTCATTGAACTTACGTCAGGTTCGGGAGAATAGACCTTCGGCGCAACAAGCGTCGACAACAGGAGGCAAACTTGATCCGCAAGATCGGTATCTCGACCGGGGGGGGCGACTGCCCCGGCCTCAACGCCGTCATCCGGGCTGTCGTCCGGACGGCGAAACTGCACCACCAGTGGGACGTTGTCGGCATCGAAGACGGATTCGACGGGCTGATCTACGCCCGCAACCTCCGCTATATGTCGATCGACGACGTTCACGGCATCCTGTCGCGCGGCGGGACGATCCTCGGCACCACCAACCGCGGCAACCCCTTCAAGCACGTCGTCGTCGAAAACGGGCAGCAGGTGGTCAAGGACATGAGCCCGCTGGTCGTCGAGAACATCCGGGTGCTCGGCCTTGACGCCGTAGTCTGCATCGGCGGCGATGGAACCCTCGCCATCGCCAGTGAACTGCACCGCCTCGGAGTGCCCGTCGTCGGCGTCCCTAAGACCATCGACAACGACCTCTCCGCGACCGATGTGACCTTTGGCTTTTCTACGGCTGTCGATACCGCCACCGATGCGCTCGACCGACTGCAGACGACGGCCGAATCCCACAACCGGGTAATGGTGGTCGAGGTGATGGGCCGCGATGCCGGCTGGATCGCCCTCGAGTCGGGCATCGCCGGCGCCGCCGACGTCATCCTGATTCCGGAAATCCCCTTCGACATCCGCAGGGTCTGCAACAAAGTAAAGCAGCGGCGGCTGACCGGCCGACGGTTCAGCATAATCGTCGCCGCCGAGGGCGCGACCCAGTTAGGAGGCGATCGGATTATCCAGGCCGAAGCCAAGGCCGGCTATCAGAACGTCCGGCTCGGCGGAATCGGCCACTCCGTCGCTCATCAGGTAGAAGAGCAGACCGGCATCGAAACCCGGGTCGTCGTGTTGGGACACTTGCAGCGCGGCGGATCGCCAAACGCCTTCGACCGCATCCTCGGCACTCGCTACGGCGTGGCTGCGGTCGAACTTATCGCCCAGGAGAAGTTTGGCTATATGGTAGCCTTGCGAGGACGCGCGATCGAGGAAGTCGAAATCGAAAAGGCTATCGGCCAAATGAAGCGCGTCGATCCCGATGGTCAGGTTGTCCTCGCTGCCGAACGACTCGGCACGGAGTTCGGCCGACCCGACTCGAATCAGTCCGAATAGCGGTCCAAGGCTTCAAACACCTTCTCCTTGATCATGTCCCGCGTGAGGCGAAAGTGTTGCATCGCCCGGGCGCGGGGAAGACTGGTGAAGGGTGCCGGATCGGGGATCGAAATATGCAAACGTTCCCTGTTTCCGGGGAAAACCGGACAGTTCTCTGCTGCATCATCGCAGACCGTGATCACGAGGTCGAACGGCTGCTCTGTGAACTCGTAGAGCGACTTGGAGCGTTGCGCCGAGATGTCGATGCCGATCTCCTGCATCGCTTCAACCGCGCGAGGATTAAGCCGCGACGGCTTGATCCCGGCCGAGAATGCCTGCCAACCGGGCGACCGATAATAATTGATCAGCCCTTCGGCGATCTGGCTGCGGCAACTGTTTCCGGTGCAGAGGATCAGCACCCGCCGCCCCTGCTCTGATACATTCTCTATCTTGGACACGTCTATTCTACCCACTTGAACCTTCCTTCCAATGCCCTCCAAGATAATCCCTCCGGTTAGCAAGACATTAGGAATCCTCGTTCCGGACGGCGAAAGCGAATTCAGGCTGTCGTTGCGGGGGTCGAAGTTTCTCGCCTGGGCGATAGGAGTAGGCAGCGAAGACGAAGCAAAGACCGCTCTTGCGGCCCGCTCCCGACGCCATCACGACGCGACACATAACTGCTGGGCTTATTTCGTTGGCGATGGTGCCGATCCGGTCGAACGCTGCTCCGACGAGGGCGAGCCGTCCGGCACCGCGGGGCGGCCTATCCTGCATGAACTGCAGAAGGCGAAAATGAGGCAGGTCTTGGTAGTGGTGAGTCGTTGGTTCGGCGGGACGAAACTGGAGACCGCCAGGTTGATTCGAGCCTACAGCGCTGCAACCGCCGGGGCTATCGAGTTGCTGCCAAAGCGAGCGGTCGAAAGAGTGACTTCCCTTGTCGTCGAAGCCGACTTCGATCATATCGGCCGGATCGAACGCATCGCCGGCAAGGTCGGTGGACGTCTTGGCGACTGCTCCTACTGCGAGTCTGGTGTCTTCGTCAAACTCACCCTTCCCTACGAATCAGCCGACCGATTCCGGGAGTTGCTTGTCGAAGAGCAGGTAGGTCGATCGGTGGAACAGTCATGATTGTTTGGACTTTGCAAATTGGCGCAAAGCACCTTACTCAAACGACTCTTCCGCACTCGGAAACTTGCCGGCCCGAATGTCGCCGGCGTATGCCTTCACCGCATCGCGGATCAGTTGGGCTCCTTCGAGGTATCTCCGGACGAAGCGAAATTTGAATTGGTCGGCGAGTCCGAGCATGTCATAGGAGACGAGAATCTGACCGTCACACTCCGGTCCGGACGCGATTCCAATGGTCGGGATGCGCAGGTCGCGGGTGATTTGCCCTGCCAGTGAAGTCGGGATCTTCTCGAGCACTATCGCGAAAGCCCCCGCAGCCTGAACCGCGAGCGCGTCGCGCATGATATGCTCGGCTTCATCCGGATTCCTGCCCTGGAGCGAATAGCCGCCATATTCATTCACCCGCTGGGGCTGCATTCCGATATGCCCCATCACCGGTATGCCGCTGACAACGAGCCGGTGAATGGTCGGTGCGATCTCTTCACCACCCTCTAACTTGACTGCCCGCGCTCCGCCTTCCTTGATACATCGCGCACAATTGACCAGGGCCTGTTCGACGGACGCCTGATATGTCATGAACGGCATATCGCTGATTAGCAGCGCCCGCTTGACGCCGCGCGAACAGATGCGGGTGTGATAGATCATCTCATCGAGCGTCACCGGCAGGGTCGTGTCGTGTCCTTGAATCACCATTCCGAGCGAGTCGCCGACCAGAATCACATCGAGGCCGGCTTCGTCGAAGAGCCGGGCGAAGGTCGCATCGTAGGCGGTCAGCGCGGCGATTTTCGTGACGCCCTTCATCTTCAGGATATCCTGGATGGTAACCGGTTTCGAGACGCCGTTCATTTGAAGGCTCCAACCAGTTCGTTGGCGAAAGGGAAGAGCCCGAAGACGCCGCCGGTGTGCCAGTAGAGCGTTGTACCCGGCATTCGTCCGGCTGTCGTCTCTTCATGAATCAGCCAGAGCGCTTTCCCAGTATAGACCGGATCGAGGGCGATGCCTTCCGCCCGGGCTACCTCCTTGATGACCACCCATTCCTCCGGATCCGACAGCGCATAGCCGGGACCGAGATAACGGTCGTTCACTACGATCTCCGATTCGTCGAAGTCGAACCCAAGGTCGAACCTGATCTGCATATCACGAACGACGCCGGCTATCCGGTGGATGGTCTCGTTGCGATCATAACTGACTGCCGCCGAGACGATCTCGACCGGCCAGTTGGTCAGTTTAGTTCCGACGAAGAGCCCGGCGTGAGTGCCGCCTGAACCGGCAGCAGCGACGATCCGGTCGGGGCGGATTCCTTCGGCATCGCACTGTGTCTTCAGTTCTCGCAGTCCTGCCACCATCCCCATCGCTCCCAGGGCATTGGATCCGCCCTCGGTGATGGCGTAGGGACGGCCTCCAGCCTTGCGGACGGCGTCGGCTTGATCCTCAAGTCGGGCGTCAAGGTTGTCATAGTAATCTGCAGCACTGAGAAAGACCGTCTCAGCGCCGAAGAGGCGGTCGAGGAGGTAATTGCCTTCCCACGCTGAAGGTTCAGTGCCGCGCAATAGCAGCCGGCACCTAAGGCCTAATCTTGCCGCAACGGCTGCCGTTGCGCGACTATGATTCGACTGAACGCCGCCACAGGTTATCAAGGTGTCGGCGTTCGAGGCGAGTGCATCGGCGACCAGATATTCCAGTTTGCGCACTTTGCTGCCGGAGAGTTCGGTGCCGGTCAGGTCGTCCCGCTTGACCCAAAAATCCCCTCCCCATAAGGACGAAAGTCGAGTTAGACGGTGCACCGGAGTCGGCGCAAGTGCCAGTTTCAACGGCGTGATGATTGGTCTTGCTCCCATTGATGAAGGCATAATATACGCTCCCGCCCCGGCACGGACAATGCTCATTGGCATCGCAAGACGGAGGGCTTAAGGGTTGAAGGACTGACAAACCTGCCACATCATTCCATCATGAGTCAAGATCTACACTCAGTTAACCGGTGAGGCATCGTCCACAATCTTGCCACTCCAAGATGAAATTGCTAAATTATGGCATCCTGCACCACCGATAAGGCTTCTGTTCCGTCTCACTCGTATAAAGGACTCAGTGATCCCCCGCTACACACCACCAGAAATGGCCGTGCTCTGGTCCGACGAAGCCCGCCTTCAGCGATGGCTCGCGGTAGAACTTGCCGTAACCGACGTCCTCGCCGAGGATGGCATCGTTCCGAAGGAAGCGGCTGACCGCATGCGCCTGAATGCCCGCTTCGACCTCGAGGCTGTTGCCCGCTATGAAGCCGTCGCGCGCCACGACGTGATCGCCTTCACCCAGTCTGTCGGCGATTCGCTCGGCCCCGATAAACGCTATTTCCACCTCGGATTGACCTCCTACGACGTCGTCGATACCGCACTCTCAATGGCTCTGGTGGAAGCCGGCCGGTTGATCCTCGAGCGGTTGAAAGCGCTTCGCGAAGCCCTTGTTGCGGAGGCGATCAAGCACCGCCTGACCTTGATGCCGGGGCGGACGCATGGAGTCCATGCTGAGCCGATCACCTTCGGCTGGGTCCTCTGCGGCTATGTCGCCGAGTGCGACCGGGATGTTTCGCGTCTTGAAGCCGCAGTCGAGGAGATCACGACCGGCAAACTCTCGGGTGCGGCGGGAACCTTCCCGGCAATTACACCGGAGCAGGAGGGGCGCGTCCTGAGCCGCCTCGGCCTTCGCCCCGAACCGGTTGCTACGCAGGTTATTCCACGCGACCGGCACACCGTCGTCGTCTGCCGCATCGCTATCGTCGGGACGCTGGTCGAACGGCTCGCGCTAAACCTCAGGCTTCTGGCGCATAGCGAGGTCGAGGAATTGCAGGAGCATTTCGCCGAAGGCCAGCGCGGGTCGTCGGCGATGCCGCACAAGAAGAACCCGGTAACCGCCGAACAACTTTGCGGACTCTCGCGGCTCCTGCGGGGTTATGCCGGTGCTTCGCTTGAAGACGTCGCGCTTTGGCACGAGCGGGACATCAGCCATTCCTCAGTCGAACGCGTGATCCTGCCCGATGCGACCTCGCTCCTTTGGTATATGCTCGACAAAGCTGTCTATCTGGTGCAAAACTGGAAGGTCGATACTGCGAAAATGGGCGCTGATGTCGAGCGCGATCGGGGGCTGATGGGCTCGGGCGCGCTAATGACCGCCCTCCGGATCACTGGGATCGACGATGACGATATCTACGCTCGCGTTCAGAAGCATGCTCTCGCCGCCCGGGAGGGCGGCCCGACCCTTGCCGAGCGAGCCGCCTCCGACGACGCCATCCGCGCCGCGCTAGGCGACCGGCTGAGCGAGGTCTTCGACGATATGGCTGTGCTAAAGCGCTCGAGCCTGCCCTTCGAAAGGCTCGGCATTCAAATCTGACCAGTGACGACGACAGGCGCTATCTGTCGATCGGATTGCAGTTGCCCGCCACTGGTGTAACCATTCGCCCGTTAGCCCTGTCTATAATGTTTGATAAGCAGGCGGGCAGTCGACTTCCACCTGCCGTAAGCCGGTCTGAACAAGGCCGAGTGCCACATCTTATTATCTGGAGTTCCCTTATGTTCCGCGCTCTCAAATGGATACTGCCAACTTCTGCGCTGCTATTCCTGGTGTCGTCACCGGGGTTTACGCAGGGTCTTCAACCGGGCTGGCTCGCATTGCCGCAAAAGTCGGTCGCAATGACCGATGACGCCCTCTCGATCCTCGTCAATCCTGCCGGGCTCGGCGTTCAGAATGGTTGGACCGATTACTTCCTGCTTCCCTACCGCGAGCGGGGAATCTACGGCAACTGGGGTTACGTCACAGGCGGAACCGGCTTTGGCTTTGCGATGGAGGTGCTTCCCGACACCCTCGACTGGAACGGCATCCGGCTTGACGGCAACCGACGGCGCTACACCTGGGGTCTGGGCACGGGCGATGACGGTAATTACTTTGGATTTGCCTACAGTTGGACCACCCGCATCGACCGACAGAACACCTGGGATCTCGGATACCTCGGGCGGCCGCTCCGGTATCTATCCTACGGCTTTGTAGCGCGGGGGGTTAATGAACCGCGCCTAAATGGTCAAAAGCAGCCGGTCGTCTATGATGCCGGGATTTCCTTCCGGCCCCTGGCTCTGCCCGGGATGGCCAGGTATGGAACCGGCGACCGACTGACGATCTTCGCCGATGCCCGTGCCGAGAAGGTCGATGCCAATCCGACTGCCGGAATCGATAAGGAAGCCTACCTTGACAACCTCGACCTCACTTTCGGCGCGGCCTGGAAGGTCGTCCCCGGAATTGCGGTAAAGATCGATTTCTCGCCCGAACGCAAAGGTTTTTTAGCGCACGACGCGCGGCTTTCAGGCGGACTGGAACTCAGTTTCGGACACGCCGGACTCGGCAACTATCAGCAGGAGTCGCAAAACGGGCGCCTAGCCGGGGTTAGTTACATCTATAGCAGCCACTTTCATCATCCGACCGTTCTGCGTAAGAAAGAGCGCCGGTACGTCGTCGTCAACTTGCGCGGTCCGGTTGTCGAAATGAACCCGACGGGCGGCTTCCTATTCGCGAGCCGCCACCGGACAATCTTCGGCTTTCAGAAGAGTCTCTCCCGCTATGAAAAAGACCCCGATACCGAAGGCGTCGTCCTCAAGATCTGGAGCGTTGAAGCCGGGTGGGCAAAGTTACAGGAGATGCGCAACTCGCTCGAAAAGTTCAAAGCCTCCGGCAAGAAGGTCGTGGCTTACCTCGAAGACGGCAGCGACGGCGCCTATTACCTTGCATCGGTGGCAGATAAAATCTATCTGGCTCCCGGCGGCGGCTTGATGATCGACGGCATTGCCGCCCAGGGCATCTTTGTCAAAGGCACACTGGCGAAGATCGGCATCGAACCGCAACTCGAGCATATCGGCAAGTATAAGTCGGCATCCGAGATGTTCACCCGCGAAGACATGTCCGACGGGCAGCGCGAAGCGACTAATGCTATCCTTGACGACCTCTTCGAAGAGTATGTCAAGGCCGCCGCCGCCGGACGCGCCATGAGCGAGGACGACATGCGAGAACTGATCGACAAGGGTCCCTTTAGCGCCGCCGAGGCGTTGAAGAACGGACTCGTGGACAGCCTCGTCTATGAAGATCAGATCGAAGATTTGCTCAAGGTGGATGACCGTAAGCCGAAATTCACCAGCGAGAAGAAATATGCTTTACGAAAAGCCTATCCCGCCGAGTGGGGTGACGCCCGGGGCAGGAAGGTCGCAATTGTCTATGGGGTCGGCGGAATCACCTCCGGCGAGTCGTCATCCGGCGGGCTCTTCGGAGGGGAGTCGATGGGCAGCGCCACCGTTGCCAGAGCGCTGAAGAACGCTCGTGAGGATGACGACGTCGCTGCGGTCGTCTTCCGGATCGACTCGCCCGGCGGATCGGGGCTGGCGTCGGACGTCATTCTGCGCGAAGTGAAACGTTATCACGAGGGCGATAACAAGAAGCCGATCATCGTCTCGATGTCTGACGTCGCTGGGTCGGGAGGCTACTACATCGCCTGCCACGCCGACACCATCATCGCGCTGCCCAACACAATAACCGGCTCGATCGGTGTCATCTCGGGCAAGTTTGCGGTGGACGGGCTCTATCGCAAGATCGCGCTGAACCAGGAGACCATCAAGCGCGGCAAATTCGCCGATATGTATTGGGCGTCGCGGCCCTTTACCGACGAGGAGTGGGAAAAACTGCGTGTGCACATCAACCAATTCTACCAACTCTTCGTGAATCACGTCGCCGAGGGCCGGGGAATGGATACCTCCGCCGTCAACGCCATTGGGCAGGGGCGCATCTGGAGCGGCACCGATGGCAAATCGAACGGCCTTGTCGATCTTACCGGCGGGCTCGATATGGCTATCGAATTGGCAGCCAAACTGGGCGGCATCCGACCGGGCGATCACTATGAAATCGCCATCTATCCGCGACCAAAGATGGGCTTCAGCATCGCCTCGGATTGGGTCGATACGCGCATCCGCGCGGCGCTGCCCGAGCCGCTCGTAACGTTAGCCGACCGGGTCGCTGACGATTCACGCTGGAAGGATGGCGAAATCCTGATGCTGATGCCGGTTACTTTGAAGGTAGAGTGACGAATACACGTCCTGCCGGGTTGTGGTGTCAGGTGTCTTCACCTGACACAGACCTTCGGGTGCGACACCCGACGGCACTCACTATAGTCGGTTGGGTGTGGAAGAGTTGACTTTAGCAAGCCCACCTTGCAACTGCAGGGTGGGCTTGCTATATTAGTTATCGGTTATCCGTTCATCGTTTATCATTTCTTGTCCTTCGCTTAAGCACTATGCGCACATCAACACTCACCTCGGTTGCGGCGTCCCTGACGCTGCTCGCTTTAGTCGGTTGCGGCGGAACCAAGACCGGCATCACGCCCCCGGCGGCAAGCGAGACCATCAAAGCCGCTCCCAAGTGGTTTCTGAGTCCGCCACAGGACTCCCAGTTCCTCTTTGGCACCGGAACCGCCACATCGCGCGATATGCAACTGGCGCGCGACAAGGCTTCCGATGCCGCGCGGATGGAGATCGCCAAATCGGTCGAGACGCGCTTCGACGGCCTCTCCAAGAGGTTTCAGGAAGAGGTCGGCACTGCCGAGGATGCCCAGTATCTCGACATGTTCACGCAGGCGACGAAAGCGGTCGTTTCGACCGTTCTGTCGGGAGTCATTACCGATCAGTCGGAACTGGCCGCTGAGGGCGGCGTCTATCGCTGCTATGTTCTGATGAAGATGCCGCTCGGCGCGACCTCGCAGGCGCTGCTTGACAAGATCAAGAAGCAGGAACAACTTTACACCCGATTTCGTTCGTCGCAGGTTTTCGATGAACTCTCGAAGGAGACCGAGGCCTTCGACAAGTGGAAGGAAGGGAAGTAGCGCCGGAGTGCTCAACTGCTCAAGTGCTCCAGGGCTCAGTGCTCAAGCATTCGAGTCTGCACTCCGCTCGGTTCGCGCAGAGGCCGATCTAAAGAATTGTGCCCGATTCCCCCTGAGCCCTGAGCCTTGAGCCCCAGGTCGGCCTTGAGCCCCAAGCCGAAAGCCGCATCGTCCCGCAAGAGCAGCGAACTCTTCTATCTGGCCATTGCATTCGTCGCGCTCTTTCTGACTCTCGCGCTTGTTTCCTACGACGTCTCCGAGTCGCCAGGTAGCGACCGTGCTGGACGCACTCGCGGCTGGGTCGGCCAGGCCGGAGCCGCGGCCGGCCATTTCATCATTGAGAACACCTTCGGATGCTACGGGGCATTCGCGATTCCGCTGGTGTTGCTGTTGACTCTTGCAGGTCGGGTCACGGGGGGGAAGTTCAGGCCTGGCAAGTTCATAGGCATAGTCCTTCTGGCCGGGTGGTTCACCGGCATCGGCGTCGCCCTCGTCCGGGCTGTGCGCAGCCTTCCTGCAGATCTTATCTACTCCGGCTATCTTCCGCTCTTCGCCTCCGACATCACCATTTTCTTCTTCTACCGCACCGGCGCGATACTAATCTGGGCGACGCTCCTGATAGCGACCTCCATTCTTCTCTTCGACCTGCGGCCAATGGCAATAATGGAAGCACTCTTCTACCGCTTCCCACTCTATCTGACCGGCAAGTTGAGGCGCGATGCGAATGTCGAAGGTGATAAGGATGAGGACGATGCCTATCCCGAAACCGATGATCGCGAGAGCAGCCATCGCCGGCAGGTAGTGCGAGGTGAGCATCGTCCGGAAGTGCCGGTCCGCATCGTTCCTCTGGCGACGGCGTCCGGTTCCGGAGTGCATGAACTGCCTCCGCTGGCGCTGCTCGACCCGGTTCCCGCGCAGAACTCGCGCATCGATCGGGGAGAACTCGAAGAAAACTCGCGGCGTCTCGAGTCGAAACTAGCCAGTCTCGGCGTTGAAGCGCAGGTGATCCGGACCAATCCGGGGCCGGTCATCACCCGCTACGACCTTGAACCGTCGGCGGACGTGAAGATCGCTCGCATCGCCGGGCTTTCCGACGACATCGCAATGGCTTTGCGGGCCCCCGGGATACGGATTCTGGCGCCGATTCCGGGCGAAAACGCCGTCGGCGTCGAAATCCCCAACCGCGCCCCGGAGACGGTCTTCATTCGGGAAGTGCTCGGTTCTCAGGAGTTCAATACTGCCAAGTCGCCGCTCATTCTGGGACTCGGGAAGGATGCTGCAGGACAGATATTTCTGACCGATCTAGCCCGGATGCCGCACTTACTAATCGCCGGCGCGACCGGGTCGGGCAAGTCGGTCTGCATCAATGGGCTGCTCCTGAGCCTGCTCTTCCGGAACGATCCGCTGAGCCTGCGGATTCTCCTGATCGATCCGAAGAAGATTGAATTGTCGCTCTATGGCCGGCTCGAGTATCAACACCTTCTGGCGCCGCCCGGACTGGGCGAAGCGGTCGTAACGACGCCGGAGAACGCCGTCGCCGCGCTCACATCGGTGGCGTTTGAAATGGAGCGACGTTATACTATCCTCGCCGATGCCGGCGTCCGGGGGCTTGACGAGTATCACCGCTTGCAGGAACGTCGCCGGGAAGCCGGAGAACCGGAAAGTGCGACCGGCGAACATCTTCCCTATATCGTCGTAGTGATCGACGAACTTGCCGACTTGATGCTGACGGCGCGGAGGGAGTTCGAAGACCTTATCGTCCGCCTGGCGCAGAAGGCGCGGGCGGCAGGGATTCACCTGATAGTGGCGACCCAGCGGCCTTCGGTCGATGTCGTCACCGGCCTGATCAAGGCCAACTTCCCGGTGCGGATCGCGTTTCAGGTGGCGTCGCGAGCCGATTCGCGGACGATTCTCGACGGCAACGGCGCCGAGGCGCTGCTCGGGCGCGGCGATATGCTCTATCAAGGTCCCGGAACAGCCAAGTTGCAGCGTCTCCATGGAGCGCTCGTTACCACCGGCGAAGTCGAGCGGGTGGTTGACTACATCCGTTCACAGCCGGTCAATCTGTCGTCGTTCTCACTGCCGTCGCCCGACGCCGGGAAGATCCGGGTGCCGTCCGGGATGGGCGATGCGGAACTGACCGATGTGGATGAACTCTTCAAGGAGGCGGCGCGAATTGTGGTCGGCGTCGATCAGGGATCAGTCTCGATTTTGCAGCGAAGACTTAGAGTCGGCTATGCCCGCGCGGCACGACTGATAGACGAACTCGAGCGCGCCGGCATCGTCGGGCCGTTCGACGGCTCGAAAGCCCGGGAAGTGTTAGTCACGCCGGAGGAGTTGAAGGCGAGATGGGGGATTGAGTAGGAAGAGGCAGACGAGGGCGTCCGCCAGCCTCAAACAAATCGCAAGATCAACATCACCCAGACCACTCCATCGTCTGAGCCTCCCTGACTAGGCAAGTTTAAATTAGCATTAGCATTAGCACTAACCTTAGCATCCCCCTTGCCTCCCGCATCCTCGTTACGGATGGAGCCACCGGGACGGCGCTCGAACGGCTGAAGCCGACCAACGACGACTTTGGCGGTGCGGCGTTTTTTGGCTGCAACGAGATGCTGAATGACTTCGCGCCTCAAATCGTCAAAGCCGTCCACCGCGCTTATCTCGAGGCTGGAGCCGACATCATCGAGACCAACTCCTTCAATGGCTCCCCCATCGTCCTCGAAGAGTATGGCATCCGGCAACGCGCGCGCGCACTGGCGCGACGATCCGCCGAGTTGGCAAAGGAGGCGATTGAAGAGTGGAGAGGCGAAAAGGTAAGGGAAGGAGGTGGCAATGATTTCCGCCCTCTTGTTATGGGCTCGATGGGGCCGGGGACAAGGTCGATTTCGGTAACCGGCGGTGTAACCTTCGACGAGATCGAAGCCGCTTACTACGATTATTCCGCCGGTCTGATCGAAGGCGGCGCCGATCTGCTCGTCCTTGAAACCCAGCAGGATACCGTCAACGTCAAAGCCTCGCTTGCGGGCATCCGCCGCGCAATGCGGGACCTGCGCCGGACGTTGCCGGTGGGCCTCTCAGTAACGATTGAACCTTCCGGCTCGATGCTCGCCGGGCAGACCATCGAAGCACTTTACCACACCTTCAGCGGCTTCGACCTCGCCTTCCTCGGCCTCAACTGCGCCACCGGGCCGGCCGCAATGACCGACCATATCCGCGCGCTCGCCCGCATCAGCCGGTTCCCGGTCTCGGTCTGGCCCAACGCCGGACTGCCCGACGTCGATGGCCACTACTGCGACGGCCCCGACGTCTTCCTCGATGCGATCGGCCGGTTTGCCCGCGAAGGCTGGGTCAACATCGTCGGCGGCTGTTGCGGCACAACGCCGGACCATATCCGAGCGCTTAAGGAAGCCGTCAGCCGGCCGGAGGTGAAGGTGAGGGTGCCGGTGGGAGGATCGCAGAACGCTGAAGAGACCGATAATGCGGCGAGCGCTGGGAACGGCCTCGCCGGGCACTATCCGGCTCTGGCGGGTGCCGAAGCGCTCGTCGTCGAGCCCGACAACAAACCGGTCTATATCGGCGAGCGCACCAACACCATTGGCAGCCGCAAGTTCAAACGGCTGATCGGCGAAGGAAGGATCGACGAAGCCGCCGAGATCGGGCGCGAACAGCAGCGCAGCGGCGCGCTCGCCATCGACCTCTGCACCGCCGATCCCGACCGCGAAGAACTAACCGACTTCCTTGCAGTCCTTCGGCCGCTCTTGCGCAAAGTCCGGGTGCCGCTCCTTATCGATACCACCGACACTGCCATTGTCGAAGCCGCACTGAAGACCATCGGCGGCAAACCGGCGATCAACTCGGTCAACCTCGAAGACGGCGGAGCCCGGCTCCGCAAGGTTGCTTCACTCGCAAGAGACTACGGCGCGTCACTGATATGCGGCCTCATCGACGACGACCCGGTGCAAGGAATGGCCGTTACGGTGCCGAGAAAACTCGAGATTGCAGGGAAAATTCACAACATCCTGTGCGGCGGGTTCGGCCTCCCCGAAGCAGACATCATCTTCGATCCGCTCGTCTTTCCTGCCGGAACCGGTGATCCAAACTACCTCGGCTCGGCTGAGGCTACGATCGACGGCGTCCGCGCCGTCAAGGAGCGCTTCCCGCACTGCCTTACGATACTCGGCATCTCGAACGTCTCTTTCGGTTTGCCACCGGCGGGGCGCGAAGTCGTCAACTCGGTCTTTCTCTATCTTTGCGCCAAGGCCGGACTTGACATGGCGATTGTCAATACTCAAGGCTTAAAGAGGTATCCGACGATCCCGCCCGAGGAGGTTGAACTGGCAGCGCGCTTGTTAATGACCGGCTCGAGCGAGGCAATCGCCGAGTTCACAGCGCACTTTCGCACTGCCAAGGTCTCTTCATCGGCAGACGAATGGGCTGGACTCTCGGCTGATGAGCAAGTCTCGCGGGCCGTCGTCGAAGCTCGCAAGACGGGGCTGGAAGCCAACCTGACCGAACTCCTGACCCGGATGGGGCCGCTCGAGGTGATCAACGGGCCGCTCCTTAAGGGCATGGACGAGGTCGGACGGCTCTTCGCCGACAATCGTCTCATTGTCGCCGAAGTGCTCGAATCGGCCGAGGTGATGAAGACGGCTGTCGAGTTCCTTAAGCCGCATTTCCCGCCGGGCGCTTCGGGGGCAGTCAAGGGCCGGGTGATCCTCGCGACGGTAAAGGGCGACGTTCACGACATCGGCAAGAACCTCGTCGATATGATCCTCTCGAACAACGGCTTCGAAGTGATCAATCTGGGCATCAAGGTTCCCCCGGAGACATTGATCGAGGCCGCCCGCGAGCATCAACCCGACATCATCGGTCTCTCGGGGCTGCTGGTCCGGAGCGCTCAGCAGATGGTCGATACCGCGTCGGACTTGCGCGTAGCCGGGATTGATCTGCCGGTTCTGGTCGGCGGCGCAGCACTGTCGAAGAAGTTCACCCTGGCGCGGATCGCTCCGGCCTACGGCGGGCCGGTCTTCTATGCCGATGAAGCGATGGACGGGCTGGCGCTCGCCAACCAGATTGTCGAACCGGCGCGGCGCAGGGTGCTTGAAGCGGAGTGGAAGCGACTTAGGGACAACGAAGTTAATGCCAATGCTAATGCTAAAGTCAATGTTGATGCGTTAGCTCGGAATGGACGCGAATCGCCAGGGACAGGATCGGCCGTCCAGAGTCGTTGGCTTCCCACCGATGTTCCGGTTCCGCCGGACAAGGGCGAGCACATCCTGACAAATATCACTATTGACGATGTCTGGCCCTATTTGAACGAGCAGATGCTCTATGGCAAACACCTTGGGGTCAAGGGGATTACGCGCAAACTACTTGAGGGCCGCGACCCGAAGTTGCTGAAACTAAGGGAGCATGTCGAAGAGGTGGTGAAAGTGGCTGCGGCGGAGGGGATTTATGCGCCAAAGGCAGTCTATCAGTGGTTCCGTGCGGTCCCGGACGGGGAGCAGATCATTCTCAACAGAGAGGACCCGGAGAACACCGAAAAGGATACCGCCGAATCCTCTGTGATCTCTCTATTGAGAAGTTTTTCCTTCCCGCGACAGCAGGGCCGGGCCGGCATCAGCGCGGTTGACTGGATCCGCCCGCCGGACGAGGGCGGCGACCACGTCTGCCTCTTCGTAACTACGGCCGGTATCGAGACCAGCACCAAAGCGGCGCAGATGCGCAAGGAGGGGCGTCTCCTGGCGTCGCTGATCCTTCAAGCGGTGGCTATCGAATTGGCCGAAGCAACTGCCGAATGGGTTCACCGCCGTATCCGGACCGAGTGGGGATTTCCCGATGACCCGGCACTATCGGTTGCCGATCTCTTCCGGACGAAATACCGGGGCATAAGGCTATCCTTCGGCTATCCTGCCTGCCCGCAACTTGAAGACCAAGCACCTCTCTTCGAGTTGCTGAAGCCGGAGCGGATCGGCGTCGAATTGACCGAGGGCTACATGATGCATCCGGAGGGATCGGTTACTGCGGTCGTCTTCCACCACCCGGCCGGGCAGTATTATGCGCTGTAGGTGAATCTAAAGTTTAGGGTGGGATGACGAGTTTTTGATGGCGGTAGGAATTCCGCCCTCAAAGTGTCTTGTATCATTCCAGCAACTTGAAGGCTACCGCGCCAAGGAAGCCGAAGAGCGTCGCCAGACCGGTAACGTTCGGTCCGCCGAGGTGAACCGCTTCCGGGATCATCGTCTGCGCGATCATCGTCAACATTGCCCCCGCCGCCACACCTTCGATCAGGACCGTCACCGCATGCGGAACATCGGCGCCGATGGCGTAGCCGAGTCCCGCGCCAAGTCCCGTCATCAGCATCAGACTGGTCCAGAGCCAGAGGACCCGCAGCACAGACCAGCCTTGATGCCGCATCCCGACCGAAGCCGACATCGCTTCTGGAAAATTGGAGAGGAAAAGACCCGCGATAAGGGTATAGGGAACCACGTCGAGGAAGGTCGGCACGCCGGTATGCATTTTTGCCGTCAGCGAGGCAAGGAAGGTCATACCGATGACGAAACTTTCAGGTATCCCGTCAAGAAATATCCCGAGCCAAATCGCCAGAGGCGCACCTGAATGGCTCTCGGCTGCCTTGCGAATCTCCATCGGATCGGGAACCAGCCGGCTTGCACCTCCCACCGCTTTCGCAGCGGCAGAAGCCCACTCTACCGATTCCCGCCCCATCCTGCGCTCTTTCTTCGCCCAATCGACCAGACGGTCGGCGGCGATGCGACTGGTAATCTCTGCAAGTCCAGGCGAAACGGCTCTTATCCGCTCGAAGTCGGCCTTGTTCAGCATCCAGGCTTTGACGACCCCGGATGCCCGGGCGCTGACATGTCTCGGCGAGTTGAGTAGGACCGCCACCTCGCCGATGATCTCCCCGGCACCGAGACGTTGGAACTGTCGGCCGTCGCGAATTAAGTCCACTTCGCCCTCTTCGACCAGAAACACCCGGTCGGCCGGATCACCGGCTTGAAAGAGCCACTCGGAAGGTGTGAAGACGATCGGCCGCATCAGATCGACCAGCGGTCTCACTTCCGAGGGACTGAGCGTCATTAGATAATGGCTGCGGGAGATGATCTCGAGCATTCGGCGATTGCGCTTTTCGCGACGCTCGCCGAGGTAGGTGATGGCGGTGGCGGTTTTGCGGAGGTAGCCGCCATGGCGGTTGACGATCTGGTCGAGGAAGACGAAGAGGAGTCCACCCGCTATGCAGCCGAAAATCATCGCCAGCGGCGGCAACAAGTAATCGCGGCTGCCCGGGCTGGCAAGATGCGTCTGCACCGAAGTGGTCATGGTCGGGGCGACGAGTTCGACGCTGAGCGCAGCGAAAAGTGCTCCCGCTCCGAAGGCGGCTGCCGCACCGGTTATCCCCGGCGAAGGCTTAAACCGGATGCCGGCGAGCGATCCGAGCGGCAGTGATGCCGCCGAGAGCGCTCCAAGGGCTACCGCCCACCAGGCATGCATCCAGGTGAAGTAACCGCCGGATATAAGATCCTGGCTAACAAGTGTCATACCGGCAAAGACCGACTCCGCCGCAGGCTGAGGATGAGAAGTAAAGACTTAAGTTTGGTCAAAGCGACTTCTCGTGATAGGGTGTAGTCAATAAAGGCTCTTTCAAGTGCCGGGTGGACGCCATCGACCACCCGCACCACATCTCCCCGATGCATTTCGGACGATGGCGTCCGGCATGCACGATGCGAGATTCCAACGAACTCAATATAGGCACTTCGTCGCACTGCGACAAGGCGAATCCCAAGTGTTTCTGTTATAGACTTGTGGTTCAAAAACGACCCGCCCGCAACCCTTTCGAGTTGCGGGCGTTTCGTTTTCCGCTGTAAGCGGGGAACCTACCGCATCCTGCCGCCGGCGGCGGGCCGCGCATCGCGCTCCCGGGCCTCATTGACGACGATGTTGCGTCCGCCGATCTTCAGATCGTGAAGCGCCTCGATCGCCTTGCGCGCACCTTCCTCGGTCGCCATCTCGACAAAGCCGAAACCCTTCGAACGACCGGTGTCCCGATCGCTGATGACTGCGGCATCGCTCACTTCGCCGTGAGCCGAGAACATCTCCCGCAATTGATCGGAAGAGACCGTGTAAGCCAGATTCCCTACGTAGAGCCGTTTCTTCATTGACTTCCTTTACACATTGTTCATTGCCGTCGCACGAGCACGCTGGTGGCCTTCGACTCTTCCGGCAGACAAGCATATTCAAAGGGCGGGATAAATCCCGTCCTCTCCAGTCTCGTCATTCCGCCCAAACTTCACACCTCGAACTCGATCCGACGCGTCGTCCGGCAGGCAGGTAACCCAACAGAGGCGCCCCCTCTGACACCCACCCAACCGGTTTCCAATAGAGAAACACGCATTCAGCATCGCCGAAGCAGTGACCTGCTTCGCCAGGCGCATCCGACCTGCGCTATCCATTGGATGTCCCAATATAAAGCGGAGATGCGCCTTTGTCAAGCGAAAATGCGCAACTTGCGTTGATTCTCCAAAAGAGCAGCAGTCAGGCGTCACCTCCGGAAGGGACTTCAGCACGAATCTTGCGCGCTTTGCTCCCTAAAATGACGACGTAAAGGAAGACTCCGGCAGCCAGGAACTTGAGGACCACTCCCTGATCAAACCAAGGCGCACCTTCCCAAGCCGTGAACGCGCCGCCGATCTTGTAGAAGTCAACGACGATCATCCCGGCTATTAGTGCCCAGAGGCGTCCCCCGACCCAGTAGGTGACAAGATAGTAGATAGCACCGGCCCAGATCACGCCCTGGACCGCCTGCCAGACCATTTCACCGGTCGTCAGGTTGCCTCCCGTGCCGAAGTTCTGCAGCGAGAAGACCGACGCGATGACTGCAATCAAAAGTCCGCGCAGCCAGCCGGCTTTGACCGCGTCCTGAAAGAGTATCACCACGAAGAGCAGCGCCGCGGCTTGAAGGTAATTCCCAAGCCCGCTGGTGAGACCGGAGAGCCACGGGATGAAGTGCTCCAATTCCCCGGTCAGGTTTAGTCCGTAACTGTGCACCGGCATCCCGAGCCAACCTTCAGCGGCGGAGAAGAGATACTTCATGCTGAGCATCACCCCCATCACTCCGAAGACGACAGCCATGCCGTCTACGGTGGCATTTGGATGAAGCGGCCGAAGACCGAACCAGGCTGAATGGCGATGACGTTCCCGTATCAGTGCCTCAACTAGTGCGATGACAGGAATCGTCAGGAAGGCACCCAAAAGCAGTCCTACCAGCAGCGTCGCGATACGGGTAGTCAGGAAGGTCGCGACAGGGATCGACGTCCGGTAGTCGCTCCAGATGTCGGCCCAACCATTGACCATCGCGACTAGCGCCAGCAGCGCGGTGGCGACGCCGAACCAGGTCGCGGTCCGCCACTCTATCTCCTGCCGTTTGAACCGGCGACCGAAGGCGGCTATGGCATAGACCAGCGCGCCAATGATAATGACCGCCAGCAGCGCCGCAAGGACGACCTTTCCGATGCCACGTTTTTCCTCGTGACGTTCCCAGGTTTCAGGCACCTTGAGCCACTTGCCGCCCGAGATCACTTCGCTGCCGCGCACTGAGACGTTTGCTCGAAAGTGCGCTTCACCGACGACCGGGTTCAGAGTCTCATAGGTGAAGTTCCAGTCGAGGCGGTTTGGCAATTTATGGCTATTCTCTTCGAGAATGTGCCAGTTGGCGTGATCGGGGAACTCGCGCTCAAAAGCCGCTTGCGCGAGCGTCCGTGCCGAATCGACGGGCCAGATCGGACCGGCCGCCGAGTCCGGCAGGATATGGTGAAGTATCACCCGGCCATCTAATATTCGGACGCTTGCCGAATACCACTCGGCGTTCTTCTCTCGCTTGAAGACAACCGACCAGGAGTATCTACCTACACCGTCGTCTGAAAGAAATATCCGCTCGGCATCGTCGAGCGTTCCGTGACGTTTCACATAGGAGAGTTGGGAGTTGCTCTGGATGGAAGATCTGGAGTCAGGGCCATCATCGTCAGAGGCAGGCAATCGCGCCGAAATCAGTAAGGTGTCGGGATCGATCCGGTAGCGCTCGACTAATGCAGCGGTAGCCAGTTCTATAGCCTTGACGCGGTCAACAGTCGGCTTGAACTTGTCTCCAAACTCGCGCGGCGCAGGTCCTGCTACCATCAACAGCAACCCGATGACACCGACAATCGTAGCCCACTTGACGGCTGCCGGCGAAAGTCCCTGATAATGAACAGCGGATCGATCTCGGGTCGGTTCGGCTATTGCTTCCTCTGCTGCCGGGGCTTCAAGTTCTTTCCGTCGGGGAGGCGTTTCGATGGCTTGATTGAGCAGGTCATCGACTGGCGCAAGGGCGTGGCGGCGAAGATAGACCACCACCGCGACTATCGCCGGGATAGCCAGCACACCGACGACAATCAGGCCGCTGATCCAAAAGTAGGCGTTCGACGACTGAAAGAGAAAGAGGCCGATGAAGATTGCATCGATCACGAAGTGCCAGGTGAGGGTCGCCCAGATCCCGAAGCGCAGCATCACGACCCCGGCGACGATTCCGATCAGACCGACCTCGATCCCGCGCACGAAACCGGGCTGTTGCGGATAGACCGAATGTAGAAAACCCCAGATGAAGGCCGGAATGATCACTCCGAGGGCGGTGGAGTGGGTCCACTTCTTGAAGAAATGAACGCCCCAGAGGCGGAACCAGAATTCCTCCGAGAGCGCCGCCATCATCGATATGGCAAGCGGGTAGATCCACGGAATCGCGGTTGATACGGCGTTGCTATACTTCACATCGGCAGGCGCCCAAAAGCCGAGCCCCTTCCCGACGACATAGAAGAGCACCACAAAGCCGATGTGAAAGGCGGCCATAAGGTAGCCGACCAGCGTCGCTTGAAACATCTCGCGGGACTGGAAGCCGCGCTTGGTGAAGAGTGCTGGAAGGTAGAGTTTGCCGGGATGATACTGGCGGTAAAGCCATTCCCCTGCGCCGATCAGGAGCAGCAGTTGGAGACCTTGCACCAGCCCGCCGAGAAGGCTGAAGAGGAGTTGCTCGCCGACATGGGCACCAAAGGAGTCGGTCGTCTCATACCAGCCATAAGAGAGAGGCAGGGTGTTGAACCCGGCAAGGAAAAGGGCGACGGTGAGCGCTCCGGCCAGATAGATCGCGAAGCGCCAGGTGATCTGCCCGGCTTTGATGTGCCGCAGGAAAAAGATGAAGATCAAGACCATCGTCAGGAAGGCGAGCACCTCGTCGATGGTCTGGTAGAGGGTGTTCTGCGACCGCTGGTTTTCCCACTCACGCCACCACTCGTCGGGGACGCGAAGGTGCCGTTGGAAGTAGCCGACTTCGGCGCCCTGCACCTGCACCCGCATCCGGTAGGGAGCCTCCTTGGCTTTAAAGCCGCGCAGTTCGTATTCGAACGACCAGTCGCGCCGCGCCGGGCGATCCTCGAAGCCGGTCGAAGCCGGGTCCCATTTCGCCAGATCGACCCCCATGGGGCCGATAATGAAGGCTTCGGCAAGGGCTCGCGCGGCGAGGCTGTCGAGCGTCGGCCCGGCGGCGTTCTCCTCGAGTTTGCGTTGAAACCCGGTAATCCGTCCCGATGGATCGACATAGACCGAGTATTCCAGTTTCTGGAGCGTCTTATAGAACCGCACCCGCCAATGCCAGACGTCGATCGTGTCCTGGGCGAGGCTGACCAGTTGCGGGACGCCTAACTCACGCTCGAGATAGACTTTCGTCCCGCCGGCGTAGTTGAAGAGGGCAATGCGGCGGTAGCCGGTCAGATCGACGCCCCGACCTTGAAGGAATTGCTCGGCGAGGGTAACCGCTTCCTCGCGCGGCACCTTGAAGTCGATGCCGATTTCGGGGAAGGCTTCGTGGAAGTTGACGACGCCGTAAATGAGGAACAGGACGGCTACGACACCGAAGACGAGGATGAAGTTGCGATTGGAACGGACGGACGACATGGGAGCCTCCGCGTTAGAAGATGGGCGGAGCGGGGTCCGCCGCTTGGTTTGGAAGGTAATGCACGCCCGGAGGGATTCGAACCCACGACCTCAAGCTCCGGAGGCTTGCGCTCTATCCAACTGAGCTACGGGCGCGTCGATGGGGAAAGGTCGAACGCCTAATATAAGCCACCCGGAGCGGGAGTTCAAGGCTTGGGGACTGAGAATGGCATCGACGGCAAATGAAGAGGTCTTGAGGTCAGGCTATGAGGGAGGGGGGAGGTGCGGGTTCAAGTTAGTCCGGAGGGGATTTGCTCGACTTCAGCATCCTGCGGGACTCCGTGCTGCCCATCTTCGGCTCGCATTTCGAGCACGAGATCGGTTGCTTCGAGCAGGTTGGCGCGGCAATCTTCCCGGGTAACGCACTGCCCGTTGGCACCGGAGATTTCGGGACAGCAGCCGATGAACACCGGTCCACCTACTCCCAGATGAATTATGGCGGAGTTGGGCTAAGGAATGTAGTTAAGGTCATAGAACTGTTCTTTTGACATGCCTAAATCCCGAATGATATCCTCGATGATTCCGCGTGGAATATCTCCTGAATGGTCAGGGTAAGTGATCAATTGTTCAGGCTAAAACGGGTTCGAAAAGTGTTTATGGCTTCCCCTTTGGCGAAGTAGTTCACATCCCAATTCACGAAGTCGTCGCTCTAACTGCTGTGAATTCCAACCTGGGTAATGTATTCCCACTAAGCCACCAGCACGCATTTATCTCGAAATGCCTCGGGAATCGGTCGCGCGGTATCTTTAAGGGCTTCGAGATGGGCTTTGGCAGCATCCTGAAAGGCAAAATAAGCCTCTATTTCGGACTGCCCCGAAGCGTGGCAGCCGGGTAATTGATCGCTTAGCGCGATCCAGTTTCCGTCTTCGTCTTTCCGAAGTTGGGTGTCATTGGGATTGATGATCATAAGGGAAAATGCTAACTACATTTCGGTTTTGGTTTGACGATAAGGCAACAAGGAATCATTTCCCGAAGCCGCGGTAACTGGCGTGGGTGCTGTGGCGGCGGGCGTCTGCGCGGTGAGCGCGGTCGTGATGTTATCGAACAGATGCAGGTTGATTCATAAGTCGTCCGGCTTCAAGCCCGTGTGTTTGGCGATTCTGGCTAACATTTTGGGGCCGATTTCCTCGTCGGAATGAAAAGCAAACACAAAATTGGGATAGCCGGGCCTAACAAGCGTCTTATGTGACCCGGATGATCGTTTGATTGTCCAGCCAATCTTAAGCAAAGCGGACAAAACCCGACTGGCTCTTCGGCTTGGCCATTGGCTCATGCCGCTGCAAAAGTGATCTTAATCGGCTCAGTGATTTGGTCGCCCTGTTCAATCCGATCGGCGACGACCCGCAAAGCAAGAGCCTGAGCCTGCGCGATCGCGTCCAAACGACTCTTGCCATACTTCATTACTCCCGGCAGTTCGCTAATTTCAGCGATCCAGCGGCCGTCGGTCTCTTGCTCGGTTTCGATGGTGTATTGCATTGGGGATCCCTTTTCTTACGGATTTAGTTCTGAAGCCTTGCTTGCATAACATATGACAACTTTCCCTGCCCGCTGGCGCCGGGGATTTTGGGACAACAAGTGATGCGGCAGATGTGTATAGCTAACTGGATTACCTGCCAAATCCCCAGAAACTGGCGCGCTTGCCGTGGCGGCGGGCGTCGGCGCGGTGAGCTCGGTCGTGCTCCTTTTGGCTGCGAAAGACCCACAGATTCCAGGGGCTGTTGTTCGACTTATTGCGGTCTTTGTGGTGAACGACTTCGCCTTTCCGGAGACGACGGCCAAGTTTCTTCTCTGCAACCCAACGATGAACGGGCTTGCCGGAATCCTTGAAGCGCCGATAGCCGCGGGAGTTGATGTAAGTTTTGGGTGGAGAAAAGAGATTTTTAAAGAAATTGAAAATGGACATTGGTGAAAGGGTAATTAGTTCAGGCAAATAGCAAGCGTCTGCCCTTCGGTTCCGGGATAGGATCGCCGAACTCTTTTGCGGTGTCGAGCCAAAGCGCCATGGCCTCCTTGGCTTCGGTTAGCGCCTGTTCGTAGGTGCTGCCATGCGCAATACAGCCGGGAAGTTCCGGGACATCGGCGATGTAGCACCGGTCGATTTCGTCCCAGTGGATGATGATTTCGTATTTAGGCACAGCCGCACAGAGCTCAGTTTACATAGGTGCGTTCGCCTGCGAGGAACTCTTCTATGGTCACGGACTCACCACCTTCGGCTTCCGCTTCCAGCATCGCCGCATAGTCGAGCAAGTCTTCGCGCAGTTCACGGACATCCAACAAATCTCACAAGGACTCCTCCTCTTGAAGTGGTGGAAAGGATTTGATCTGTGAGGTTAAGCCTTTGCTCGACGTAAAGGACAGTCAGAGAAATATTTTCAAAGTGCATAGCAATAAATTACTATTGGGCAGGTGCGACAAATTCAAATCTATGAACGACTTCTCCAAATGGCACAACAATTGCGATACGTTTTTGATATGAGAATCTGGCCATCACGTTTCCTTCAACATAGTAGCCAGGCAATAGAGTATTTGACTTAAGTAAGCCTTGTTCAGTTGCAGCATAAATAATGCTCTGTTGTGTTACTTGTCTCGCCATTTCTTCGCTATTCTTCTGGTCAACCATTGCTTTCTTGGCCGGGTCATAAGTTTCAAGATATACGGGCTGTCCTGACACAGTTCCATATGTCTTACTACGTCCAGCCCCATATGACTCAGCAGCTGCACCTATTGCAGAGGCGACATTCGCCCATGCTTGTTGCTTTCGAAGTCGGCTTAAATATTTATCAGAACTGTAGACAGCTTGCCTCTTCGGCCCCTCATACTTGCTTAGCCACTCAAGGTGAATTTGCTCTGGAAAGACATTTATTGGGATAGTAGAGTTGTTTCTATAAACTAGGTGCAGTAGAAATTCATCATCCGCTGTCTTATTGATCCAAATGCAAACTTCAGTTTGATTCAATCTTGAAATTGCTACTTGTTTTCCATCTGCATAGAACAACTCCTGACTATTAATTGTGCTAATAATCGGCGACAGATTGTAGGCTGTGGTACATCCAGTCAATAGCGTGACTATAATGCAAAGTATTATAGTACCGAAAGATAGATTTGTTGACAAAGAGGCGATATTCATGTATACCTCAGATTGAGTCTTTGTGACTTTCGTAGCCAGAGAAGAACGCAGCGAAAAGAGCTTCTCGCCAATTTGGTGACCGCGCAATTCCTGGCGTCAGTGTATGCTGTGCCCATCACGAGTATATCATAAACAATTGGGCGAGGGAAGTCAAGCATCCCTCCATCCCCTTCAACAAACTGACCGGAAGTCTCTCCAGTTCTTGGGTGATGGGGTTGACCTTGAGGATACCCACTTCCCTTAGCCTCCCCCCCCCGGCGCGACGCAGTCGATCGCTCCGGTGTCCACCAGGAACCGGTCGGTGTAAGCCTTGGCGCCGTTGGTAAAGGCGCGCAGGGTGACGTCGGTGTAGGTTGTGCCCATCAGGGGTATA
>Ga0194120_10001163_pt1 | contig 48937 bp, 47 predicted proteins | sample TA2MahCa65mmetaG_FD_148642 | JGI IMG/M metagenome (GOLD analysis project Ga0194120, IMG submission 148642) | Freshwater microbial communities from Lake Tanganyika, Tanzania - TA2015019 Mahale Deep Cast 65m | ecosystem: Environmental > Aquatic > Freshwater > Lake | place: Tanzania: Lake... | reverse complement strand
AGGCTGCCGCTTCCCACGATTTCGGAGGTCATTGGTCTTCCGTTGGTTGCGCGGCGTTTCAGGTATAGCCGCAGGTCAAGAGGTACTCGTAGGCCTGATTGACTTTCTTGAAGCGCTCCTCGGCCAAGGCGTCGCCCCCGGTCAGGTCCGGATGCAAGCGCTTCGCAAGCTCCTTATAGCGTCGTTTGATCTTGTGCAAGGTGACCGGGGGTTCCTTAAGGTCAAGGGTGGCCAGCGCCTCATCCTTGGGGCTGGGAGCCGGGGGTCGGTTCGGCGGTCGGGCCCGTCGGGCGCCGGCGCCCTTCATGCGAAAAAGCGGGCCGAGATCGTCGCCGATCTCGATGTCGTCGAGGAAGCCCGGCGTGGTGAAAGGCCGCCAGGTTTCGCGGTGCCAGGTGCAGACGCTCGACTGGAACGCTTCGATTTCGGCCTGGGTCATGCCTTCGAAATAGTTCCAGGCCTTGTTGTATTCGCGCACATGGTCGAGACAAAACCAGCGGTATTCGTGGAGCGCGTCGCGCGATTTTGGCGCGCGATGCTCGCCCGCATGGCCGCAGCCCGGGAATTCGCAAAGCCGTGCCTGCGGCTTCGCGCCCGTCGTGCCATACCCTCGATCATCGGCCAAACGCTGTCTCATGTGGCCATTCTCAAGGGTTTCGCTGGGCCTTGCAACTTGAGCCCTTGCAAGGCAGATAATCGGTCATGACTTATGCCGAACGCATCGAGACCAAGCTCAAAGACGCGCTCAAGCCCTCGCGCTTGGTGATCGCCGATGACAGCCATCGCCATGCCGGCCATGCCGGGGCGCATCCTCAGGGCGAGACCCATTTCAATGTCGAGATCGTCTCGGCGGCTTTTTCCGGCAAGAACCGGGTCGAACGCCAGCGCATGGTCTACGCTTTGCTCAAGGCGGAATTATCGGAACGCGTGCATGCGCTCGCGCTCAAGACCTTGGCGCCGGGCGAGGGGTAGGCTCTGCGCGTGCCCCGGACCATCGGCTTCATCGGGCTCGGCGTCATGGGCGAGCCGATGTGCCGCAATCTCGTGACCAAGAGCGGCCTTCCTGTCGCAGCCTTCGACCTCAATGCCGCGCCGCTCGATCGCTTGCGCGTGCAAGGCGTATCGAAGGCGACAAGCGCAAGGGAAGCAGGCGCGGCCGATGTCGTGTTTTTGTCCTTGCCGGGCGGGCCGGAACTCGAAGCGGTTTGTCGCCGACCCGCCGGGCTGATCGAAACAGCGCGCGCCGGGCAGATTTATGTCGATCTCGGCACCTCGCCGGTCGCGCTAAGCCGCGTGCTCGGCGCGGATTTCGCGGCCCAGGGCGCCGACTATGCCGATGCGCCGGTCGCGCGCACGCGCGAAGCCGCGGAACAAGGCACGCTCAGCATCATGGTCGGCGGCTCGCTCGAGACTTTTGCGCGCATTCGCCCACTGCTCGCCCATATGGCGACGGAGATCACGCATTGCGGCGCGCTCGGCGCCGGCCAAGTGACAAAGCTTCTCAACAACATGGTGTTGTTCGAGACCGTCGGGGCGATATCGGAGGCGCTCGCGCTTGCGAAGGCGGCCGGGCTCGATCCCAAACTGTTGTTCGAGACCCTCGCCAAAGGCTCGGCCGATAGTTTTGCGCTCCGAAATCACGGCATGAAGTCGGTTCTGCCCGGCGTCTTTCCCGAGCGCTCCTTCTCGGCGGAATACGCGCTCAAGGACCTGAGTTACGCGCTCGATCTCGCGCGCGAGGCGGGGCTCGGTCTCGACGGCGCGGAACTCGCGGACAAGCGTCTGCGAGCCGCGATTTCGGCCGGCGACGGCAAGCTCTATCATCCCGTGATCAGCCGACAGATCGGCCGCAAGGAGCGCTCATGAGCGAAGACGTCTACGAAGTCTATGCGCTTCGCTACGCGACGCATCCGGACCGCAAGGCAAGCGAGAACTTCATCGGCGGCGATCCGCATGAAGGGCCGATGCCGCTCGATTTCTTTCTCTGGGCGATCGTCGGCAAGACGCGAAGCTTCGTCGTCGATACCGGGTTCGACAAAAAAACCGCGGAGTTCAGGAAGCGCAAATACATCCGCTCGCCGGCCGAGAGCCTCGCCGCCATCGGCGTCGACGCCGCCAAGGTCGATGACGTGATCATCACCCACATGCATTACGATCACGCCGGCAATCACGATCTCTTTCCGCGCGCGCGCTTTCATTTGCAGGAAAAAGAGATGGCCTACTGCACCGGACGCTGCATGTGCCACGGACCGCTCCGTCATGCCTATGCGGTCGATGACGTGACGGCGATGGTCCGGCGCGTCTTCGAAGGGCGGGTCGCTTTTCACGATGGCGCGGCCGAGCTCGCGCCCGGCGTCAGCGTGCACCATGTCGGCGGCCACACCATGGGCCTGCAGATGTTGCGGGTTAGGACCAAGCGGGGCTTTGTCGTGCTCGCCTCCGACGCCTCGCATTTCTACGCCAACATGCGGGACGCGCGGCCTTTCCCGATCGTCTACAACGTCGCCGACATGCTCGACGGCCACGCGAAGGCGCGGGCGCTCGCCTCCTCGGCCGATCATGTCATCCCGGGCCACGACCCGCTGGTGTTGAAATATTATCCGGCGCCCAGATCTGGGCTCGAAGGCATGGTCGCGCGCCTCGACGTCGAACCTAAGATCGCCTAAGCCATTTCTTGTAAGTTTCCTCATCATCGACATCCGAGAGCGTCGCGACGCGCGCGATGCGCGCGCCGTGAAGTTCCTCAAGCGTGTCGGCGAGCGTGTGCCGGCTCGACCAGCGCACGGCGCGAAAGGCCTGGCGCGCGCGCTTCGGGTGCTTGAAGCCGACCAACCAAAAGCCGCCATCTCGGGCCGGACCAAAAACGACATCGGCCGGCCCAAGCGCCCGAAAGGCGTCATCGATGTGGCGGCGCTCAATGGCCGGGATGTCGCTGCCGATCAATATGACCGGGCCGCCGCCTTCGCTCGATATCGCATGCGCCATGCGCCGGCCGATGTCGGCTGCGCCCTGCGGCTTGCGCGGGATGCGCGTATCCCAGAAGCGCCCCCGGATTGCGAAAGTATCGGGCGCGACCGAGAGCATGATGCGCCATCGCGGGCTACGGAGCCGCGACAGCAGGGCCTCGGCCGTGTCGCGCTGAAAGCGCCACGCCGCCGTCATGCCAATGCCTTTCGCGAGGCGCGTCTTGACCGCGCCGAGGCGCGGCGCCTTGGCGAAGACGATCACGGTCGGGCGGCGGCGCGTCTTAGCCATAGAGCTTGGCGATCATCGGCGTCGGCATGCCCATGAAGTAAAGCGCCAGACAAGAGAGATTGCGGAGCGAGCGTCGGAGATAGCCGTTTCGATAGCGCGCCGCCGAGGTGATAGCACGACTTTCGAACATAGCGAGCCGTTGCTTGCCGACGCGTCGCACAAGATCGACGTCTTCCATCAAGGGCAGGGCACGAAAGCCGCCGAGCTCGATTAGAAAGTCGCTCGCGATCAGAAGGCCCTGATCGCCATAGGGCAATCCAAAGACCCGGCAGCGCCAAGCGACCATGCGCTCGAGACGTCTTGCCGCCGGGGCGTCGTCATCGAGTGCGAAGCGAAAGCACGCGGCGCGCCGTTTGTTCGCCGGCGCCGTTATGAATGTGGCGACTTCGCTTTGCCAATGATCCGAAAGTCGGGTGTCGGCGTGAAGAAAGAGCAACCAGTCGTTCCGCGTCGCGGCGGCGCCGGCCGCAAGTTGGCCGCCGCGCCCGCGCGGAGCCTGGATCACATGCGCGCCCAGCCTGCTCGCGATGTCGACGGTATGGTCGACTGAACCGCCGTCGACGACAACGATCTCCGAGATCGCATCGGTCGCGCCGGCGAGCGTCGTCAGCGTTCCTTGAAGTGTTGCCTCGGCATTGAATGTCGGAATAACCACGGTCAGCATGACGCAATCTAGCGCATGGCGGTGGTGAAGCTAGACGTTCTTGAAATGTTCTGATAGCCTGCTATGCTGATCCGATGGCCGACATCAAAGACGCCAAGATCGATGCCGAATTGCGGCGCGGGCGCGGCGCGGCTTCGAACGCGTCGAGCCGCTACGACCGCTTGGCGCGCGTCGGGTTCGATGATGGTTGGGAACCCAGCGACGACGCGCCGCCGCCTTTGCGCACGACGGTGACGCTCGATACCAGCCGGAGCGTGATCGCGACCAACAATTCGCCCGATTTGCCCTTCGATCAGTCGATCAATCCCTATCGCGGCTGCGAGCATGGCTGCATCTACTGCTACGCCCGCCCGACGCATGCCTATCTCGGGTTATCGCCGGGGCTCGATTTCGAAAGTCGCCTGCTCTACAAGCCGGGCGCTGCGAAATTGCTCGCGGCTGAACTCGCGAAGTCTTCTTACCGCTGCAAGCTGATCGCGCTCGGCACCAACACCGATCCCTATCAGCCGATCGAGCGCGAATACAAGATCACGCGGCAGATTCTCGAAGTGCTCGCCGCTTGCGATCATCCGCTCTCGATCACGACCAAATCGGCGCTGGTGACGCGCGACATCGACATCCTCGCGCCCATGGCCAAGAAGGGTCTCATTCTGGTCGCGGTGTCGGTGACGACGCTCGACCGACGCCTCGCGCGCAGTATGGAACCGCGCGCCTCGACACCGGAACGTCGGCTCGAGGCGATCGGTGCTCTGGCCGAAGCCGGTATTCCGACCGCGGTCTTTGCTTCGCCGATGATTCCGAGCCTCAACGACCATGAACTCGAAGCCATTCTCGATCGCGCGGCCGCTGCCGGCGCCACGCGGGCTTCCTACATTCCGCTCCGGCTGCCGCTTGAAATCGCGGATCTCTTTCGCGAATGGTTGGAACAGAACGAACCCGGACGCGCCAAGCGCGTGATGAAACTGATCAAGGAGCTGCGCGGCGGCAAAGTGAACGACCCGCGCTTTGGCCATCGTATGCGAGGCGAAGGCGCTTATGCCGATCTGATCGCCAAGCGTTTCGCGGCCGCAGTCGAACGCTTCGGCCTCAATCGTGATCCGCGATCTGAGCCGACGACGACGCTGTTCCGCAAGCCGGCGCCGTCAGGCCCGCCCGCGCCAGAGACGCCGCAGCTTCGGCTCTTCTGATGGTTGTAGCCGGAAAAATCAGAAATGATTAGTATTTCTGCTATGAAGCACTACCGAAAGAATGGCCCCGATTTTTCGCGCGAAAGCCGCGTGGCCGGGCCGGTCGCCGGCATCGATGAAGCAGGGCGCGGTCCCTGGGCCGGGCCGGTGGTTGCGGCGGCGGTGATCCTCGATCCGGCGCGCATGCCGGTGGGGCTCGACGATTCGAAAAAGCTCTCGGCGCGGGCGCGCGAGCGGCTTCATGGCGATCTTCTGGGCGCGGCGCTGATCGGTGTCGGTGCCGCATCCGTCGGCGAGATCGAGACGCTCAACATCCTAGAAGCGACATTCTTGGCCATGAGGCGCGCGCTCGGCCGGCTCCTGGTACGACCGGCGCATGTGCTGGTCGACGGCAATCGCGCGCCCGATTTCGGCCTGCCGACCGAGGCGGTCATCGATGGCGACGCTCGGTCGCTCTCGATCGCCGCCGCATCGATCATCGCCAAAGTCACGCGCGATCGGATCATGACTAGGCTGTCGCATCGCCATGCTTCCTATGGCTGGTCGAGCAATATGGGTTACGGCACGGCCGAGCATCAGGCGGCGCTGCGCGATGGCGGCGTGACGGCGCATCACCGACGAGGTTTTGCGCCGATCCGTCGTTTGCTCGCGGGCGAGGCAATCTGAAATTTCCCCGGCGCTTGAGTCTTTTTTGCCACAGCTTATCCACAGGATGTCGAGTCCGAGTCACTGCCGACCCCAAGATATGCTTCGGACTCTTTTTGTACTCATTTGATTCTAAAAGGAAATTTCGTTGACCCCTGAATCCGGGCTGGCATCATCCCGGCCATGCCCAAGCCTGTGGACATCAAGACCGACACGATCTTGCAAGGCGACTGCGTCGCCCGCATGGCGGACCTGCCCGAGGGCTCCGTCGATCTCGTCTTTGCCGATCCGCCCTACAATCTTCAGCTCGAAGGCGAGCTCTATCGTCCGAACCAGACCAAGGTCGACGCGGTCGACGACGACTGGGACCAAGTCGGCGATTTCGTCACCTACGACGCTTTCACGCGCGCTTGGCTGGGCGCGGCGAAGCGCGTGCTCAAGCCCGACGGCACGCTCTGGGTGATCGGCAGTTATCACAACATCTTTCGCGTCGGCGCGATCTTGCAGGACCTCGGTTTCTGGATCCTCAACGACGTGATCTGGCGCAAGACCAACCCGATGCCGAATTTCCGCGGCCGGCGCTTCACCAACGCGCATGAGACGCTGATCTGGGCGAGTCCGGGCCGCGGCAAGCGGCGCTATACTTTCAATTACGATGCTCTCAAGCAGTTGAATGACGGCTTACAGATGCGCTCGGACTGGACGTTGCCGATTTGCGGCGGGCCGGAGCGTCTCAAGGTCGAAGGCCGGAAGGCACATTCGACTCAGAAGCCGGAAGCGTTGCTCTATCGTGTCATTCTCGGCGCGACGCGGCCGGGCGACGTGGTGCTCGATCCTTTTTTCGGCTCGGGCACCACCGGCGCCGTCGCCAAGCGTCTTGGCCGGCTCTATGTCGGCGTCGAGCGTGACGCCGAATACGTCAAACTCGCGCAAGGGCGCATCGCCAAGGTCGAGCCGATCGAGCGCGAAGCGCTCGAAGTCACGCGCTCGCGCCGCGAGGAGCCGCGTATTCCCTTCGGCTGGATCGTCGAGCGCGGATTGTTGCCGCCCGGCACGGTGCTGACCGACATCGCGGGCCGCCATGCGGCCAAGGTCAGGGCAGACGGCACGTTGGTCACGTCCGATGCCAAAGGCTCGATCCACCAGATGGGCGCGCATGTCCAACATCTGCCCGCCTGCAATGGCTGGCATTTCTGGCATTTCGATGCCGGCAAGGGCGAGCGCCGTCCGATCGAACTTCTGCGCCTCAAACTCCGCGCGGAATTGAATTAACGCATCGGCAAAATCGCTTGTACCGGGCGCCGACGCGACATGCTTTAGTCGCGCGCCATGAAGCGCAGCGATTTTTTGATCATCGGCGCCGGGATCGCCGGGGCATCCGCGGCTTACGAACTCGCCAAGCGAGGTTCGGTCGTGATCCTCGAACGCGAGAAGCGCGCGGGCTATCACTCGACCGGTCGCTCTGCCGCGCTCTACGCCGAATCTTACGGCAATTTCGTGGTGCGGGCGATCACCTCGGCCTCGCGCGATTTTTATCACTCGCCCCCGGCCGGCTTCGCCGAGCATCCGCTGCTGAGCCCGCGCGGAACCATGCTGATTGCGCGCGCCGATCAACGGGAAGCGCTCGAAAGACATTATGTCGAGATCTCCCGCAATATCCGAAATGTCCGCAAGCTCGATGCCGATGGGGTGCGCGCGCTTTGCCCGGCACTCGGGCCCGACATCGTCGCAGGCATCCATGTGCCGGACGACAAGGACATGGATGTCGATGCGATACACCAGGGCTTCCTGCGCGGCGCCAAGCGCGCCGGCGCGGAATTGATTGTCGAGGCCGAGGCGAAGAGCATTCGAAAGGCGAACGATGTTTGGCGCGTCGAGACGACTGCCGGCGCCTTTGCCGCGCCCGTCCTGATCAACGCCGCTGGCGCTTGGTGCGATGTCATCGCCGGGCTCTCCGGCATTCCGTCGATCGGCCTCGTGCCTAAGCGACGGACAGCTTTCGTCTTCCCCGCGCCGTCCGGTGCGACGATTGAGCGCTGGCCAGCCATCATCGACGCCGACGAGACCTTCTATTTCAAGCCCGAAGCGGGAACGATCTTGGGCTCGCCGGCCAATGAAGACCCCGTCGAGCCGCACGACGTGCAACCCGAAGAACTCGACGTCGCCCTCGCCGCCGACCGGATCGAAGGCGCGACGACGCTCAAAGTCGGGCGCGTCATTAGGAAATGGGCCGGGCTTCGCTCTTTCGTCCCCGACAAGACGCTGGTCGCCGGTTTCGAGCCGGGCGCGCCCGGATTCTTCTGGTGCGCCGGCCAAGGTGGCTATGGCATCCAGACCGCGCCGGCCATGGGGCGCATCGTCGCCGGTCTCTCGACCGGCGCCGGCTTGCCACCCGATGTCGCCGCGCTCGGGGTCAAGGAAAGCGATCTCAGCCCCGCCCGATTTCGTCGCTAGCAGGAGATGATCATGAAGGTTTTTGTCGCAGCGCTCGGCACCGAAACCAACACCTTCTCGCCCATTCCGACCGGCATGCAGATGTTCAAGGAGACCTTTTATGCCGAGGCGGGACAGCATCCGGACAAGCCGATGCTCTGCTCGGGACCGCTCTGGGGCGCGCGCCAGCGGGCGAAAGAGCGCAATTGGCAGGTAATCGAAGGCCTTCATGCCTTCGCCCAGCCGGCGGGCCTCACGGTGCGCAAAGTCTATGAGGAGCTTCGCGACAAGATCCTGACCGAACTCAAGGCGGCGATGCCGGTCGACATGGTGCTCCTCGGCATGCATGGCGCCATGGTCGCCGACGGCTATGACGATTGCGAAGGCGACCTGCTGCAACGTGTTCGCCAAATCGTCGGTCCGAATGTCGCCGTCGGCGCCGAGCTTGATCCTCATTGTCACATCACCAAGACCATGACCGACAACGCGACGGCGATCGTCTGCTTCAAGGAATACCCGCATACCGATTTCATCGAGCGCGGCCTCGAGCTCGTCGACATCTGCGCCGATGCGGCGATGAAAAAGACCAAGCCCAAGATCGCGATCTTCGACTGCAAGACGGTCGGCGTCTTTCACACGCCGATCGAGCCGATGAAGAGCTTCGTCGCCAAGGTGAAGGCGCTCGAAGGCAAGGACGGCGTGCTGTCGGTTTCGCTTGGCCACGGCTTTCCTTGGGGCGACGTCGCCGATATGGGCTGCAAGGTCATGGTCGTGATCGATGGCGACGCGGCCAAGGGCGCGAAGATCGCCGAAAGCCTAGGGCGCGAGATCTATGCGCTCCGCGGCAAGACCACGCCGCCTCTTTTGAGCAATGAGGATGCTCTGGACAAGGCCATGGCGATGGCGGGCGGCCCGATCGTCCTGGCCGACAGTCCCGACAATCCCGGCGGCGGCGCGCCTTGCGATTCGACTTTCGTGCTCGAAGAGATACTGAAGCGCGGCATCGCCAAGGTCGCGCTCGGCCCGATTTGGGACCCGATAGCGGTCAGGACCTGCTTCGAGGCAGGCGAAGGCGCCAAACTCGATCTCCGCGTCGGCGGCAAGGCCTGCAAATTCTCGGGCCGGCCCGTCGATCTCGAAGTCGTGGTGACCAGGCTCGTCCAGGACGCGACCCAGACTTTCGGCAAGGCGACGACGCAACTCGGCGATGCCGCGGCGATCTCCGCGCAAGGCATCGACATGGTCCTGACGACCGTGCGCGGCCAGGCTTTCGGCACCGATCTCTTCACCAATCTCGGCGTCGATCTCGCCTCGAAGAAGCTCATCGTCGTCAAATCGAGCCAGCATTTTTATGCGTCCTACGCGCCGATCGCCAAGGCCGTGCTTTATCTCGACGGCCCCGGCACCATGGGGCGCGACATGAGCAAGTTCGACTTCAAGAAGGCCAGCACGCGGCAATGGCCTTGGGTGGACAACCCGCTCGGCTGAGATTCAAAACAACGAACCTTGCGGCGTCGGTGGTTTGGTCTTCCTTGTCTTCGGCGCCAGCGCCGGCTTGGACTCGGGCGCGATTTCCCGAATGATCTCAGGGTCGTCATTCGCAACCTGGCCGACGCGTTTCGCGACCGGATAGGCGCGCATCAGTTCCTGCGGATAGGGCTTGAGCAGGTCCTTGAGCCTGTCGACGCTCGTTTCCGGATCGAGCCAGGCCGCGTGGTTCTCGCGCGGCAGGATCGCGGGCATGCGGTCATGGATCGCGGCAAGCATGGCATTGGGTTCGAGCGTGACGAAGGCGCAGGAGAGGACTTCGCTGCCGTCCCGTGACCGCCAGCGCTCCCAGATGCCGGCGAAAGCGAAGATGCCGCCATTCCGCATGACGATACGGTAAGGCTGCTTACCGGGCGCGGTCGTCTGCCATTCGTAATAGCCGTCTGCCGGGACGAGGCAACGGCGACGGCGAAAGGCGGTCTTGAAGCTCGGCTTGTCGGCCACCGTCTCGGCCCGGGCATTGATCAGCGGCGCGGTGCCGATGTTCTTGGCCCAAGATGGCACGAGACCCCAGCGCATCATGGTGAGCGACCGGGTGCCGCTCTCGTTGCGCAAAACGACAGGCACGCCTTGGGTCGGCGCGATGTTGTAGCGGGGCGCTAGATTGGGGCGTTCGGAAAACTCGAACAGCCCGGCCATCGCTTCGACCGGCGTCGTCAGGGAATAGCGACCGCACATCGCGCCATTGTAACCAAGGACGCGGTGTGCTGCACTTTCCGGCGCGCCTATTTCAAAAAAGGATCAAGATCGATGGGACAGTTCGGCATCGGCCAGCCCGTTCGGCGGACCGAGGACAACCGCTTCGTCACCGGCAAGGGTCGTTATACGGACGATATCGATCTGCCTGGCCAGGCGGCGGCCTATCTTCTGCGCTCCCCCCATGCCCATGCCGAGATCACGAAGATCGACGCATCCGCCGCGCGCAAGGCTCCGGGTGTGCTGCTCGTCTGGACCGCCGAAGACATCAAAGGCGAGATCGCGCCGATCCCCTGCATCATCCCGATGAAGAACAAGGATGGGACCTCGCGCGCCGATCCGCCGCATCCCGTGCTCGCGACGGGACGCGTGCGCCATGTCGGCGACCCTGTCGCCTTCATCGTCGCCGAGACGCTGGCCCAAGCGCGCGACGCCGCCGAGTTGATCGAGGTCGATTACGACCTGTTGCCAGCGATCGCCGATACGGCCGCGGCCGCCGAAACGGGTGCCGTCAAGGTTTACGACACCATGGCGTCGAACATCTGCTTCGACTGGGAGCGCGGCAACCGGGAAGGCGTCGAGGCGGCGTTCAAGGTGGCCAAGCACGTCGCCAAGCTCCGCGTCGTGAATAACCGGATCGTCGTCGCGACCATGGAACCCCGCATGGCGATCGCCTGGATCGAGGCCGCGACCGGGCGCTACGTCTTCTATGCTAGCACCCAGAACGCCTTCAACATCAAGGCGCAGCTTTGCGGCATGCTTGGCCTTAAGCCGGCGGAGCTGCACGCGATTACGCCCGATGTCGGCGGCGGCTTCGGCATGAAGCTTTTCATGTATGCCGAATATGCGCTCGTCCTGCATGCGACGCGGAAGCTTCGGCGGGCGGTGAAATGGCGGAGCGAGCGCGGCGAGGCCTTCCTGACCGACACGCAGGGGCGGGACAACGTCACCGTCGGCGAGCTCGCGCTTGATGCCGAGCAGAATTTTCTCGCGCTCCGCGTCCGCAGCATCGCCAATATGGGCGCCTATTTCTCGACTTTTGCGCCCTATATTCCGACCGATGCCGGCACGCCGCTCTTGGCCAGCGTCTATCGCTTCAAGGCGATCCATGTCGAAGTAAAGGGCGTCTTCACCAATACCGTGCCCGTCGACGCCTATCGAGGCGCCGGCCGGCCCGAGGCGAATTATCTGGTCGAGCGGCTGATCGACCAGGCGGCACGCGACCTCAAGGTCTCGGCGGCCGAGCTTCGGCGCAAGAACTTCATTCCGAAAGACGGCTTTCCCTACAAGACGGCGATGGGCCACACCTATGACAGCGGTGATTTCACGCGGAACTTGGACGATGCGCTAAAGCTTGCGGACCATGCGGGCTTCGAGGCGCGGCGCACCGAGGCCGCCAAGCGCGGCAAGCGACGCGGCATCGCCCACACTTATTACGTCGAAAGCACGGGTGGCGGTCCGACCGAGAACGCCGCCGTGAAATTCGAGGCCGACGGCAACGTCACCGTCTGGGTCGGTACCCAGACCAATGGGCAGGGCCACGAGACGGCCTTCGCGCAGATCCTTTCGGACAAGCTGGGCATTCCCTTCGACAAGATCCGCGTCACCCAAGGCGATACCGACATGCTGCCGGTCGGCGGCGGCACCGGCGGCTCGCGCTCGCTGATCATGGCGGGCGGCGCGGTGCTCGATGTCTCGGACAAGATCGTCAAGCGCGGCAAGCGCTTCGCCGCGGTCGCGCTCGAAGCGGCCGAGGCCGACATCGCCTTCGAGGAAGGCGTCTTTCGGATCGCCGGCACGGATCGGCGGATCGACATTCTGGCGCTCGCCGCCAAGGCGCGAGACCCGCGCTTCGTGCCGCAGGGCGAGAAGCCCGGGCTCGACGATATCGCGACCTTTGCCGTGCAGACGGTCCATACTTTTCCGAACGGCTGTCATGTCTGCGAGGTCGAAGTCGATCCCGAGACCGGCGCCACGACGATCGTGAAATTCGTCGCCGTTGACGATTTCGGCAAGGTGGTGAACCCGCTCTTGGTCGAAGGTCAGGTGCATGGCGGCATCGGCCAGGGTCTCGGCCAGGCGATGCTTGAGAACGTCGCCTACGACCCCGACAGCGCGCAGTTGATCGCCGGGTCGTTCATGGACTATGGCATTCCGCGCGCCGATGATCTGCCGTCCTTCACCGTGGGGCGGAACGAAGTGCCCTGCACCACCAATCCGCTCGGCGTCAAAGGCTGCGGTGAAGCGGGCGCGGTCGGTGCGCCGCAAACGGCGATCCTCGCAATCCTCGACGCGCTGCGCCCGCTTGGCGTGACGGCACTCGATATGCCGGCAACGCCGCTCAGGGTCTGGCAAGCGATCCGCGCCGCGGCGAAATAGGCTCAAGCGGCGGCGAGGACATTACCGAGCGCCGCGCCCTCGGGATCGGCGAGCGCGGCCTTGGTCGCGGCTGCAATGCGTCTTGCCGCATCGCCCGGCGCAATTCGGCCGGCGAGAGCGGGATCGACCAACTCCGAAACGATCCGCGCATAATTCGTCGTTCCCCGCCGATGCGTGCTGCCATAGCCCTTGAGAAGGCCGGGTAGTGCCGCGACGGCGCGGCCAAGACCAAGATCGAGCGCTATTGCGCGCGTGACCATGCCGGTCCAATGCTCGATCCTCGCGCGCTCTTCGGCGAAGCGATGGCCGATCGGCCTGAGCGGACGGAGCGCCGCGAGCAGGCGAAGGAGCGCGTAGCCGCTGATCGTGGTCGAGCGGATCGGCATGGCAAAACCCGCGTCTCGCCAGCCGCCGCGATCCGCCGCCGCGAGCAGAGGCCGGGTGATGAAGCCCGGCAAGACCGCGCAGATTTCGTCGATCCCGGGCTTCAAAAACTCGACGATCTCGACCGGTTCGTCGTCCTTGGCGCCGATGTCGGTGCGCACGCCGGCCAAGCGCGCGGGATCGATCTTGAGTTGGGCGACGCGGATCACGTCTTCATAGGCCATCCAGAGCGCGAGGCGTCTTGCCGCTTCGTTCAGAAGCGTGCCATCGCCACCGACGGCCTTCTCGGCATCGCGGATGCGCGTCGCGCGTTCCATGAAGGAACGCGCGTAGCTCTCGTCCTGATAGGAGACGAGACGCTGATAACCCCTTGCGAGCGTCTCGCGCGCGACCTCGGGGTATGTGCCGAGCTTGGAGAGATCGAAAGCAGGCTCGGCGGGTGTCTCGGCTGTGGCCGGCGCCGCATTGAGGAGCGCTAGACCCGCGCGAAAGCCTTTAAGATTGGTCTCGGTCGCCTTGCCCTCGCTGGTGATAGCGCGTTCGAGCGCCTCTCTTGGGATCGGCAGAACGCCGGTCGCGGCGATCGCGCCGAGGAGCACGGCATTGACCATCGCGCCGCTGTCCTGGATGGCACGCTGCAGATCGAGGAGATGCAGGCGCTTGGCCATTTCGGTCGCGGCGCCGATCAGGCGATCGCGGTCATAGCGTCCATCGCCCATCGCCGCGCGCTCGGCAATCGTATAGATCCGATGCGTCGCGACCAGCACGGTCGTGCGGTCGGGCGTGACGAAACCGTTGGAGATCGCGCGGCCGACTTCGAGCAGCTCGCTCGCGGCATAGAGATCGATGTCGCCGATCGATGGATAGAGCGAAAGCACCGGCGCGGGGCCGGGGGCGTCCCTGGGCACGAATTCCAGGTAATAGGTGGTCGAGCCGGTGCGCTGCGCGACGCCCGGGATCGATGTCGCCTGGACGATGACGCCCGCTTCGTTCGCCGCCGAGACCAGCCAATCGGCCAGCACGCCGCCGCCTTCGCCGCCGAGTGCGGAAATCAGGAGCGTGACGCGACCGCTCATGCCACGGCCTCCTTGGGCGCAAGCCAGGCGATGACGCGACGGCGCAAGCGATCAAGCCAGCGCTCGAAGGCGCTCGCATTCCTCACGACATCGGCGCGACGAAAGGAGGGACAGAGCGCGGCTGCTTCCGCAACCTCGCCGCAGAGCCCGCAACCGACGCAATCTTGAACCACATGCGCGACCGGATCGGATTTCAACGGGTCCGCGCTCGGCTTGATGGTGAGCGAGGGGCAGCCCGAAAGTCGGATGCAGGAGTGATCGCCCGTGCAGACCGCGTCATCGACGCCATATTTGGTCCTGACGACGCGCTTGCCGGCCGCGATGTCGGCGGCAATCTGCGGCTTGATGCGACGTTGGCGCGCGAGCTGGCATTCGCTTTCGGCGACGATGACCTTGAGCCCCGGCGTCTTGGTGGTGAGCGCGTCTGTGAGGGTGCGCATCATGGTCTTGACGTCGTAGGTCGTGACCTTCTTGAGCCATTGCACGCCGACGCCCTTGAGCGCGCCTTCGATGTCGACGCCGGTTTCGCGACCCTGGCGCTTGGCCTCGCTCGATGGCACAGCCTGCCAGCCAGTCGCCGAGGTGTAGCCGTTCTTCATCACGACCAGGACCGAGTCGGCCTTGTTGAACAACGCGCCGGCGATGCCCGTGGTCAGGCCGTTATGCCAAAAGCCGCCATCGCCCATGATCGAGACGACGCGCTTGTCGAAATTCGCGGCGACGCCGGCGGAACTTGCGAGGCCGAGGCCGTAGCCGAGGATGGTGTTGCCCATATTGAAAGGCGGCAACGTCGCGAAGGCGTGACAGCCGATATCGGCGGCGATGTGGGTCTTGCCGATCTTTTCATTCACCATCTTGAGGGCGCTGAACACCGGGCGCTCGGGACAGCCGGTGCAGAAGGCCGGCGGACGCGTCGGCAGTTCGGGTCCGATCAATTGTTGGCCGCGCGCCTTGAAGGCGAGGCGACGGTCGACCGTGGCCGCTGCGGCACCGACATCGATGCCCCGGGGGGCGACCGCCTCGACGAAAGTCTTCAGGCCGCGCAACATGACTTCGGAGGTGTATTCGCCCGCGGCGGCGAGGCAGTTCTTGCCATAGACCTTGGTTTGGAGATCGGCGCGCCGGAGGATCACTTCGACCGCCTCCTCGATGAACGCCGGCCAGCCCTCTTCGACGATCAAAAGCGCGCGCTTGCCGGCGGCGAAGCGAACGATCTCCTCGGGCACCAGAGGATAGGCGACGTTCAGCACATGACGCGGCAGGGCGCCGGCGATGCCGGCGATTTCGGCCGCGCGTTCGAGGGTGTTGTAGAGCCCGCCTTGGATGATCACGCCGACATCGTCGGCCGCGCCCGGCAAGGTCTCGTTGAGTTGGTTCTCGACGATGAAGCGCTGCGCCGCCGGCAGGCGTTTTTCGATCTTGTGTTTTTCCTGGTGATAGGTCGAAGGCGGGTGCGAGATCTTTCCGTAATCGAAAGAGGGCGTCTGCAGTTTGTCGCGCATGTTGACGACGCCGCGCCGGTTGTCGCGCGCCTCGAAGGAGCCGACGACATGGCAAGCGCGGATACGAAGTTCGAGCATGACCGGCGTGTTGCTGGCTTCCGAGAGCTCGAAGCCCTTCTCGACCATGCGGACGATGGTCGGAAGTTCGGGTCTTGGATCGAGCAGCCAGATCGAGGACTTGACCGCAAAGGCGTGGCTGCGCTCCTGGATGATGCTCGCGCCCTCGCCGTAATCCTCGCCGATGACGATCAGCGCGCCGCCGACGACGCCGGCGGAAGCGAGGTTCGACAGCGCGTCGGAGGCGACATTCGTGCCGACGATCGCCTTCCAGGAGACCGCGCCCCGGATCGGGTAGTTGATCGAGGCGCCGAGCATGGCCGCGGCGGCGGCTTCGTTGGCGCAGCTTTCGAGATGGACGCCGTATTCCTCGAGAATGTCCTGGGCATCGAGCAGGACGTCGACCAGATGGCTGACCGGCGCGCCTTGATAGCCGCCGACATAGGCGACGCCAGACTGCAACAATGCCTTGGTGACGGCGAGAATGCCCTCTCCGTCGAAGCGCTCGCCGGCACCCTTGCGCAGAAGCGCAACTTCTTTCCTGAAAGACCGTTCCATGACCTATGCTTCCTTCGCGTTTGGACTATTCTTCCGCGTCGCCGCTTGTCGCAGCAAGTCCTATTATCATTGGGGGAAAGATGATCATCGATGAAAGAACCTACACGCTTCATCCCGGCCGCGTGCCCGACTATTTCAAACTTTATGAGGCCGAAGGTCTGCCGGTGCAGCGGCCAATCCTGGGCAATCTGATCGGCTATTTCGCCACCGAAGTGGGCACGCTCAACCAAGTCGTCCATCTCTGGGGCTATGACAGCATGGGTGAGCGCGAGAAACGCCGCGCCGTCATGCTTCAGAACGCCGATTGGCAAGCCTATCTGAAGAAGGCGATGCCGCTGATCGTCAAGATGGAGAACCGCATCCTGTCGCCAGCGCCGTTTTCGCCCCTGAAATAAGGACGCACCATGCGCGCGTTGATGTTTCAGGGTACCGGCTCCGATGTCGGCAAGTCGACGGTCGTGGCCGGGCTTTGTCGCGCCTATCGACGACGGGGTATGCGCGTTCGGCCCTTCAAGCCGCAGAACATGTCGAACAACGCCGCCGTCTGCCCGGGCGGCGGCGAGATTGGCCGCGCCCAGGCCCTGCAAGCGCGCGCTTGCGGTCTGGCGCCCAGCGTCGACATGAATCCCGTCCTTCTCAAGCCCGAGACGGATACCGGCGCGCAGTTGATCGTCCGTGGCCAGATCGCCGGCCATGCGGTCGCCGGCGCCTATCAGCGGCGCAAGGGCGAGCTTCTCGACGTCGTGCTCGAAAGCTTTCGCCGTGTCGGCGATGGCGCGGATCTCGTGCTGGTCGAAGGCGCGGGCAGTGCGTCCGAGGTCAACCTCCGCGAGGGCGACATCGCCAATATGGGCTTCGCCGAAGCCGCGCGCGTTTCGGTCGTTCTGATCGGGGATATCGACCGAGGTGGCGTGATCGCGAGCCTGGTCGGGACCAAGAACGTCATCGGCCATGCCGATGCCGGTCGGATCAAAGGCTATTTGATCAACAAGTTTCGGGGCGATGTGTCGCTTTTCGAAAGCGGCATCGCGGCGATCGGCCGGGAAACAGGTTGGCCCTGCTTGGGCATCATCCCCTGGATCGGCGCGGCGCGCGCCTTGCCATCCGAAGATACGGTCGTGCTCGACCGAGATGCCCGCGCACAGGGCGGCAAGATCAAGATCGTCGTGCCGCTGCTTTCGCGCATCGCCAATTTCGACGATTTCGATCCGCTGCGTCTCGAGCCGTCGGTTGCTCTTGAAATCGTGCCGCCCGGGCGGGCTCTGCCGGGCGATGCCCATCTGATCATCTTGCCTGGATCGAAATCGACCATGGGCGACCTCGCCTTTTTCAGGGCCCAGGGCTGGGATGTCGACCTCGCCGCCCATGTCCGGCGGGGCGGAAGCGTGCTCGGGATTTGTGCCGGCATGCAGATGCTCGGGCGCGAGATCTCGGACCCCGACGGCATCGAGGGCAAGGCCGGCAGCGTGTCGGGTCTTGGCTATCTCGACATCGCGACCGTCATGCAGACGGACAAGACGCTTCGCGAGGTCGAGGGCCGCGATGTCGCGACCGGCCGCCCGATGAGAGGGTATGAGATGCATGTAGGTCGAACCAGCGGGCCGGGGCTATCGCGACCGATGCTCGATCTCGGCGGCCGGCCGGACGGCGCGGTCTCGGCGAACGGTCAGATTGCCGGCTGCTATGTTCATGGACTCTTCGCATCCGACGAATTCCGTGCGGCTTTCCTTGCCGCCCTGTCGCCGGGAGCCGCTAGCGGCGTCGCCTATGAGGCGCGCGTCGAAGTTCTGCTCGACGAGATCGCCGATGCCCTGGAACGCAGCGTCGATCTGGACGGGCTGCTCAAAATCGCGGGATAATGGCCGAAAGGTGAGGACCATGGACAAAGCGACCCAAACCGAACTCGAGGCCGCCGCTTTCCGGCGTCTGGTGCAGCATCTGCGCGAGCGGACCGATGTGCAGAACATCGACATGATGAACCTTGCGGGTTTTTGCCGCAATTGCCTGTCGAAATGGTACCGCGCCGCCGCGACCGACCGGGGCCTCGATCTCAGCGATCCCGCCTCGCGCGAGATCGTCTACGGCATGCCTTATGAGGAGTGGAAGACCAAGTATCAGAAGGAAGCGACCAAGGAACAGAAGGCCGCTTTCGTCATCTCGCACGGCGCGACGCATAAGGATTGACGGTGCTTGCGCCGGCGGGCCGGCGCGGCTAATTTCCGCGCCCCTCATCACCACGCAATTGGAAACGGAATTTCATCATGGCCAAGAAGGGCGAGGCGCTCGACGCCGGAAGGCTTCGTTCGTTTGTCGAACGGATCGAGAGGCTCGAAGAGGAAAAGAAGGGGCTCGCCGACGACGTCAAGGACGTCTTCGCCGAAGCCAAGGCGGCCGGCTACGACATCAAGGTCATGCGCCAGGTCATCAAGCTCCGCAAGATGGATTCGGCCAAGTATCAGGAACTCGAAGCGCTGCTCGATCTCTATAAGACCGCGCTCGGCATGAGTTAAGCGCTTTCGCTTTTGGCGAAGGCGCGAAGCGCCGCTTGCGCCGCGCGGGTCGCAATCTGGCGAATTCGCCCGGCATCGGGCGGCGGCTGATCGCCGACGATGACGGCCAAATAATTGACGCCTCTGAGCACGTCGATATAGGTCTCGGCCGCGGCATGGACCTGATCGAGCGGAACAATTCCGGCGCGCACCAGTTTGCCGAAAAAGCCCGACAAGGCATCGCGCACTGGCTTGGTCGCGACCTCCTCCATAATCCGGCGCATTTCGGGATGATGCGGTCCTTCGGCCAGGCGCAAGCGATCGAGCGCGATCGACTCGGGTCGATAGAACAAAGTCAGCAATTGCACGCCGGCCTCGCGTAGCGCTTCCTCGGCCTTCTCCGCCGGCGCTTCGGCCAGGATGGTCAGGGCCGGACGGCGACTGGAGGCACCCCAGGCGAGCAGCGCCTTGAACAATCTTTCCTTGCTGCCGAAACGCGCGTAAATCGTCTCTTTCGATGCCCTTGCCTGGGTCGCGATGTCGAGCATGGTGGCGCGGTGAAGTCCCTTGGCGACGAAGACATCGTAAGCCGCACCCAGAATCTCGGCGTCGCGCTTGTCGGATAGAGGCGGCAGCCATTCGGGCTGCGGCGTGCCGGGCACGGATGGACGGCGTTTTTTCTTCGGCAAGACGGTTCTCTCTTGACAGGGTACTGAGCGGTACTATATGGATCATAGCAGAGTACCAACGGGTACGGCAAGTCCTTATCGGAGTGCTTGATGAACCTCGGTCAACCCGTCGTCGACCTGAAAGGCGTAAGCAAGACCTACCACCTGGGCGAGGTGCGGGTCGAAGCGCTCGCCGACGTCAGTCTCCGCATTCCGCGCCGGCGCTTCGCCGTCGTGGTCGGCGCCTCGGGCAGCGGCAAGACGACGCTCCTCAACATGATCGGCTGCATCGACGAGCCGACCCAGGGCGAGGTCGAGGTCTGCGGCGAAAAGATCGCCCAGCTCAAGGACGACGATCTGTCGGATTTCCGGGCTCGCAACATCGGCTTCATTTTTCAGAACTTCAATCTGATCCCGGTGCTCTCGACTTATGAAAATGTCGAGTATCCGCTGTTGCTGACCGACACGTCGGCCAAGGAAAGGCGCGAGGCCACGCTGGCGATGCTCGAGGCCGTCGGTCTTGCCGATCAGCGCGACCAGCGGCCCAATCAGCTGTCCGGCGGCCAGCGTCAGCGCGTTGCCATCGCCCGGGCATTGGTGAAGAAGCCCGAGATCGTGTTGGCCGACGAGCCGACGGCCAATCTCGATTCCAAGACTGGCCTGCAGATCATCGAATTGATGAAGCGCATGCAGGCGCAGGCGGCGACGAGCTTCGTCTTTTCCTCGCATGATCCGCAGGTCAAAGCCCATGCCGAGGAGACTTTTGTGATCAGCGACGGCCGCCTGGTCGACCATTTCGTCGGCGGAGGCGCGTCATGACCCTGTTCAAGATCGCCTTTCGCAACATCTTCCGTAACAGCCGGCGCTCGTTCCTGACGGTGCTTGCCATCGCCGTCGGCGCGATCGCCATCCTGCTGTTCGGCGGCTTCATCACCACGATTTTCCGGGGCGTCGAGACGACGACAGTCCAGCGCCTCGGCCATCTGGCGATCTACAAGAAGGGATATTTTTCCTTCGGCACGGGCAATCCTTCGGCCTACGGCATTCCAAAGCACGAAGACGTCTTGGCGCTGGTCGGGCAAGACCCGATGCTCAAGCCGATGATCAACGTCGCGACGACATCGCTCTCGATCTTCGGCATCGCCGGCAATTTCGCGGCCGAGAAGTCGCGAACCTTCATCGGTGCCGGCGTCGTGCCTTCCGATCGCGACCGGATGCGGGCTTGGGACCCTTACGGCTTTCGGCTGCCGAGCAAGACCAATTTGGCTGACGACGACAAGGAGGGCGGCATCATCGGCGTCGGACTTGCCCGTACGCTCGGCCTCTGCGCCGCGCTCGCCATCAAGGACTGCGAGAAGGAGGCCGAAACGACCGAAACCGGCACCGTCGCGGAGGAGGCCAAGGAGTTCCAACTTCTGGTCGAGGACGAAAAGACGGCTGCGGGTGGCGAGAGCGCCGATCCGAGGCCGCGGGTCGACCTTCTGGCCGCGACCGCAAGCGGCGCGCCTAATGTCGTGACGCTTCGCCTGCGTACCGCCATCAACCAGGGCGTCAAGGAGCTCGACGATGCCTTCATCGGCATGCATGTCGAGCTTGCCCAGCGCCTGGTCTATGGCCGCGGCGAGCGGCGCGTTACCGGCATCGTTCTCCAGCTTCATCGGTCGAGCGATCTCAAGCCGGCTCGCACGCGGCTCGAAAGCCTGTTCGCCGAGCGCGGTCTCGATCTCGAGGTTCGCGATTTCATGGAACTCCAGCCGCAATATGGCCAAGTGATCGAGCTCTTCGGTTCGATCTTCACCTTCCTCAGCATCATCATGGGCACGATCGTGCTGTTCACGGTCGTCAACACCATGAGCATGAGCGTGATGGAGCGGGTCAACGAAATCGGCACCGTGCGGGCGCTCGGCGTGCGCCGCGCGGGCGTGCGCCGCCAATTCGTCGCCGAAGGCTGGCTGCTCGGCACCATCGGCGCGACCATCGGCGTCGTTCTTGCCGTCGTCATCGCCGAGATCGTCAACAAGTCCGGCCTGACTTGGACGCCGCCGACCAATGCCGAGCCGGTGCCGCTCTACGTCTTGCTCCGCGGCGCCCCCAAGCTCATGCTCTGGACTTGGGTCGGATTGATCGTCATGGCGACCTTCGCCGCCTTCATTCCGGCGATGCGCGCCGCCCGGATGATCATCGTCGACGCGCTGCGCCACGTCTAAGGAGACCGCGATGATCGCGCGCCTGATCGCCGCCGCCCTCGTCCTCGCCGCAACCGCGGCCTCGGCTCAGACAGCCCAGGAAATCGTCGCGGCCGCAGACAAGGTGCGCAATCCGGGCCAGCCCTTCAGCCTGACCAACACGCTGGTCGAGTATCGGAGCGGCAAGGCCGGAGCCAAGATGGTCCTCGCCATCTACGCGAAAGAGGACAAGGACAACCAGCAGTTCCGCAACATCGTGCGCTTCGTCGATCCGCCGCGCGACGTCGGCAAGCTGATGCTCAAGAACGGCAATATTCTCTGGTTCTACGATCCGGCGTCGAAAGCGAGCGTGCGCATGTCGCCTCAACAGCGGCTATTGGGGCAGGCCTCGAACGGCGACGTGCTGACGGTCAATCTGGCCAAGGACTATGCCGCGACGCTCGCGGGCTCCGAGCAGATCCAGGACGCCGACCGCAAGCCGCGCGAGACTTGGCGCCTCGAACTGATGGCAGTCGACGAATCGGTGACCTATCACCGGATCGAATATTGGATCGAGAAGGACAGCTTTCAAACGGTGAAAGGACGGTTCTTTTCCGACAGTGGCCGGCTGCTCAAGACCGCCTATTATCGCAAGATCGAAATGCAGCTCGGCGGACCCCGCCCGACCGAAGCCATCATCATCGACGGCGTCGACACCAATCTGGTCACGCGCATGAACTTCGTCGACTACAAGGCGCGCGACATTCCGGAAAGCTGGTTCCAGCGCGAATTCCTGCCGCGCTTTCGGCCCGAATGATTTTGCGCGCCGCCGTCGCGGCCACCCTTGGGGTCGTCGTCGCTTTCGCCGCGGCGCGAGCCGAGGACAAGGACCTCGACCTCATTCCCGACGCGCTCATGTCGGACGAGCGTCCGGCCGAGGGCGCAAGGACCGGCAAGGCGTCGACCAAGACCTATGTCGAAGAGGCCCTGACTTTTCCGGGCTATCGCAACCGCCACATCGTCCAGCCGACCACGACCGCTCATCCCGATTGGAAGAACCGCGTCAGCCTTGATCTTCGCACCGAAGGGTCCCTGGCCGACGGCTTGAGCGGGACTTTCAGCGGCAGGCTCAATCTCTACCACCAGGAAGGCGAATCCTTCGAAAGCCGGCGACATTTCCGGCACGATTTTCGCGAGGGCTTCGCCACGTGGAGGCCGACGCGCGAGGCCTTCATCGACCTCGGGCGGGTCAACATGAAGAACGGCGTCGCGCTCGGCTTCAATCCGACGGATTTTTTCAAGACCGGCGCCGTGGTCGATCGGGTATCCGAAGACCCGGCAGTGCTCCGAGAGACGCGGCTCGGCGTACTCATGTTCCGGGGCCAGACCGTCTGGGAAGGCGGCAACGCGACGTTCGCCTATGCGCCGGACATCCACGACCGGGGTCGGGCTTACGCGACCGATAATCGGAGCTTCGATCCGGGCTTCGATAGGACCAATGCCGAGCATCGGCTGCTCGCCAAGACCAGTTTCGATCTCGCCAAGGATCTCGCTCCCGAATTCCTCGTCTATCACGAGGGTGACCGGAACAAGCTCGGCCTCAATCTGACCCGCGGTATCGGCGATCGGGTCACGGTCTATGGCGAATGGTCGGGCGGGCGGCGCGCGAGCCTAGTCGAAGAGGCCTTTCGCGACTGCGTCAGGACCGGTCTCTTCCCCTCGGCGACGACGCGGCTCATGCCGGGCGATCGGGACGAGCGTTTCATGAACGATCTTGCCGTCGGCTTTTCCTACGCCACGGCGTCGAAAGTGACGACCAATTTCGAATATCACTATCACGAGGCCGGCATGAGCCGGCAAGATTGGCGGTATTGGTTCGACACCGGCCGTGGTCTTTCCAATAGCGCCGCCGGACGGAACCAGCTCTGGCAAATCCGCAACTACGCCGCCGATCGGCAAGAGCCGCTGTCGCAGCATTCGCTTTTTCTGCGGAGCGAGTGGCAGGACGCCTTCATCCCCGACCTGACGCTGGCGGGTCTTGCCAACGTCAACCCCTATGACCGCTCGACGCTTCTGCAGCTCTCGGCCGATTATCACTGGTCCGATGCTTGGACTTTCGGGCTTCGGGGCACGGGCAATCTCGGTCGCGGCGACAGCGAACGCGGCAGCGCGACGCAATTCGGCAGCTTGATCTTCAAGGCGATCCGCTATTTCTGAGTTCAGGCGACGTCCCTGAGGCGACCGGCCTGGCGAAGCGCCTCACGTCCTGCAGGGCTCGCAATCACCCAAATCTCGCCATCGGTCCGGCCCTCGGTCGCGACCCAACCAAGTTCGACCGTGTCTTCCCAAACCGTCAGGCGCGGGCAGGATGTGCCCCAGACGGCGATGACGTCGCGGTAGCGGCGCGGCGCCCGCGCCACCCATTCGACCAGGTCGAGGATCAAAGCTTCGATCGGGCTCGACATCGTGTTGCCCTGGACAAATTTCCTTCAGCGTCCGGGCGGCTTGCCGTCGAGACCGAAGCGCTCGATCTTGGCGGCCGCGCGCAGGTTCTTGAGTGTCTCTTCGATGACTTCGCCGGCCATGTCCTGGCGCAACGCGTCGATGGCGTCTTCGTAGGAGGGCGGCGGCGCGGCGCGCCGACCATCGACGATGATGACATGCCAGCCGAAAGCCGATTTCACCGGCTTCGAGACCTGGCCGACCTTGAGCGCGAAAGCGGCGTCGGAAAACTCCGGAACCATCGCGCCGCGCGCGAAATAGCCGAGATCGCCGCCGTTCTGCCTGGCCGACGGATCGATCGATTTTTCACGCGCGATCTTGCCGAAATCCGCGCCACCTTCGAGCGCGCGGACGATGCCGCGCGCCTCGTTCTCGGTCTCGACCAGGATATGGCGCGCGGAGACTTCCTCGTCGCCCTTGAGCTCGGCCATGGCCTTGGCGAAGCGCTGGCGCAGCTTCTCATCGGTCATTTGCGCGTCGATGGCGCTGTTGAAATAGACCTGTTCGAGCACGCCCTCGGCGATAAAGCCGAGCTGGCGCTTATAGGCCTCGGTCTCGTCGAGTTTGCGCTTCTTGGCCGCGGCCGCGGCTAGCTTGCGTTCGATGACTTTTTCGAGAAGCTGCGGATAGATTGCCTCGAGCGGCAATTGGCGCAGATCGGCAGGCAACGCGCGTTGGGCGAGCTCGACATCCGAGCGCCGGATCGCCTGATTGTCGATGCGCGCGACCACGACGTCCTCGTGCTTCGCGCCGGGGGCGGGCTTGGCGGAGCCTTGCGCGAGGACGGGCATTGCAGCGGCAGCGACGACGAGCGTCGCGGCGAGAGCGAGAGACTTCATCGGGGACTTTCTCAAGGGCGCATCTTGGCCCGGACGCACCGAACGGGCCGTACATGCTCGCCTAGAGTGCGGTTCGACGCAACACAAGAACTAGCGCGCGTTCTCGCTCATCGCTTCTTCGATGCGCCAGAGCCGATCCTGGCCCCAGACTTTGACCTCGCCATAGACGAAACTCGGCACGCCCCACAGCCCGTTGGCCGCCAGGAGCGCCTGATTTTCCTCCGCCCAGCGGCGCCACGCGTTCGACGCGACCAAGGGCTTGGCCGCCCGCCAGTCGAGACCGACGCGCTCGACCGCCTTCCTGAGACCGCGGTCGGCCGCAAGCTCGATGCCCTCGGCCCAGGCCGCACGCAAAACCGAAGCGAGATAGGGCAGGAGCTTGCCTTGGTCGCGAGCGAATTCGATCAGGGCATAGGTGCGCTCGACACCCTTGCCCAAGGGATCAACGATCCGGCCGAAAGGAATGCCGAGTGCCTCGGCCTCGCGGGTCGCATCCATCAGGATGTAACGCGACTTAGCGGGCGGCACCTTAAGGCCCCGCATGAGCATGGGCAGGACCGGGCGAATGTCGACCGGAACGCCATAGCGTCCGGCGAGCGCCAGGGCACGCTCGAAGCCGATATAGGAATAGGGACTGCGCAGCGAGAAAAAGATAGTGAGCAGACCGCCTGCCGCTAGGCCAGGCGCCGGCTTTTCGGCGCGATCGAAGCGCGGCGTCTTGGCGCCCGTCCTGCTCGCGCCGAGATCGATCAGGCGACGTTCCAGGTGATCGAGCCGATCGACGCCCCAATACCATTCATTGCCGTAGAAAATCATGCCCGAGAGATAATGGCCGAGAGATTGCAGTCGTGAATTTCCGGCCGCGAGAGCCGCCGCGACGGCGGGCTCGTGACTTGCCCTCGTGCTCCCGCCTCGCCAAAGCGCCTGCGCCGCCTGTCGAAAGACCTCAAGCCTTCGCGGCGCCTCGGCGGCAACGATCTGCGCCAGCGCCGCGTTGACCGCTTCGGGTGTCGGATCGACGGGATTTTCGGCGAAGTTCAGGCCGAAACGGCGCGCGATCGGGCGCGCATCGGCCCGGGCCAAGGCTGCGAGTTGACCGGGCGCGGGATAGAAGTCGGGCGGTTCGGCGTCGACCAATTCGACGTCGAGCACGACGTCATAAAGCCCGACGATCTCGGCCAGGGCCTCGGCAAGCAGGACGGAATAGGGGTCGTCGATCCGGAGAAATGCGACCAGACGATGCGGCTCGCCGTTGCCGCGCCGTGCCGCTTCGACCTTGCGGCGCAGGCGATCGCGCGCGACCTTGGAGGTCCGGTGTTGGGAAATGATCGGCGAAATCAGACCACGAAGCGACATCGCGCGATCCTAGCCGACTTCGCACGTTCGGTCGCGGGCGCTCTCGGCCTATACAGCCAAGAGAACGGCGATTAGTATCCGCGGCTCCCTTCTCTTACGTCGACCATGTCAGACGAAACAACCAAGACGCACGGACACGAAGTCGCGAAAGGCGAACGCTTCGCCTTCGGCGAAAACTGGTCGCGCTTTCTGGCGCTGCTCGACGACGAGCGCATCCGTCAGGCCGTCGATAGCCTGAAATCCATGCTCGAGGTCGAGGACCTCGAGGGTAAGTCGTTCATCGATGTCGGCAGCGGCAGCGGCCTGTTTTCGCTGGCCGCCAGGCGTCTTGGCGCGCGCGTCTTGTCCTTCGATTACGATCCGAGATCCGTCGCTTGCACCCAGGAACTCAAGCGGCGCTATTTCGACAAGGACGAACAATGGCAAGTCCGCTCGGGCTCCGTGCTCGACGCCGATTTTCTGAAGGGTCTCGGCACGTTCGACGTCGTCTATTCCTGGGGCGTGCTGCATCACACGGGCGATCAATGGCGGGCCATGGCCAACGTCGATGCCCTGGTGCCGCCGCGCGGCAAATTGTTCATCGCGCTCTACAACCACCAACCCTTCGCTAGCCGCTATTGGAGTTTCGTCAAGCGGACCTACAACAAGGTCCCGCTGTCGCGCCCCTTTTTCATCGCGCTTCACGCGCTCTATCCGATGCTGCCGAGCGTGGCGATCCGATTTTTGCGCGGCCGGCGTTATGCGCGCGGCATGAGCGCCTGGTATGATCTGATCGATTGGTTGGGCGGCTATCCCTTCGAGGTCTCGCGGCCCGAGCAGGTGCTCGATTTCTATCGCAAGCGGGGTTACGCGTTGTCCCGATTGACCACGGCCGGAGGCCGCTCGGGCTGCAACGAATTCGTCTTCGAACGCACCGGCTAAGTCTTCATCGCCGGCGCGCGACCTATTTCAGTTTGCCGTGGCAGTGCTTGTATTTCTTGCCCGAGCCGCAGGGGCAGGGCGCATTGCGCGCGACCTTCGACTTGCCGGCGGGCTGGGGCGGCGGTGCGTTCCGGTCCTCGCCGGTCTCGGGATCGGGCCGGCTCGCGCGCATGCCTTCGGGCAGGGCTTCTTGGGGAAATCCCTGTGGTTGTTCGAGCCGCACTTCGATGCGGGCCAGCACGCTGGTGACGGATTCGCGGAGCGTCCCCAGCAGGTTCTCGAACATGCTAAAGGCTTCGGTCTTGAACTCGTTCAGCGGATCGCGCTGGCCATAGGCACGCAGCCCGATGCCCTGTCGCAGATGATCGAGATGGAGAAGATGTTCCTTCCAATGCTGATCGAGAATCTGCAGCAGTAGATTCTTCTCGACCATGCGCATGACCGAGGGGCCGATATTCGCCGCCTTTTCGGCCATCTTGCGATCGGCGGCATCGATCAGGCGCTTTTTGACTTCGGCATCGGTGATGCCCTCTTCACCGGCCCAGGCCTTCACCGGCAGATCGAGGTCGAAGACCTTCTTCATTTCCGCCGCGGCCTCGTCGACCTGCCACTGTTCGGGATAGGCCTTCTCGGGTACGAAGCGCGCCACCAGGCCGTCGACCACCTCATGGCGCATGCCGGCGACGGTCTCCGAGACGTCTTCGGTGCGCATCAGGTCAATGCGTTGTTCGTAGATGACCTTGCGCTGGTCGTTCATCACGTCGTCGAATTTCAGCAGGTTCTTGCGTATTTCGTAGTTCCGCGCCTCGACCTTCTGCTGCGCCTTTTCGAGCGCCTTGTTGATCCAGGGATGAACCACCGCCTCGCCGTCCTTGAGACCGAGGCGACGAAGCATGGTGTCCATGCGCTCCGAGCCGAAAATCCGCATCAGATCGTCTTCGAGCGAGACGAAGAATTTCGACGCGCCAGGATCGCCCTGACGGCCCGAGCGGCCGCGGAGCTGATTGTCGATGCGCCGGCTCTCATGGCGCTCCGTGCCGATGACATAGAGGCCGCCGGCCGCCAGCACTTTTTCGCGCTCGGCGCCGATCTCGGTCTTGATCTTGGCGCGAAGTTGATCGAGCGCGGCGCCGTCGAGGCCCTGGCCTTCGGTACGCAAGCGCATGTCGAAATTGCCGCCGAGCTGGATGTCGGTGCCGCGGCCGGCCATGTTGGTGGCGATGGTCACCTGACCGAAACGGCCGGCCTGGGCGACGATCGTCGCTTCCTGTTCGTGATAGCGCGCGTTCAGCACTTGATGCGGTATGCGCTTGTCCTTGAGGACCTTCGACAGCGCTTCCGACTTGTCGATCGAGACGGTGCCGACCAGCATCGGCTGGCCGCGCTTGTGGCATTCCTCGATCTGGGCGACGACGGCATTGATCTTTTCGCGGCCCGTCCGATAGACCTCGTCGTCGGCGTCCTTCCTGACGCAAGGCAAATTGGTCGGCATCGAAATGACTTCGAGCTTGTAGATATCGCCGAACTCAGCCGCTTCCGTCGCGGCCGTGCCGGTCATGCCCGAAAGTTTCTGATAAAGCCGGAAATAGTTTTGAAAGGTGATCGAGGCGAGGGTCTGGTTCTCGTTCTGGACCTCGACCCGCTCCTTCGCTTCGAGCGCCTGATGAAGGCCGTCCGAATAGCGCCGACCCTCCATCATGCGGCCGGTGAATTCGTCGATGATGACGACCTTGTCGTCCTTGACGATGTAGTCGGTATCGCGCGCGAACAGTTTGTGCGCGCGCAAGGCCTGCTGCAGGTGATGGACCGAAGTGACGTTTTCGATGTCGTAGAGATTGGGGCTCTTGAGCAGCCCCGCTTCGGCCAGCCATTTCTCGGCGGCCTCGACGCCAGGCTCGGTCAACGTGACGGTGCGGAGCTTCTCGTCCTTTTCGTAATGCGCCGCATCGAGCTTGGGGATCAGCGCGTCGATCCGGCGGTAGAGCTCGGAATTGTCCTCGGTCGGACCCGAAATGATCAGCGGCGTCCGCGCTTCGTCGATCAGAATGCTGTCGACTTCGTCGACGATCGCGAAGAAGAACGGCCGATGCACCATGCTGTCGAGCCGGTACTTCATGTTGTCGCGGAGATAGTCGAAGCCGAGTTCGTTATTGGTGCCGTAGGTGATGTCGGCGGCGTAGGCCGCGCGGCGCTCGTCGTCGGTCAGGCCGTGAACGATGCAGCCGACCGAAAGACCGAGGAAACGGTAGATCTGGCCCATCCAATCGGCGTCGCGCCGGGCGAGATAGTCGTTGACCGTGACGATGTGCACGCCTTCGCCGGCGAGCGCGTTGAGATAGGCGGGCAGCGTCGCGACCAGCGTCTTGCCTTCGCCCGTCGCCATCTCGGCGATCTTGCCCGAATGCAGCACCATGCCGCCCATCAACTGGACGTCGTAATGGCGCTGGCCGAGCGTGCGCTTGGCCGCCTCGCGCACGGTGGCGAAGGCATCGACCAGGATATCGTCGAGCGTCTCGCCCTCGGCCAGGCGCTTCTTGAGCGCGTCGGTCCGCGCCTTGAGCGCGTCGTCGGAAAGCGCCGCCAATTGCGACTCGAGCGCGTTGATCGCTTGCACGCGACCTTGCATGCCGCGGATGATGCGGTCATTGGCAGTACCGAAAAGTCGCTTGGCGATGGCGCCCAAGCCGAGCATGGGTGCTCCGGGTCTTTCAGTTGAGGGGAAGGGTTTTTAAGGCGGAGAAGACATAGGGTCGCGGCGCCCGGGTGTCAACGGCAAGCGGCGCCGCATTCGCGATCCCTTAGCCCATGGTCGAATAGCCGCCGTCGAGCGGGATGGCGGTGCCGGTCAGGAAGTCCGACGCGGCGCTCGACAGAAAAACCGCGATGCCGGCGAGGTCGTCGGGTTCGCCCCAACGCCCTGCAGGCGTCCGGGCGAGGACCCGCTCATTCAAGCCCGGCACCTGCTCGCGCGCCTTGCGCGTGAGTTCGGTGTCGATCCAGCCGGGCAGGACGGTATTCACCTGGATGTTGTCCTTGGCCCAGGCGGTCGCGCAGGCCTTGGTGAATTGCACGATACCGCCCTTGCTCGCGGCATAGGCGGGCACGAAGGATGCGCCGAAAATCGACATCATCGAGCCGATATTGACGATCTTGCCGCCGCCCCGGCGCTTCATTTCGGGATGGGCCGCCTGACTGCATAGAAAAGCGCTGGTCAGGTTTGTGTCCATCACCTTGGTCCATTCCTCGAGCGTCATGGCATCGGGCGTCTTGCGGATGTTGATCCCGGCATTGTTGATCAAAATGTCGAGCCCGCCGAAAGACTTGATCGTCTCTTTGACCATCGCGGCGACCGATTTCGGATCCGTCACGTCGACGGCGATGGCGATGGCTTCGGCGCCTAGCGCCTTGAGGTTCTCGACCGCTGTCTTCGATTTCTTGGCATCGCGCGCGGCGACCACCACTTTGGCGCCTTGCGCGGCTAGACCGCGCGCCATGCCGAGACCGATGCCGCCATTGCCGCCGGTGACGATCGCGACTTTACCCGAGAGGGCGAACAGGTCCTTCATGTCGGAATATCTCCTCAGGCTTTGATGGCGAATGCCATATAGTTGACGCCGAGATCCCGTATCAACTGGCTCTCGCCCGAAAACGGATCGAAAGCGACGCCGCTCATGTCTTCGATCCGGAGCCCGGCCTTGCGGAGTTCGCGGGCGAGCTCCGAAGGCCTGACGAATTTGCGCCAATCATGCGTGCCCCGCGGCACCAGGCGCAGAATGTATTCCGCGCCGATGATGCCAAGCAGGAACGACTTGGCGGTGCGGTTGAGGGTCGAAAGCGCAAGCGCGCCGCCCGGGCGAAGACATGACGCCGCCGCTTCGACGAAAAGCGGCAGATCGGCGACATGCTCGACGATCTCCATGGCGACGACGGCATCGAAAGTCTCGCCAGAAGCAGCGATCGTCTCGATGTCCGAGATGCGGTAGTCGATCCGAAGCTTGGATGCCTTGGCATGGCGCTCGGCGACGGCTATCGCCTCCTTGGCCATGTCGGCTCCGGTCATCGCCGCGCCGAGCTTGGCGAGCGCCTCGGTCAAGAGCCCGCCGCCGCAGCCGATGTCGAGCACGCGCAGACCGGCGAGCGGCCTCTTGGCCTCGCTCGATTTGCCGAAATGCGCGACTTGGCGATCTTCGAGATATTTGACGCGCAAGGGATTGAGCGCGTGGAGCGGCTTCATTTCGCCTTCGGGGTCCCACCAGCGCTCGGCGATGCGGTCGAATTGGGCGATTTCCGCCCGGTCGACGGTTCGCCCGCCCTTTTCGACCCTCGACTTGCGATGCGCCACCATCTTGCCTCCCTGCGCGAGGCAGAGTATGGAAGCGCCCGTCTGCGGGCAAGCCGCAAGACGTCAACCAGAGCGGATCCATGTCCCGCATCGTCATGAAATTCGGCGGCACTTCGGTGGCCGATCCGGATCGCATCAAGAATGTCGCCCAGCGTGTCGCGCGCGAGGTCAAGCGCGGCAACGAGGTGGCGGTCGTCGTCTCTGCCATGGCAGGGGCGACCAACCAGCTCGTCGCCTGGACGCGGGCTCTGGCCAAGATTCCGACCGCCCGCGAATACGACGTGGTCGTCGCCTCGGGCGAACAAGTCACCATCGGCCTTCTCGCCATCGCGCTCGAGGAAATCGGCATCAGGGCCAAATCCTGGATGGGCTGGCAGATCCCGATCAAGACCGACGGCCAGCATTCGGTTGCGCGCATCGAGGCGATCGAAGGCAAGGCACTGATCGCCGATATGAAGAAGAAGATCGTACCGGTAGTCGCCGGCTTTCAGGGGGTCGCGCCCGACGGCTCGGTCTCGACCCTCGGCCGGGGCGGTTCGGACACCTCCGCGGTCGCGCTCGCGGCCGCGCTCAAGGCCGATCGCTGCGACATCTATACCGATGTCGACGGCGTCTATACCTGCGATCCCAGGATCGTGACCAAGGCACGCAAGCTCGATAAGATCACCTACGAAGAAATGCTCGAACTTGCCTCGCAAGGGGCCAAGGTGCTGCAGACGCGCTCGGTCGAGATCGCCATGAGCTACCGCGTGCGGGTGCAAGTGCTATCGAGCTTTACCGACCAACCGGGGACCCTAGTCGTCGACGAGGACGAGATCGTGGAAAAAGCAATCGTGAGCGGCATCGCCTATAGCCGGGACGAGGCGAAGATCACCCTTCAAGGCATCGCCGACCGGCCGGGCATCGCCGCGACCATCTTCGGCGCACTCGCCGAAGCGGGCGTCAATGTCGACATGATCGTCCAAAGCGCGTCGCTCGACGGCAAGTCGACCGACATGACCTTCACCGTCGGCCGCGCCGATCTCGAACGCGCCAAGAAGACGCTAGCCGGGGTCAAGCGCAAGATTGCCTGGAAGAAGGCGATTTTCGACCCCTCCGTGGTCAAGCTCTCGGTCATCGGTGTCGGCATGCGCAGCCACGCCGGCGTCGCTCGGCGCATGTTCCAGACGCTCGCCGAGAACGGCATCAACATCCAGGCGATCTCGACTTCCGAGATCAAGGTGAGCGTGCTGGTCGACGAGAAGTTCACAGAACTTGCCCTCCGGGCGCTCCATGCGGCCTATGGACTGGACGCGGCCTGAGGCCGATCCGAAGGCCGGGCGGGCCCGGCTCGAGGCGCTGTGGCGCCGGGGGCGTGAATTCCTCGGCAGCGACTACGCCATCATGGGAGGGGCCATGACTTGGGTTTCGGAGCGAGGCCTGGTCTCGGCGCTTTCCAATGCCGGGGCCTTTGGCGTCATCGCCTCGGGCGCCATGACGCCCGCCTTGCTTGAAGCCGAAATCGCCGCCACCAAGGCCAAGACGTCGCGGCCATTCGGCGTCAACCTCATCACCATGCATCCGCAGCTTCTCGACCTGATCGGCGTCTGTCGAGGGCTCAAGGTCGGGCACGTCGTGCTCGCAGGAGGCATTCCGCCCGGGGCGGCGATCAAGGCGGTCAAGGAGTCGGGCGCCAAGCTCATGTGCTTCGTGCCCGCGCTCTCGCTCGCCAAGAAGCTGGTGCGCGCCGGGGCCGATGCGCTGGTCATCGAGGGCTCCGAGGCCGGCGGCCATATCGGCCCGGTGTCGACCAGCGTGCTCGCGCAAGAGATCGTTCCCGAGATGAAGGGCGTTCCGATTTTCGTCGCCGGCGGCATCGGCCGGGGCGAGGCGATCGCCATGTATCTCGAGATGGGCGCCGCCGGCTGCCAGCTCGGCACGCGTTTCGTCTGCGCGAGCGAGTCGATCGCACATCCCAACTTCAAGAAGGCTTTCATCCGTGCCGCAGCGCGCGATGCCATGCCGTCGATACAGGTCGACTCCCAATTTCCGGTCATTCCCGTGCGTGCGATCAAGAACGCGGCCACCGAGAAATTCGCGCAGACCCAAATCGAGGTGATCGCGCGCTTCCGGCGGGGCGAGATCAGCCAGCAGGACGCCCAGCTCGCGATCGAGCATTTCTGGGCCGGCGCGCTACGGCGCGCGGTGATCGAGGGCGACATCGAAAACGGTTCGCTCATGGCCGGCCAGAGCGTCGGCACGGTGACCAAGGAACAGCCGGTCGCCGAAATCCTGACCGAATTGGTCGACGAGGCCGTCCGTGCGCTCGCGCGGCGCGAGGCCGAGGTCCCGGGCGCTCGGTCCAAGGCGGCGGAGGCCGCCCTTCCGTGAAGCCCGTGGCGGGTGCCGCGGGCCCAAGGGTCCTGCTCCGCCGTCTCAGAGAAGCGATGGCGGACAAGGGTTCGCCGCAAGATCGTCTCAATCGTGTCGTCAAGCTGATTGCCGCCAACATGGTGGCCGAGGTCTGTTCGGTTTATCTCTTGCGCGACCGTGAGATCCTCGAACTCTTCGCCACCGAGGGCCTCAAACCCGAGGCCGTCAACAAGACCCGTCTCAAGCTGGGCGAAGGATTGATCGGCACCATCGCCGAGCAGGCCGAACCCTTGATGCTGGCCGATGCCTGGGCGCATCCCAACTTCGCTTACCGGCCGGAGACGGGCGAGGAAATCTTCCACTCGCTGATGGGCGCGCCGATCATCTTCGACGGACGCGTGGCGGGCGTCGTCGCGGTGCAGAACCGCAAGAAGCGCGTCTACACGGACGAAGAGTCCGAAGCGCTTCAGACAATCGCCATGGTCCTGGCCGAGATGTTCGGCTCGGGCGTGCTCCTGGCCAAGGAGGAGATCGCGCCCGCGATCACGCGAACGACGCTGCCCTTGCGCATCGGCGGCTCGCGCTTGGCGGATGGACTCGCCATCGGAGTTGCCGTGCTCCACGAGCCCCGGGTCGAAATCGCGAACTTGATCGCCGAGAACCCGGGCGCCGAGCGCGAAAGGCTGCGCGCCGCGCTCGATGCCATGCGCGCCCGCATCGATGCGCTGCTCGAGACCGACGCCTTCACCGGCGGCGGCGAGCATCGCGACGTGCTCGAGGCCTATCGCATGTTCGCCCATGACAAGGGCTGGATGCTCAAGATCGAGGAGGCGATCGCGACCGGCCTCACCGCCGAGGCAGCGGTCCATCGGGTCCAGGCGGAGACCCATGCCCGCCTGCAGCAAGTCAGCGATCCCTATCTTCGCGAAAGGCTGCACGATCTCGAAGACCTCGCCAATCGATTGCTCCGACATCTGGTCGGCGGTATCGAAACGGCGGCGGCGGGCTTGATCCCCGAAGATACCATCTTGCTTGCCCGCAACATGGGACCGGCCGAACTCCTCGATTATGACCGTCGCCGCCTCAAGGCGGTCGCGCTGGAAGAGGGTTCGCCCAATGTCCATGTCGCGATCGTCGCGCGCGCGCTCGACATTCCGATGGTCGGGCGCCTTTCCGGATTGTTGGAACGCGTCGGCACCGGCGATCGGGTCGTCGTCGACGCCGAGCACGCCCAGATCTTCGTTCGCCCGCCGAGCGAGGTCGTTCAGGCCTTTTCGCGCGCCATGGCGAACCGCGCCGCCCGGCGCGCCGAATACGCGGCGATGCGCGATCTGCCGGCAATCACCAAGGACGGCGAGCGCGTGTCGCTCCTGATGAATGCCGGCCTCTTGGTCGATCTGCCCCAGCTTCAGGCGACAGGCGCCGACGGCATCGGGCTCTACCGCACCGAGCTGATGCTCATGGTGCGTTCCGCTTTTCCCGACGTTGCGGCCCAGGCCGAGATTTACGGCCGCGTGATCGAACAGACCGATACGAAGCCCGTTATTTTTCGCAGCTTCGACATCGGCGGCGACAAGGCGGTGCCGTTCTTCGGCGGCGACCGCGAAGAGAATCCGGCGCTCGGCTGGCGAGCGATTCGCATCGGCCTCGACCGGCCGGTCATCCTCCGAACGCAGATCAGAGCGCTCTTGGAGTCCCATGCCGGACGCCGGCTTGATCTGATGTTCCCGATGATTGCCGATGTCGCCGAATTCGAGGCGGCCAAGCGCATGCTCAAGCGCGAGATATCGCGTCTGCGTCGCCTCAAGATGCCCGAACCGACCGAGATCAAGGTCGGCACCATGCTCGAAGTGCCGGCACTTGTCTTTCAGCTCGACGCGCTCTTGCCCAAGGTCGATTTCTTGTCGGTCGGGTCGAACGATCTGGTGCAATTCCTGTTCGCGAGCGATCGCGGCAATCCGCGTCTCGCCGAGCGCTATGACAATCTGGCGCCGGCAGTCCTGTCGCTCCTCAAGAGCCTGAGCGAGCGTTGTCTGCGCGCGGGGGTGCCGCTGTCGCTGTGCGGCGAAATGGCGGGCAGCCCAGCCGAGGCGATGGCGTTGATTAGCCTCGGCTATCGCAGCCTGTCGATGGCGCCGACCTCGGTCGGGCCGGTCAAGGCCATGCTGCGCGCGCTAGACACCAAAGCCTTTCGTGCCTTTCTCGAGCCGCTTTTGTCGAGCGGCGAGCGCAGTTTGCGCGCCAAAATCGAGGCCTATGCAAAGGCGCAGGGCATTCCGATCTAGCCCATCGGACTAAAATCCCATCCAAGTCATTGCCGGAGTTTGGTTTTTGTGGTTCTATCCACAGCCTTTGTCGGGGAGATACGCGGGCTTACGCAATGACGTCGCCGGCGAAAAAGCGTCCGATGTTGAAAGAGGTCACGCCCGAAGCGCAGGCGGCGGGCGAGATCGAGGTCGGTTATTCCGGCATCGGTGCCGATTTGCGCGCCGCGCGTTTGCGCCTGGGCTATGAACTCACCGAGATCGCTGAACGGCTCAACATCAAGTGCAGCAACCTCGAAGCGATCGAGCAGGGCCGTTTCAGTGCGCTGCCCGGTCCGGCTTATGCCAGCGGTTTCTTGCGTTCATTCGCGGTCTTCGTCGGCATGGACGGCGAACTTGCCCTTAAGCGTTTTCGCGAGGAAGTCGAAGCGCCCAAGCCCGGACCGCTGATTTTCCCTACACCGACGCCCGAGGGGCGCATGCCGAGCGGGCGCACCATCTTGCTCGCGCTCTTGGCGGCAGGCGTGGTCTATAGCTTCTGGGGCAATACCAATCGCAACGACCAGCCACGCCCACTTGTGGTCGCCGAAGTGCCCGAGCGCCTAGCCCCGCTCGCCAAAACCGAAGCGCCGCCGCCCCTGCCACCGGCTCCGGTGCCTGCCGAGGCAAGCAACGCTGCCGCGGTGCCAGCGGTCGAGCCTGCGCCGACGCCCGAGGCGAGCCCTGCTCCCGCTCCCGCCCCCGCTCCGCCACCCGTGCTCGCGGAGCGACCGGCGGCCCCTCAGCCGGTAGCCGCTGAACCTGCCTTGCCGGTGCCCGCGCCGGTGCAAGCTTCGACACCCGCTCCGGCCCCGGTCGTCGCAGCCGAAGCCGAGACCGAGACGCCGCCCGCCAGGCTTTTTGGTGCCACGAATACCGACAGCCGCGTCCTAATCGTCGCGCGCATGGATTCCTGGATCCAGGTGCGCGGCAAGGATCGCGAGATGATCTTTTCGCGCACGCTCCGTGCGGGCGACAGCTTCAAGGCGCCCAATCGGCTCGATCTCAATCTGATGACGGGCAACGCCGGCGGGCTCGAGATCGTCGTCGACGGCAAGCCTATCCCGCCCGTCGGCGCGGTCGGCGCCGTCCGCCGCGACATTTCGCTCGATCCCGAAAAGCTCAATCGCGGCGAAAGGCCGGATTAGGCGCGGTTCTTGCCGCCCTCCGGCCCGCATGCTAAAGGCCGGTCGGGCGCGGAGCCTGCGAAATCCCATGAGCCTTCGACCCTATCGCGACATAGCGCGGCGCAAGAGCCGTCGCATCATGGTCGGCAACGTCGCCGTCGGCGGCGATGCGCCGATCACGGTGCAAACCATGACCAATACGCTGACCACGGACGCGGCCGCGACGATCGCGCAGGTTCGCGCGGCCGAAGATGCCGGCGCCGACATCGTCCGCGTCTCGTGCCCAGATGAGGCTTCGACCGCGGCGCTCAAGGAGATCGTGCGCGCGGCGCGGGTGCCGATCGTCGCCGATATCCATTTTCACTACAAACGCGCGATCGAGGCGGCCGAGGCCGGCGCGGCCTGCCTGCGCATCAATCCCGGGAATATCGGGTCGGCCGAGCGCGTGCGCGATGTCGTCAAGGCGGCCAAGGATCATGGCTGTTCGATGCGTATCGGCGTCAATGCCGGTTCGCTGGAGAAGGATCTTCTCGAGAAATACGGCGAACCGTGCCCCGAGGCGATGGTCGAAAGCGCGCTCGATCATGCGCGCATTCTTGAAGATCACGATTTCCGTGAGTTCAAGATCAGCGTCAAGGCATCGGACGTCTTTCTTGCCGTCGCGGCCTATCAGCAACTCGCCGAAGCTTGCGATTACCCGCTCCATCTCGGCATCACCGAGGCCGGGGGCTTTCGCGCCGGAACGGTCAAATCCTCGATCGGCATGGGCAGCCTGCTCTGGGCCGGCATCGGCGACACCATCCGCGTTTCGCTCTCGGCCGATCCGGTCGAAGAAGTGAAAGTCGGCTTCGACATCCTGAAGTCGCTCGGCCTCAGGCATCGTGGCGTCAATGTCGTTTCGTGCCCGTCCTGCGCGCGTCAGGCTTTTCCGGTGATCAGGACCGTCGAAGTCCTGGAACAGCGGCTCGCCCACATCTCGACGCCGCTTTCGCTTTCGATCATCGGCTGCGTGGTCAACGGCCCGGGCGAAGCGCGCGAGACCGACATCGGACTCACGGGCGGCGGCAACGGCAATCATATGGTCTACCTCTCGGGCGTGGCTGATCACAAGATCTCGGATGCCGCCATCGTCGATCACATCGTCGATCTAGTCGAGAAGAAGGCCCGCGACATCGAAGCCGCCAAGACCGCATCTTCCGTCAAAACCGCAGCCGAGTAGGGCGCATCATGCCGACGCTACAGCCCATCCGGGGCATGCACGATTTGTTGCCGAGCGACATGGCCAAGCACCGGCATGTCGTCGACACCGCGCGTGTCGTCGCGGCGACTTACGGCTTCGATGAAATCACGACGCCGATCGTCGAAGTGACCGAGGTCTTCGCTCGCACGCTCGGCGACACGTCCGATGTCGTTTCGAAGGAAATGTATTCCTTCGCCGATCGGGGCGGCGAGGGCATCACGCTTCGTCCCGAATATACGGCCGGCATTTGCCGTGCCGTGATCACCCATGGTCTATCCAATCAAGGGCCGCAGAAGTTTTTTGCCCATGGGCCGATGTTCCGTTACGAGCGACCGCAGAAGGGCCGGCAGCGGCAATTCCATCAGATCGACGTCGAAATCATCGGCGTCGCCGAACCGCAGGCCGACATCGAAGTCATCGGTGTCGGTCACGACATACTTCGGGCGCTCGGCATTCGCGATAAATGCCGGCTCGAGATCAACACGCTCGGCGACCCGGTGAGCCGCCAGGCCTATCGCGAGGCGCTGGTCGCCTATTTTGGCGCGCGCAAGGGCGGACTGTCCGAGGATTCGCGCGCGCGTCTCGAGCGCAATCCCTTGCGCATCCTCGATTCCAAGGACCCGCGCGACAAGCCGATCGTCGCCGAGGCGCCGAATTTCGACGCCTATCTCAACGACGCATCGAAGAAGTTCTTCGATGCGGTGCGTAACGGCCTGGCCGCGATCGGCATCGAACATCAGGTCAACCGGCATTTGGTGCGCGGGCTCGACTACTACACCCACACCGCCTTCGAATTCGTCACCGAGCATCTTGGCTCGCAAGGCGCCGTGATCGCGGGCGGCCGTTATGACGGCCTGATCGAGACCATGGGTGGGCCGCCGACGCCGGGCATCGGCTGGGCCGGCGGCATCGAGCGTCTCGCGCTCTTGGCCGAAAACGCGCCCGAAGCCGTGCGTCCGATCGCCGTCGTGCCGATCGGCGAAGCGGCGGAAACGGCCGCGCTCAAGATCGCGCATGATCTCCGACTGGCCGGTTTTCGGGTCGAGCAGGGCTATCGCGGCAACGTCAAGAAACGCATGGAGCGCGCCAACAAGCTCCGTGCGCGGGCGGCGATCCTCCTGGGCGACAACGAGATCGCCAAGGGCGTCGCGACGCTGCGCGATCTCGATACCGGAGCGCAGGAAGAAGTGGCGCTCGCCCAGCTCGCCGAAAGGCTCGCCCCCTTCAGGCCATGATCGCGCGCGCCAAACTCGACCGCATCCGCGCACGCTACGCCGAAATCGAGGCTCAGCTCTCGGCCGGCGGCGCCTCGGGCGAAATGTTCGCGAAGCTGTCACGCGAATATGCGGAGCTCGGCCCCCTGGTCGCGGCGATCGACGACTTCGTGAAGCTGAACGCTGAGAGGTCCGATCTCGAGGCCCTATTGGCCGATGCCGGCAGCGATGCCGAAATGCGCAAGCTGGCCGCCGACGAACTCCAATCCCTCAAGTCTCGACTGCCCGAGGTCGAGAAGGCGCTGGCCATCCTGCTTCTGCCCAAGGACGCGGCGGATGCCATGAACGCCATCGTCGAGGTGCGCGCGGGCACCGGCGGCGACGAGGCGGGCCTGTTCGCCGGCGAGCTATTCGAAATGTATCGGCGCTATGCCGAACTCAAGGGTTGGAAATTCGAGGTCATGTCCTATGCCGAGACGGATCTCGGCGGCGTCAAGGAAGCATCGGCCGAGATCTCGGGCAGCGGCGTCTTCGCCAAGCTGAAATTCGAATCGGGCGTGCACCGCGTTCAACGCGTGCCGGCGACCGAAGCGAGCGGGCGCATTCACACCTCCGCCGCGACGGTCGCGGTTCTCCCGGAAGCCGAAGATGTCGACGTCAAGATCGAGGACAAGGATCTCCGCATCGACGTCTATCGGGCCTCGGGCGCGGGCGGCCAGCACGTCAACAAGACCGAAAGCGCCGTCCGCATCACCCATCTGCCGACCGGTATCGTCGTCGCGATGCAAGAGGAGAAGTCGCAGCACAAGAACAAGGCCAAGGCGCTCAAGATGCTGCGCGCGAAGATCTACGAGGGCGAACGCGAAAGGCTTGCCGATGAGCGCGCGGCGACCCGCAAGGACCAGGTGGGTTCAGGCGATCGCTCGGAAAAGATCCGCACCTACAATTTTCCGCAAGATCGCATTACGGATCATCGGGTCGGCATGACCATGCATCAACTCGAAGCCTTCATGAAGGGCGAGGGGCTCGACAAGGTCATCGAGGCTCTGGTCGCGAACGAACAGGCCGCCAAACTCGCCGAAGTCGCCGAGGGCTGAGGCAAGACAATACAAGAGAAAGGTCGAGCCGCGGCGCGCGCCTTTCGGCTTGACATTGAATTGAATTCAATTCAATATCGTGGTCATGATTGATCGCCGGCCGCATCCCGAAGGCTCGCTTGATGCGAAAAGATCGCGCAAAGGGCGCCGTCGGACCACGCTTCGCCCATCCCGTCGACATCCGAGTGGGGAAGGGTCGGCCATCCGCCGCGAGAGTGCGCGCCGGCGGCTTCTCGACGCCGCGGCCGCAGTGATGGTGGCGCGGCGCGGCGAGCTTGAGATCGCGGACGTTGCCAGCAGGGCCCAGTTATCGGTCGGGCTGAGCTATCACTATTTCGGCTCGCGCGGCGGGCTTATCGCCGCCGTCGTCGAGGATTTCTATGATCGATACGACGCCGAGGTCATGGACATCAATCCGCTGCCCGGCGGACGCTGGCGCGAAAGGGAGCGCAAGCGGGTCGAAATGGCGGTCGATTTTCATTATCGCGAGCCGCTCGCGCCCATCATTCTCGCTCGGCTTGGCGGCGAGCCGGAGGTCGCGGCCGTCGAGGCGCGGCGGCTCTCCCGGGTGGTCGACATCGGTACGCGCAATGTCGCCCTTGGTCAGGCGGAAGGCGAGATTCCGAGCAACCTCGATCCCAACATCTTGGTCGCCATGATGATGGGTGGGTTGCATGCCGCGCTTGCTCAGGCTCTTGCCCGCGATCCACGGCCTAAGAAGTCCCAGCTTGCTCGCGAAATCTGGGGTGCCATTGCCGCGCTGGCGCGCCTGCCGCTGGACGAGTAACGCGGATTTCCAGGCGGTCATAACCAGTTCGGCCCTATTCATCGATGATATCGGAGTTGGAAAGGTTTGGTGTCATGACGACGACGAAACTCAAGACCAAGCGGCGCAATCGGGCGGCACCCAAAGTGCTTTACGAAAAGAAGGGTCGAATCGCCTATGTCACGCTCAATCGCCCGGAGGCGATGAACGCCATCGATCTGGAGACGCATGAACTTCTTTGGAAGATCTGGCGTGACTTCCGGAACGACGACTTGCTCGATGTCGCCATTCTCACCGGAGCCGGAAACGAGGCGTTTTGCGCCGGCGCCGATCTCAAGAGCCATTTCCCCCTATGGATCCGGAACGCCGATGCGCTTTTGCCTCGAAAGAAGATCGGCGATGGGCTTGGCGGTATCACGCGAGGGCTCCATCGCATCTACAAGCCGATCGTCGGCGCGATCAACGGCTGGGCGCTGGCCGGCGGCTTCGAGACGGCGCTCGCTTGCGACATTCGCATCGCGTCGGAAAACGCCAAATTCGGCTCATTCGAGGTCAGGCGGGGCTTTCATCATGGTGATGGCGGCATCGTCCGTGTGGTCAACATCTGCGGCGCCGGTCTGGCGCTGGAAATGAACCTGACCGGCGAAGCGATCGACGCCCGCCGCGCGCTGCAATGCAATCTGGTCTCGAAGGTCGTGCCGTTGCGCGCGCTCATGGCTGAGGCCGAAACGGTCGCTCGGCAGATCCTGCGGAACGATCAATGGGCAGTAAGGTCGGCCAAGGAGACGATCCTCAATGTCATCGGTCGACCGCTCGATGATCAACTCGCCTACGAGGCTTTTACCGGCTACTCCGGCGCGGCCAATCCGACCGTCACCGGTCGCCTGAAGAAGTTCTATGCCAAATCGGACCGCGGTCGCGCCGGCAAACACGCTACCAGTCTTTAGGCGAAGTGCCGTGTATAAGGTCGGTCGATGGTCAGGACCGTTGCCGACATTTTGAGCGAAGCCGTCGCGCCGCTTCGCCATGCGGGCGTCGAGGGTACGCGGCGCGATGCCCGCATTCTGCTTGGCCACGTCATCGGTGCCGTCCGCGCGATGACGGCACGAGACGTCGTGAGCGACGATGAGCAAACGCGCTTCGAGGCGCTGATCGCACGCCGGGCCGCTCGCGAACCGGTCTCGCGCATCATCGGCACCCGCGAGTTCTGGAGCCGAAACTTTCGGCTCTCGTCCGCGACACTCGATCCGCGTCCCGATACCGAGACCTTGATCGATGCGGTTTTGTCGCTCGTGGCGTCGCGTAGCGCGCCGCTCGGTGTTCTCGACCTCGGCACCGGCACGGGCTGCATTCTCTTGGCGCTGTTGTCGGAACTGCCGAACTCTCGAGGGCATGGCAGCGATGCGAGCGGAGCGGCAATCAGGGTCGCCCGCGAAAACGCGGTTGCGCTCGGCCTCGGCGCAAGGGCGACCTTCTCCGTCGGGGATTGGTGCCGCGACCTGTCGGGCGTCTTTGACCTCATCGTCTCCAATCCGCCCTATGTCCCGAGCGCCGAAATCGCCTCGCTCGAGCCCGAGGTCTCGCGTTTCGATCCGCGCGCGGCTCTGGATGGCGGCCCCGACGGGCTTGACGCCTATCGCCGTATTGCCGCCGAAACCCCAAAGCAACTGATGGAGGGCGGGTCATTGGTCTTAGAAATTGGTCAGGGCCAGGCCTCGGCCGTGGAGGCTATTTTGGCTGCCCAAGGCTGGGAATTGGCGGGTAGGCGGGCAGATTTAGCGGGGATCGACCGTTGCATAATTGCCAAGCCTGGAAAAAACTTGCTTAGGAGGCAAGATAAGCTCTAGATAATCCTTGCCAGGATAGGCTTTGGCTGCCTAGCCTTGCTGCGGGTGCGGCGCATTGGCCCCCACCCTGATATCAGTCCGAATGCATCGGAACGGCGCCGCCCGAAGGCGGTTGAACCGCAGCCTGTCGCCCGATCGGCGCAGCTCAGATCCGAAAATGGTTCGGCCCTTAATCGAGGACACCAAAGTTTGATGAAACACAATCCGAACAAGCAGCGCCATCGGGGCGGCCGCCCCCAAGGCAAGCGCAACGGTTTTGGCTACAACAACAATCAGCCGAACAGGAGCTTCGACAGCTCCGGCCCCGACATCAAGGTGCGGGGCAACGCCTATCAGGTCTACGAGAAATACCAACAGCTCGCGCGCGACGCCAACATGGCCGGCGATCGCGTCGCGGCCGAGAACTATCTGCAGCATGCCGAACACTATTACCGGATCCTCAATCACGACGGGCAGTGGTATCAGCGTCAGCTGCAGATGCAGCAACAACAACAGAATCAACAACAACAGCAATATCAGCAGGCGCAGGGCGGCAGCGCCGCGCCGCCCCAGGGCCTCACCCCCCAGGGCCAGCAGCCTCAGCCCTATGGACATCATCAGCCCGGCCCTTCGCCCCAGCTCAATCAGCCGCCGATGGGCGGCATGATGCCGGCGCAGCCGATGCATCACGCCGGGCCTCAGGGCCATGATGCTCAACAGGACGATTACCCCGAGCCAGAGCTCAACAATCCCTGAAGACTGACGCCTCAAGGGTTATCATGGGGTGATTTTGCCCCAGATTTAGTGTATTGAGTTGACGGTGCCACATGACCTTGGGGGAGTGATGGGCGGTCGGTCGCGATTCTTGTTATTGGCCGCCCTTTTGGGCTGGGCCGGCTGCGCCGAGGCGCCGCGCCCGCCGGTTCCCGGTTCAATGCCCGTCCAATCAAGCCCGCTCAATGGCCCGGCAGGAACCATCGGGCGCATCGAACATGCGCCGTCCGACAGCCTGCCGATCAATGCCTTTCGGAGCATGATCGAGGCGGTCGCAAAGGAGATTGCCTCGGCCCCGGCCTATCAGGACGCAGGCAATGCGCCGATGATCGCGCTCGGCGATCTGCACAATGCGACGCCGCTCAAAGTCGATCGGGCGATGGTGCTCGAATCTATTCGTGCCTAGACCATCCTCGCCTCCTCCGGCAAGGTGCGCTTTCGCGACGACGCGGCCTATGGCGCGATCGTCGAGGAGCGCGCCAAGCAATCGGCGACTTCGGCCGCGGTCGAGCGCTCGGGCTGGCGCCCCGGCGGGGCCAGTCATTTCGAACAAAAGGCCGCGGTCGATGCGCGCGTCGCAGAGGCGCGGGTCATTCTCTCGGGTTCGATCTTTCAGCTTCACGATCGCGATCTGCTCCGCGCCGATTGGGGCACGACCTATCATCAATTCCATTTTCGCTTGGTCGAAGTCCGCACCGGCCTGATCCTTTGGGAGAAAGTCGTCGGCATCGCGACCGAGGGCGCGATCGTCGCGCCGCGCGAACGCGCCGCAACGAAAGACGAGGACGACATTCGCGCCGGCCGAGGCTTCACCAGCCGGCTGACCCGGTAATGCGTCTCGGTCCGACATCGGTCGGGAGCGCTTGCGGCGCGGTTCTGGCCCTGATGTCGATCGCCGCCCTGGCACAGGATGTCGCGGCGCATCTTGGCTCCTTCAAGACCGAAAGTGAAAGCCGCGCCGCCTGGACGCGCGTGCGCTCGCAGCACGGCCCCCTCCTCGGCAATCGCGAGGTGCGTTTCGTCGAGACCGACGTGCCGGGGCGCGGCGTCTGGGTCCGGGTGCTGGTGCCGGTTGCGGATCGCAACGATGCCAATCGCCTATGCCAAGCACTGAAGGCCGAGAACCAGTATTGCGTACCCATGGTCGGGGCACTGGGCGCAAGCGCTTCTCGGCGAGCGCCCGCACCGTCGCCTCCGCCCGTGCCGGCGGCGCAGCCATCGCTGCCACCGCCACCACCACCGCCGCCACCACCGCCGCCACCACCGGCGATGGCGCAGCCCGCGCCTGCGTCTGCGCGCATTGCCGCATCGCCGCCCGCTGCCGCGGCCGCGGCGCCGAGACCGGCGACGGCAGCGCCCGAGCCCGTGGTCGTGCCGGTCCTGCCTCCGGCAGAGCCGCCGACGCCCAGTACGGCGCAGGCCTATTTCGGGACTTGGTCACGCAACGGCGAGGATTGTCACATCCGCGGCATCACGCTTGCCCCGTCGCGCGTCATCGTCCATGCGCCGCGCAACGATCACGCCATGACCTGCAAGATCGATTTGGCCCGCGGTCAGCTTACGCTTGCTTGCGAGGACAATTCGCTTGCGTTGTTCGACGCGAAGGACGCGAGCGAAATGACGCTCCGCTGGACCAAGGCCGGACCTGACGAGGCGCCGACCGCTTCGGGCGCGGTCTGGCGTCGCTGTCCCGAACCGCGCCGTTGATCGTCGATCGATCGGCTTAGTCAGTCGATCCGCTTCGCTGCAGGGGAATAAACCGCTCGACCGGACGGACGGCGCGCGCAGGCGGCGCCTGGAATTGGGCGACGCGAACCGGCGGCTTGTTCATCGCGTGATTGATGTGGGAGGCATCAGGCGTGCGGAGCTTCGCGGCCTCGACCGTCGCCGGCATCTCGGCGGCCGCCTTGGCCATCGCTTCGGAGGGTTCCGTCTTGCGCCGGCCGGTCACCTCAAGATGGCGCGCGATGGTCTCGCCGCGGCGCGCGCGGGTGAGCTCGGCGGTCTCGCGGCGTTGTTCCTCGGCGAGGCGCGCATGTTCCTGGCGCCATTTGCGGTCGACCTTGGCCTGGTAGGGCTGGCCCTTTTCGGGCCGGGCCGAGTGATAGCGTTTAACCGCGAGCGGCCAGGTCTCGGTCTCTTCCTTCAACTGATTGAGGAAGGATGCGGCATAGAGCGCATTGGCCAAAGGATCGAAGGCTTCCTCAAGCGAGGCGAAGGCATCGCCATGATGATGGAGATTGACCTGCATGCAGCCGACATCGATCGAGCGCACGCCTTTGGCTTGGAGGCGGCGGACCTCGGCAATGGCGTCGGCTTTGGAGGTGAAATAGGCGCCTTTGCCCTCGGCATTGATGGTCCAGGGCCAGGCAATATGTGCCTGGCGTTCGGCGTCGTAACGCCCGGATTCGACGAGCGAAATAGCCTGCATCAGGTTCTTCGGGATGCGCGCGGCGCGCTCGACGCGGTTGACCGCCGCACGGCAAATTTCGCTGTCACGGTAAGGGCTTAGCGTGCCAATCGCCGAAGCGTCGACGACCCAAAGGCCAAAGACCAGGGCAAGCAAGATCAAGATCCGCGACATGTTCTTCCCTTGCGCCCGACCATCGGGCGTGGCTTGGCAATCGCAAATCCCATGCCAGGAGCCAAAGAACAGGCGGGATGCAAGATATTGAAAATTAAGAGCTAATTTTTTGATCGCCAGCTTGCCGGACCCGATGGCCTTGCATTTCGCATATGCAAAAATGATGTTGCGATGCAGTATAGGCAGGCCTATATTTAGGTCCTGCCCTTCATGGGTATTTCCTCCCTGAACTCGGGCCGCGCCCCAAAGCGCGGCCCCTTTTTTTGGGGGTTAGCCGACCGGCGACGTGGTCGCGCCTTCGCCCAAGGGCAATTCCATGATCACGGAATCGAGCCAGCGGCCATGCTTGTAGCCGACATTGCGAATGACCCCGCTCAGGCGAAAGCCAGCCCTGGCGTGAAGCGCGATCGAGCCGACATTTTGGGAGTCGCCGATGACCGCGACCATCAGGCGCCGGCCTGCGGCGGTGCAACGCGCGATCAAGGCCTTGAGCAAGGCCGAGGCGACCCCGCGGCCGCCCAAACCATCTTGGACATAGACCGAATTCTCGACCGTGAAGCGATAGGCCGGGCGCGTCCGATAGAGACCGGCATAGGCATAACCGACCACAACTCCGTTCATCACGGCGACCAGATAGGGCAGGCCTAGTGCTTTGACGTCCTGGTAGCGCCGCGTCATTTCCGAAATGTCGGGCGGGTCCTCCTCGAAAGATCCAGTGCCAAAGCGGACGTGATGCGCATAGATCGCTTGAACCGCCGGCACGTCTTCGGCTGCGGCGTCGCGGATGTCGATGGCGTTTTTCATTCTGCCGCTTCGCGATACGACGACTTCAAATCGAGATCGCCCAAGCGCGCGATCAGGCGCACCAAGGCATCGGCCACCGGCCCGAAACCGGCGTGGCGTTCGAGCCGTCTTTCGTCGAGATAGAGCGAGCGATTGATCTCGATCTGGAGCACATGAATATCGGCAGCCGGATCGCCATGATGCGTGGCGATATAGGCGCCGGCATAGGGGTCGTTGCGCGAGGTGGAATAGCCGAGCCGCCTCAACTCCGCCGCGGCGCGATCGCCCAGGCCGACGACGGCCGATGCGCCATGCCGATCGCCCAGGACGAAATCGGCGCGTGCTCGACCATGGTCGACCTCGCCCGGCCCGGCGACCGACGGCATCGAATGGCCGTCGATCAAGATGGCAAAGCCGAAACGACGCTTCGTTTCCTCGAGCATCGCATCCAGAGCTCGATGAAACGGCGAATGGATTTCTTCGAGGCGCTTGCGCGCTTCGGCCGGGTCGAGTTTGACCGTGTAGATCTCGGCACCGTTGGAAGCAAAGCGTGGAAAGACCCCGAGCCCGTTGGCCGTGCGCATCGAGCGCGCATCGACAGGCAGGTCGAGGGGGCCCGCGAACATCTCGGAATCGAGTTCATCGGGCGCGCGATTGAGATCGACATAGAGTCTTGCGGTCCGCGCAACGATCATGGTGACGCCAAGGTCGCGCGCCCCGGCGAACAGCGCGTCGACATCAGGGTCTTCGGATCGGCGCAGCGCCGATCTGTCGATCCGCGAGCGCGACAATAGGTCGGACGGATAGTCTCGTCCGGCATGCGGAATGGAAATTACGATCGGCAGGCGCGCGAGCGGCGCCGCGAAAATCTCAAAATGCTCGGGCATGGATGCTGGACATCGTGGGACGGCTTCGTCTATAAGCCCGACCGGCGTGGGTGCGTAGCTCAGCGGGAGAGCACTACCTTGACATGGTAGGGGTCACAGGTTCAATCCCTGTCGCACCCACCACGCTTTTCCAAGGGATTGCAGCTTGGCCAGTTTCCGCAGGCTTTTTTTTGGCCCACCGTATTCCCACCAACCTTCGAACAATATACCAGTTCGTATGCTAGGCGATTGGGGGCAGGGCACGACGGCGGTCGTTCGGCCGCCCGGACGAGCCGGCAACGTTGAACCGGTCCGAAATGACGTCCGACAGGCGGTCTT
>Ga0194120_10001161_pt1 | contig 48963 bp, 39 predicted proteins | sample TA2MahCa65mmetaG_FD_148642 | JGI IMG/M metagenome (GOLD analysis project Ga0194120, IMG submission 148642) | Freshwater microbial communities from Lake Tanganyika, Tanzania - TA2015019 Mahale Deep Cast 65m | ecosystem: Environmental > Aquatic > Freshwater > Lake | place: Tanzania: Lake... | reverse complement strand
GGGGGGGGGGGGGGGGAGCGGGGCGGAAGGTGGTCAGGGGGCGCGCAGGTTGGCGAGGAAGCGGGTGGCTTCTTCGCGCAGGCGGGCGGACTGGGTTTGGAGGCCGGCGGAGGCGCGGTGGAGGTCGGTGACGGCGTCGACGGTCGACTGGGTGGCGGAGGAGATGTAGCCCATGCCGCGCGCGACGGTGTCGGTGCGCTCGGCGGCGCGCGGTGGCGCGCGACAGGCCGGTGGGCAGCCGAGGCCTTCCACGCTCGCATCTGCGGCGGGTCGAACGCGAGCGTGTCGCGGCGCGACATGGTGTGGCAGCTGGCGTTGGACGCGGCGTTGCACTCGGCGAGTGCGGAGTTCAGGTGGACGCGGGCTGCGCGCGACGGCGCGGAGCGTGGAGAGGGAGCGCGCGAGGGCAGCGAGTTGACGGGGGCGCGGGACTCTCTCGGGGCCGCTCGAGCGGTGAGATGCTGAGCGCCATTCGACACGCTGGTCGACTCGCGCGGCGTCGGGTTTCCAGCCATCTGGTGCGTCGGGTCGGCGCCAGCCGATGCGCCGCACGCGTCGCGCGGAGCGCGGCCACATGGAACTTCTTGCCATGTGTGGGCTACGCAGCATGGGGGCTGGACAGGGCGCGGGGCGCGGGCGTCGCGGAGGGGCGCGGACCTATACTCGGTGGCCGGTTCCGCCCGACGTGGAGAACACTCGCCGCATGCACTCTTCCACCACACGGATCGCGCGCCCGGTGGCGCTGCTCGCGGTGGCGTTCGGCGTCGCGGCCTGCGGCGACTCGCAGCCGCGGCTCGAGCGTCCGAACATCGTGCTCGTCACGATCGACACGCTGCGCGCGGACCACCTCGGCTGCTACGGGTACTTCCGCGACACGAGCCCCAATATCGACGCCTTCGCGAAGGAGTCGCTGGTGTTCGAGCAGGCCTACGCGGCGATGGCGACGACGCTGCCGAGCCACGCGTCGATGCTCACGGCGCGCTATCCGCTCGAACACGGCATCACCGCCAACCTGATGCACGGCGGCAAGCCGTTCGGCTGGGCGAGCGGGATGGTGTCGTTCGCGCAGGTCGCGAAGGAGGCGGGGTACACGACCGCGGGCTTCGTCAGCGCCGCGCCGCTCAAGGCGCCGTCGGGGATCGCGGCCGGCTTCGAGGTCTGGAGCGAGCCCGACGGCAAGGCCGTCGAGCGCAAGGCCGGCGAAACGCTCTCGAAGGCCTTGCCGTGGCTGGAGCAACAGGCGAGCCAGCCGTTCTTCCTGTGGGTGCACTTCTACGATCCGCACTGGCCGCACCGCGCGCCGGCGCCCTACGACACGCTGTTCCGCGGCAAGGACGCGGAGGCGAAGGAGGCGTGGATCGCCGAGCGCAAGCTGCCCGAGGCGGCGGTGCGCAGCAACGCGCGCAAGCGCACCGAGACGCGGCCGGCGCTCGACAACTACTGCGGCGAAGTGCGCTACACCGACGAGCAGTTCGGCGTGCTGCTCGAGGCGCTCGAGCGCAAGGGCGTGCTCGACTCGAGCATCGTCGTGCTCACCGCGGACCACGGCGAAGGCCTGAACCAGCACGAGTGGACCGCGCACGGTCTGGTGTGGGACGAACAACTGCGCGTGCCGCTCGTGATGCGCTTCCCGCAAGCCGCGGGCGTCGCGCCCGGGCGCGCAGGACAGCTCGTGAGCCTGATCGACATGCTGCCCACGGTGCTCGGGCGCGTGCGGCCGTTCCAGACGCCGAAGTGGAACGACTTCTTCCGGCTCGCGACGGGCGTCGATGCGCTCGCGAGCGACTTCGAGGAGCGGCCGGTGTTCGCGCAGCGCACGGGGCGCGAGCTCGCGGAGGATCCGGGCGAGATGTACGCGATCACGACGCCGCGCTGGAAGTTCATCCACGAGCCGGAGGTCGGCGACCAGCTCTTCGATCGCAAGGTCGATCCGCACGAGCTCGGCGATCTCGCGGCGAAGGATGCGGCGCAGGCCAAGGCGAGTCGGCGCGAGATGCAACTGATGATGGAGCTGCAGAAGCGGCGCGGCGCGGAGCTCGGGCCGGTGCAGGCGGGCGAGGCCGATCCGGAGCTGCTGCGGCAGATGCAGGCGCTCGGTTATCTCGGCGGCGAGGACGGTCGCAACGGCGAGTCGGAGCGGCCGAGGGAGGAGCCCCAGTCGGTGGACCCGCCGGAGGACGCGTCGGAGGACGAGTCGGAAAGCGCGCCGCAGGCTTCGCAGTCGCAAGAGCCCAAGGAGCAGGGCGAGCGGCCCTGACGCGTCGTGGAGAGTCCGGCGGAGGATGGGGCCGCGGTGGCGCGGCGCGAGCGGCGCGGCGTGTGGCTGGTCGTGCTCGCGGCGCTCGCCGTGCGTCTGGCGGTGCTGTGGCTCGCGCGCGATGCGGAGCCGTGGAACGACCAGATCACATATGTGCAGCGCGCCGAGGACCTGCTCGACGGCAAGGGCTACACGGGTTCGTACCAGTCGTGGGTGCAAAACCCCGGCGAGCGGCAACTGCACACGCTCGAGCGCTATCCCGGCGCGTATCAGGCGCCCGGATATTCGGCGTTCATGGCGCTCGTGATGGGATTTCTGGGGCGCGACGAGCAGTGGGTCAAGCTCGTGCAGGTGCTGCTCGGCGCGCTGTCGACATGGCTCGTGTACCGACTCGGACGCGGCTTCGTCGGGCATCGCGCGGCGCTCGTCGGTGCGTGGTTCTTCGCACTCGACCCGACGCTCGTGTCGTTCACGCACTACCTGTTCAACGAGACGCTGTTCATCTCCCTGCTGCTCGCGGGCCTGTGTCTGGTCGTGCACTCGCGCGACGGCTGGCGCATTGGCTCGGCGCTCGCGGCGGGCGCGTGTTTCGCGGCGGCGTCGTATGTGAAGTCCTCGGCGCTGTACCTGCTGCCGCTGCTCGCGGCGTGGTACATGCTGTGGAATCGCGAGCAGTGGCGGCGCGCGCTCTCGTTCGTGCTTGTCGCGTCGCTGGCGTGGGGCGCGTGCGTCGCGCCGTGGGCGATCCGCAACACGCGCGTGCACGGCGGCTTCGTGCTGATGGACTCCAGCGGGCCGTACAACCTCTGGCGCGGCAACCAGCCGGCGGCCTACGCGCGGCGGCGCTTCGGCTCCGACTGGAATGTGCGCTTTCCCTCGCCGTTCAGCGCGTGGACCAACGCGCCCGTCGCGGAAGTCGGCGGCAGCCAGATCGTGCGCGTCGTGCGCGAGCGACTCGGCGTCGAGCAGCCGACCGACCTGCAGATGATGCAGGGCAGCCAAGCGGCGGCGGTCGAGTTTGCGCTCGATGACCTGCAGTGGACCGCGGAGCGAAGCTGGTACAAGCTCGTCGACCTGTGGAATCCCACATCGTTCGTGATGCGGCACCTCTTCAAGCGCGGCTACGGCGAGATTCCGCGCGGGCTCGAGGTCGCGATCACCTGGTCGTGCGTACTCGCTTATGTAGCTGTGCTCGTCCTTGCGCTGCCGTGGATGTACGCGCGCGCACGCACGCCGCTCGTCGCGCTCACGCTGCTGCTCATCTACTACTATTCGGCGATCCACATGGTGACATTCGGGCTCACGCGCTTCCGGCTCCCGATCATGCCGCTCCTGATGCTGTGCGCGGGCGCGGGCGTGGTGGCCGTGGCGGATCGTCTCAAGGGACGGAGTGCCCATGCGTAGCTCGCTCGCACTCGGTTGTGCGCTCGCGCTGCTCGGCTGCTCGCAGGAATCCAAGCGCCCCAATGTGCTGTGGGTCGTGTGGGACACGACGCGCGCGGATCACCTGAGCTTGTACGGGTACGAGCGCAAGACGACGCCGTTTCTCGAGCGCTTTGCGCAGGAAGCGCGCGTGTTCGAGGACTGCCAGTCGTCCTCGTGCTGGACCGTGCCTTCGCATGCCTCGATGTTCACGGGCCTCCTGCCGGCGGAGCACGGCGCGATGCACGGCGCGGAGTTTCTCGACTCCAAGCTCGTCACGGTGGCCGAACACCTGCGCGGCGCGGGCTACTCGACCTATGCGTGGGCGGCGAACCCGCACATCTCGCGCACGGAGAACTTCCTGCAGGGCTTCGAGGTCGAGGAGCATCCGTTCGACGAGGCCGTGCGCGAGCGTGCGATCCAGATTTTCAAGCGCAAGGTGCCGGAGAGCGTGTCGACGCGCGAGCTCGCGCAGCGCGCCGAGGATCGCGGCACGAACCCGTGGGTCATCAAGGCGGCGGGTGAGCTCGGTCGCGAGGGTTTCGCGCGCTGGCTCGACGCGCGCGCACAAAAAGAGCAGCCGTTCCTCGCCTTCTTCAACTACATGGAGTCGCACCGCCCGCTGATCCCGCCGCGCGAGATGCGCGAGAAGCTGCTCACGCCGGCCGAGGTCGATGCGACCTACGCGACGGAGTTCAGCTGGAAGGACACCTGGGCCTACTGCTTCGGGCTGTACGAGTATCCGCCGGAGCAGCTCGAGGTGCTGCGCGACATATACGACTCGGCGCTGCTCGAGCTCGACGGCCTGTTCGCGGGGCTGGTCGCGGAACTGGAGGCCCGCGGGATGGTCGACGACACGGTGATCATCGTCACCGCGGACCACGGCGAGAACCTCGGCGACCAACATCTGCTCGACCACCAGTACGCGCTCAATCAGGCGCTCGTGCGCGTGCCGCTCGTCGTGCGCTACCCCGCGCGCTTCGCGCCGGGCCGCGACCGCAGTCCGGTGATGTCGATGGACCTCTTCCCGACGCTGCTCGAGCTCGCGGGTGTACCCGTGCCGGAGCTCGGCGTGCGGCACGCGCAGAGCCTGCTTGCGCCGAAGGCGAGCCGCGTGCGGATCTCCGACTACCAGCGGCCGTTCCCCAAGCCGCTCGCGGCGGTGCGCAAGGAGTACCCGCAGCACGATGTCGCGCGCTTCGAGAGCGGCCTCATGTCGTGCACCGAAGCCGGGCGCTGGAAGCTCGTGCAGCGGATCGGCGGCCCGGCGGCGCTCTACGACCTCGAGAACGACTCTGGCGAGCTGGTCGACGTGTCGAAGCACAACCCAGAAGTCGCGCAGCGACTCCGCGAAGGCCTCGGGCGGCTGCTGCGCTCCGTGCGGCCGATCGGCGCGCCCACGGAAGGCGCCGACCGGGACGCGGAGCACCAGAGGATGCTCGAGATGCTCGGCTACTGAGCGTGCGCGAGCGTCGCGTCACCGATCACTTGGCCGGCACGACCAGCGCGGCCGTCGCCAGCGTCTCCGGCAGCTTCTCCATGCCGTCGTACATGCGCAGGAAGTCGCGCGCTTCCTGCGTGCGCGAGTCGCGCAGGCCGTCGGCCCACGCCGGTGGAATCGTCTGGTAGAGCATGCGCGCGACGATGAGCAGCTCGCCGTCCGCGTTGGCGGGGAGCGCGAGCGAGTACGTCACGACATCGCCGCCGCCCACGAAGTCGTCGTCGCCGCTGGTCCCGACCGGAGCCGTCTCGTCGGCGTGCGGACCGTCCGCGCGCCAGCCGCGCGGCAGCAGGCGCGTGTCCTTGCGATGCTCGACCATCTCCGCGAGCGAGACCGTCGGCGCGCCGTGGCGATCGAGCGCGATCATCTCGTACACGACGACCTGCTCCGGCGAACTCACCACGTCGAAGTGCGGCTGCGCGAGCTCGTCGGCGAGTCCACAGATGCGGCCCTCGGTGTCGACCACGCCCGTCTCGAACAGCGTGGTGTTGCCCGCGCGCACCTCGACGGAGAGCCACGCGCGGCGCGACGGATAGCCGCTCGGCAACTTGTGGCCGGTGAGGTTCTCGACCGCGAGGTCGAACCGCAGCACGCCGCCTTCGCGCTTTGCGTTGCGTAGGTCGATGCGAGCCGTCGAGTGCGCGAGCTGCGCGCGCGTGGCCGACGCGACGCGTTCGAGCGCAGCGTCGCTCGCCGTCACCCGCAGTTCGTCGCGGTGCTTGCGCAGCAGGTCCGTCATGAACGCGTTGCCGCCGATCATCGCGTGGCTGCGCACGTTGTCGCGGATCGCGATGTTGAAGTCGCGGCCGCTGGGGTTGCGCGCGATGCGCATCGAGCCACCGTCGCTCATGTGGCACTCGACGCAGCCGCGCGACTCGTCCGTGCGCTCAACCTCATCGCTGAACACGCTGTTGCGCCACTCGAGGTACGGCGCCTGCTCGAGGAACGGACGCTCGGCGCCTTCCGAGTGCGTGTAGAGCGTGTGACACGCGCCGCACAGCGCGGACGACGAGATGTGCGGGCCGTGCTCGGGCGTGTAGCCGGTGTGCATGCGCATCGGACCGGTCGAGGGGCTCGCGTAGGGCCCGAAGATGCGCTGTTCGTCGCGGATGTCGAGCCGGCCCGAGAAACTCGCGGGCGTCCCGAGGTTCTCGGGCTGCGCCTGATGACACACGGTGCACGAAACGCCGTCCTTCGCGAGCAGCGATGCGAGCGCGCTCTCGATGCTCGGCGGCGGACGACGATCGAGCCGCGCACGGTGGCTCTCCGTCGGCGCGTGGCAGCGCAGGCACAGCCCCTCGATCTGCGCTCGCATGTGCGGCGCGGTCTCGACCTCGTGCGCCATCTGGGCGCGCCAGTACGGATCGCGAAACGAGTTGGCCATCATGGTCGCGCTCCACGTGCCGTGGGGCGAGACGTCGTCCCCGCCGTTGGTCGTCATCGCGCGCGCGAGCGGCGAGTGGCTGTGGCACAGCGCGCAGCGTTGCGCATCCAGAAAGGCGCCCGTTCCCGCCGCGACCTCGCGCGCGGCGGCGCCGTCGGTTGCCGAGGGGAGCTGCGCCGAGCCGGGCGGGTTCGTGGCGACGGCGCAGGAGAGCGCGAGTCCGAGCAGCCCGAGCGTGATCGTGGAACGTTGCATGGAGCGCCGAAGCTAGCGCCGAGCGGGCCATGGGCCCATGGGTCGAACTGCGGCGGGCCTGCGCGCGAGGGTGTGGCACGCGCAGGCCCGCTCGGGCGTTCGGATCGCGCGGGTCGTTCGGAGCGGCTAGACGCCGGCCTTGGACGCCTTGCGCGCGGCCTTCGTGCGCTCGACCGCGGTCAGGATGCGCTTGCGCAGGCGCAGGTTCTTCGGCGTGATCTCGACCAGCTCGTCGTCGTCGATGTACTCGAGGCACTCCTCGAGCGACATCTGGCGCGGCGGCGGCAGGCTCACGTTTTCGTCGGCACCGGCCGAGCGGATGTTCGTGAGCTTCTTCTCGCGGCACACGTTGAGGTCGAGGTCCGAGTCCTTGTTGTTCTCGCCGACGATCATGCCCTCGTACACCGGCGTGCCCGATTCGATGAAGAACTCGCCGCGGTCGAGCAGGTTGAACATGCCGTAGGGCACCGAGTCGCCCGAGCGGTCGGCGATCAGCACGCCGTTGGTGCGGCCGACGACCGGGCCCTGATCGGGGCGCCACGAGTCGAACACGTGGCTCAGGATCGCTTCGCCCTTCGACATGGTCATCATCGCCGTGCGCGCGCCGATCAGGCCGCGCGAGGGCACGAGGAACTCTAGGCGCACGCTGGTGGCGCCGAAGGGCTCCATGTGGAGCATCTCGCCGCGGCGGCGACCGAGGAACTCGATGACCTTGCCGGCGTGCTCGCTCGGCACTTCGATCACCGCGCGCTCCATCGGCTCACACAGCTCGCCGTTGACGTCCTTGAGGATGACGCGCGGCTTGCCGACGGCGAACTCGAAGCCCTCGCGGCGCATGTTCTCCGCGAGCACGCCGAGGTGCATCACGCCGCGGCCCTTGACCTCGTACGTGTCGGCGGCGGCGGTGGGGGAGACGATCAGCGCCACGTCGCGCATCTGCGCGAGCTCGAGGCGCGAGGCAATCTGGCGGCTGGTGACGAACCTGCCTTCCTTGCCCGCGAACGGCGAGTTGTTGACGCCGAAGGTCATGGCGATGGTCGGCTCCTCGAGCTTGATCGAGGGCAGCGGGTCCTGCACGTCGGTCGGGCAGAGCGTGTCGCCGATCTTGAGCTCGTCGACGCCGCCACCGACGAGCGCGATGTCGCCGGCGCAGACCTCGCTGGCCGGTTGACGCGAGAGACCCTCGAAGCGCATCACCTGCTTGATCGAGGTCAGCACGGCGCTCTCGCGGTCGGGGTGGCAGATCGCGACGCGCATGCCGGGCTTGAGCGTGCCGCGGAAAACGCGGCCGATGCCGATGCGGCCGAGGAAGTCGTCGTGCTCGATCGTCGCGCACTGGAACTGCAGCGGCGCGTCGTCGTCCTGCGGCGGCGCCGGCACGAACTCGAGGAGCATGTCGAACAAGGGCTTCATGTCCTTCGCGCCTTCCGTGAAGGCGTCGTCGAAGTTCTTGACCGCGAAGCCCGAGCGACCCGAGCCGTAGACGACCGGGAATTCGAGCTGGTCGTCGTGGGCGCCGAGCTCGATGAACAGGTCGAACACCTCGTTGAGCACTTCGTGCGCGCGCTGGTCGGGACGGTCGATCTTGTTGACCATCACCAGCACCTTGAGGCCGCGCTCGAAGGCTTTCTTGAGCACGAAGCGCGTCTGCGGCATCGGGCCTTCGTGGGCGTCGACGAGCAGGAGCGCCGCGTCGGCCATGTTGAGCGTGCGTTCGACCTGCCCGCCGAAGTCGGCGTGGCCCGGCGTGTCGACGACGTTGATGCGCGTGCCGAGGTAGTTGAGCGAGGTGTTCTTGGCGAGGATCGTGATGCCGCGCTCGCGTTCCTGCGCATCGGAGTCCATCACGCAGGTTTCGACCTTCTGGTTGGCGCGGAAGGTTCCGGCGAACTGGAACATGGCGTCGACGAGGGTCGTCTTGCCGTGGTCGACGTGCGCAATGATGGCGATGTTCTTGATCGCGGGCTTCTGGCTGGCCATGGCAGGGTCTCGTGCGGCTCGGTACGGGCAGGGTGCGCTCAGGGAGAGGGCTCGGCCGGTTTCGAAGGGCCAAAAAGCATAGTGCCGCGCCGCGAATCCCTCAACGGGAACGCCGCGCGGCACGCTTGGGACGCTCGGCGGGCTACTTCGCGCTCTCTCCGAACTCCGCGAGCAGTTCCTCGATCGCTTTCTCGAGCGCCTTCGGAGTCGGCGCGCCGAGCCACTTCTCGCGGATCTTCCCCGTGCCATCGAGCAACAGCACCGTGGGATAGCCCCGCACCCTGAAGCGGCGCGAGAGTTCGTTTTCCGGCGAGCCGGTCCACGCGTTGCGCCACGTCACCTTGTGCTCCAAGGCCTCCTTCGCGTAGCCGTCCTTTTTGGCGTCCGTGTTCACGCCGACGATCGCGAAGGGTCGGTCCTTGTACTTCTCGACGAGCGACCGCTCGTGCGGGATCATCTCCCGGCAGGGCTGTCACCAAAAGCCCCAGAAGTCGAGCAGGACCACCTTGCCGCGGTAGTCGGAGAGCTTGAACTTCACGCCGTCGGTGTCGGTGGCCTCGAAGTCATCGGGCACGCCGCCCTTCTCGTACGCTGCGCCCGCCTGCTTCTCCGCCACGGCCTTCGCGGCGCTCGTCCCGGCGAACTCGCTCGTGATCCGCGCGTCGATCGCCTTGGCGCGCGCGAGCTCCTCGGGCGTGGCATTGCGGCCGGTGAGCCGTCCCGCGAGCGCCGCAAGCGCGCTGGCCGAGACTTCCTTCGTCTGCGAGGCGCTCGCGAGCGCCTCGAGTTGCGCGCGCACCCACGCTTCGTCGAACCACATGCGCTGGCGTGCGAGCGCTCGCGGCACGTCGCTGCCCGCCCACGGCTGGTTCGCGTGCTTGTGGAGCAGCTCCGCCACCAGGCGCGCCTTCGTCTCCATGGCTTGCGACTTCGTGCCGGGCAGCTTGTCGCCCTCCTCGAGCATCCACAGCAGCGCGCGACCATCGCTCGCCGAGAGCGCTTCGAAGCGCGGCCAGAACGCGATCACCGGGTGGCGTTTCTCGAGCAGCTCGGCCTTGGCCTTGTCCGACTTCGAGAGCGCGCGCAACTCGTCGCGCCACGCCTTCACCGCCGCCTCGCACTCCTTGACGAGGTCCGCATAGGCCGTGTTGGCGTCCTGTCGCGGCCCATTCATCGTCGGTTCGCTCGCCGCCACCGCGAGCGGATGGCGCGGCATGGGGTCGGGCGCGACGCAGAGCAGGAACGAGAGTATCAGCATGGATCGACCTCGTGATGGCGCCGTGCAAACCGCGGGCGCCGCGCGCAAGCTAACACAAGCGCGCGATTCAGCGCGCGAGCGACTGGAAGGCGGGCAGGCCGCGCAGCATCTCGAACTCGGAGCTGCGCAACTCGCTGCGGATGAAATAGCCGCGCGACTGGGCCTGCGTCAGGTACGCGAGCGCCTCGTCGGGGTTGCCGAGCACGGCGTGCACCTGCGCGCTCATGCAGGCGGTGTAGCCGTCCTTCGGACCGATCTGGTGCGCCGTTTCGAGCTCCGCGAGCGCCTCGTCGCGCAGGCCCATGCGCGCGAGCAGCATCGCGAGGTGCAATCGCGTGTCCTGATCGTCCTGCACGCGCGCGAGCTGGCGCCGTGCGGCCGCGATGCCGCGATCGGCCATCTCGATGGCCTCCTCGTAGCGGTCGAGGCGTTGCAGCACGACGTACAGGTGGTCGTAGGTCGAGATGTAGCTGGGGCGGATCGCGATCGTGCGTTGCAGCAGCGGCGACGCGCCCTTGAAGTTGCCTTCGCGCGAGAGCAGCGCGCCGAGCAGGCGGTGGGCGAGCCACTCCTCGTGGTTGAGCTGGATCGCGAGGCGATACTCGCGCTGCGCGTCGACGGTGATGCCGGTCAGGTGGTAGCCGAAGCCCAGCGAGGTGTGCGCCTCCGCGCAGGAGGGATCGAAGGCCAGCGCGCGCCGCGCCTCCTCGCGGCTCTCCACGAGGAACGACTCGTCGCCATCCCAGTACAGGTACTTGCGCACGAGCGCCTCGGAGAGTCCGGCATGGGCGAGCGCGCAGCGCGAGTCCTGCTCGAGCGCGCGTCGGAACAACGACATCGACGCGAGCAGGTGCTTGGTCATCCCGCGGTGCAGGATCTCGTGACCGCGCAGCGCGGTGGCGCGCGCCGCCTCGGGATCTCTCGCGCGCGCATCGTCGGTCTCGCGCAGCGGCTGCTCCGCGAGCTGACGCCGCAGGTGGCGCACGGTCGTGCGCACGAGCGCGCCTTGCACGGCAAACTCGTCGGGGTCGCTGTGCTCGAAGGTGTCGCGCCAGACTTCGCGAGTGCGCGTCAGGTCTTGATGCGGATTCGCTTCGAGCACGACGAGGAGCCGCGCCCGCGGTCCGTCGACCGAGAGCTCTCCGCGCAGCGTGAAGTCGGCGCCCATGTTCGAGGGCACGCGGTCGTCGCCGAGCAGCGTGGTCGAGAGCCCCGTGCGCGCGAGCTCCGAGGCGATGTCCTTGCGCAGGTCCGCCGCGAGGCCCGAGCGACTGGCGTGCGAGCGAATCGGCGCGAGCGCGAGGTGGCCCGAGAGGTGCGCGGCCTGCTCGTGTGCGCCGCGCGGCGCGAGGGCGTCGACGAGCGTGAGCAGCACGCCGTGCGCGACCTCGGAGTTCGGAAAGCGCTTGTGGGGATCCGCATCGAGGCAGCGCGCGATGAAGTCCTCGAGCGCCTGCGGCACGCCCGGGCGCACCTGCGACAGCGGCCGCGGCCGCGCGTCGAGGATCGCCATGCAGACCTCGGGGAACGAATGGCCGGGGAACGCGAGTTGGCCCGAGACGGCGTGGTAGAGCACCGAGCCGATCGCGAACACGTCGCTGCGGGCGTCGAGCTCCTCGCCGCGCACTTGCTCGGGGCTCATGTAGAGCACCGTGCCGACGAGCATGCCCTGCTGCGTGATCGTCGCTTCGCCGCGCGCGCGCGCGATGCCGAAGTCGAGCAGCTTCACGGAGCCGTCGTGCAGCACCATGATGTTCGCGGGCTTGAGGTCGCGGTGGATCAGCCCGTGGCGATGCACGAGCGAGAGCGCGCTCGTCACCTGCACCGCGATGCGCAGCGCCTCGTCGAGGCCGAGCAGTTGGTCCTTGATGATGCGGTCGAGCGTGCGGCCCTGGAGATACTCCATCGCGATGTAGCGCTCGCCCTCGAATTCGCCGTACTCGTAGATCGTGGCGATGCACGGGTGCACGAGGTTCGACGTGTGGCGCGCCTCGCGCTCGAAGCGCTGGTTGGCCTCTGGGTCGATCTCCACGTGCGCACGCAGGATCTTGAGCGCCACCGTGCGCTCGAGCCGCACGTCGCGCGCGCGGAACACCGCCGACAGCGGCCCCTCGCCGAGCCGGTCGTCGACCGGGTCGTACTCGAAGTGCGCGAAGCGGCGCTTGTCGCGGGTTTGGGTCATCGGGGGCAGGGAAGCTATCGGACGCTTCCCCTGTGCGGCCTGATTCTAGGTTCCCGACCCCGTCCCGCGCTTCAAACGCGCAGGAACGCGCCCGCACGCCGCGGCGGGTCGAGCGCCCTCCACTCGAGCGCCAGCTCGTCCCCGAACGCGCGCGCGGGGTGCAGTTCGTTGGCTCCTCGGCCCGCGAGCTCGAGCAGGGCGCGGGCGTCGAAGTCGAGGAACGACCGCAGGACGACGACCGCGACGGCGCTCGATCCGATCACTCCGAGGACCAACGCGCCGCGCTCTCGCTCACGGCGCGTGCTCGCAGTTCGTCCCGGCGCTTTCGGCGTACTCGCGCACGGGCGGCCGCACGTCGCGCAGGCGCAGGAACAACGCCTGCGCGCGCCGCGACGCCACGGCGCTGCGATCTCCAAACAGCGTGAATTCCTCGCGATCGCCGCGGCTCATGTAGAGCTGCATCGAGCCCTGCGACTTGTGCGCGGCGATGGCCCAGTTGACGACGATGCCGTAGTCGAGCTTGGCCTGATGGCCGAACTTCTCGCGGCGATCGAGCACGAACGGCCCCGCCTTGGCGCCACTTTCCGGCGCGTACACGAGCGTCAGCGGATCCGCCGCGTTGCGCACGTTCGCGACGAGCATCACCGCTCGTCGATCGTTCGCCATGGCGAGCACCGCTTCCGCGGCGAGCGCCGTCGCGGCCTTGTGGTGCGCGTGCGATTCCTCGTTCGGAGCGAGCGCGAGCACGTAGTCGTAGGAGCCCTGCGCGAGCGCGTTCGCGAGCGAGCGCCGCACACGCGGCAGGTTCCACGCCGTCGCGTCGGGGCCGAGCACTTCGTTGACGTCCTGCGTGTAGCGATGGTCGCGCTCGTTCAGGAACGTGACCGACGCGACGCCGAGGATGCGGGCCGACTCGCGCAGCTCGCGCTGGCGAATCGCGGGCAGCAACGCGCGCCCCGTGGCTTCGTCGGAGAGCGCCGCGCCGTACAAGGGCTCGGCGAGCGTCGCGTACTTGAAACCGCCCTCGCCGTTGGTGATCACGAGCAGGTCGCAGGTCGCGTCGAGCTGGTGCGACAGGCGGTAGAGCGTCGCCGCGAACGCGAGCTCGTCATCGGGATGCGCGATCACGCCGAGCACGCGCGGCCCGCTGGCGACCGATGGCCGCGCGACGTCGACGCGCATGCCAGAGAGGCTCGCGCACGCGGAAGCGAACAGTGTTGCACACAGCAGGAAGAGCCGTCGCATGAGTTGGGGCGCGAAAGGGAAGTGGGGCGTCGCTGCGCGGGAGTTCGCGCAGGCCCATGGTAGTGCGGTTCGGCTCGCGTCGCAGCGCTGTGACCGGGGTACGCGAGCTGGGTAGAGTGCGCACGCACACCACTCCGCCATGCGCCGCACGCTCGCCCTCGCACTTGGTTTCGTCCTCGCCGCCTGTCGTTCCGCTGCACCCGCCGAGCCCGACGGCCTCGCGCCCCTGCTCGTGCGCGCGCGGGCCGAGGTCGACGCCGGAGCTTCGCTCGACGCGCTCGTGACCCTCGACGATGCGCTGGCGCTCGCGCCGCGGTCGCTCGCGACGTGGCAGCTCCGCGCCGAGGCGTTGCTCGAGGCCTCGACGGCGCGCGGCGACGCGAACTTTCTCGAGGATTCGCTGGCGGCGTGGCAGCGCGCGCTCGAGCTCGGCGCGGGGCCGCAGGCGTTGTTCGGTGCGAGCAGGGCCGCGCGGGGCGTGCTGAAGGGCGACCTCGCGCTCGACTTCGCGCGTCGTGCCCTCGCCGCGCAGCCGCAGCCGAGCGCCACGGAGTTGCGCATCGCGAGCGAAGCGTGCTTCGACGCGTACATCGCGCGCCGACAGATCGGCGAGGCTGCTGCGGCGCTCTTCGCGGAGTCCGAGGCGCTGCTCCTGCGCGCGCTCGAGGCCGCGCCGAAGGATCCGTGGCCCTCCGTGCAGCTCGCCAATCTCTATCAGTGGGAAGGCCGCGACGACGGCGCGCTCGAGCTGCTCGCGCGCGCGGTCGAGCTCGATCCGGCGAACGAGGCGCTGCACACGCGCCTCGCCGCGCTGATGCGCTCGCTCGAGGGGCCGGAGAGCGTCGCGTCGTTCTACGCGAGCCTGTGCGCGCGCCTGAGGGACGCGGCGCTGCCGCACTGGTTCGCCGCGCAAGAGCTGTTCGAGCTCGCCGTGCCCTCGCTCGCCGTGCCATCGCTCGCCGCCGAGCTCGCCACCGAACCCGCCACCGAACCCGCCACCGGTGCGCGCTTCGAGCGCGCCGAGAGCTTCTACCGTCGCTGCCGCGAGCTCGAGCCGAGCTACGCGAGCGCCTGCACGGGCTTCGAGGTCATGTGCCGCGCCGGAGCGGGCTGGACGCGCCTGCGCTCGGGCGAGCTCGAGGCCGCCGAGCGCATGTTCCGCTCGATGGAGGAGCTCTTTCCCGGCGGACTCGAGTGGCGCCTCGAAGGTCGCGTGCGCTCCGGCGTCGAGGGCCTGCAGTTCGTCGCCGACCGCTGGCTGCGCGGCGCGGCGGACTCGCTCGGCGGCTTCGAGGTCGGTGCCGCGTCGAAGGCCGCGCGCATCTATGCTTTCCTGCACGCCTACCGCCCCTCCGATGCCGACTTCGCCAACAACGCCGGCTTCTTCCATCGCGAGTGGGGCGTCGGCCTCGTGACCTCTTCGCGCGAGCACCGCGCGATCGCCGCGGCCGTGATCGACCCCGCCGTGCGCGACCTCGAGCTCGCCCTCGCCGAGCGCACCCTCGCGCAAGCCCGCGACGTGCTCGCCAAGTGCCGCGACGCCTACCTTGCCGCCGCTTCGCTCGCGCCGCAGGACGTGCGCGTCACGAACGACGCCGCGCTGATCCTCGTCTACCACTTTCCTTCGCGCATCGCGGACGCCGAGCGCCTGCTCCTCGCCGCCGTCGAGAGGGGCGCCGAGCAGAAGGACTCCGGCGAGCTGCCGTCCCAAGCGCTCGACCTGCTGATCGAGGCGTGGGGCGACGCGCACCAAAACCTCGGCGTGCTCGAGCTCGTCCACCGCGGCAATCCCGTCCGCGCGCGCGAGTGGTTCGCCAAGAGCGTCGCCATCGGCCCTCGGCCGCGCGTAGGCCGCGAGTGGGTCGCGCAGGTCGCCCTCCCCGCCTGCGACCTCCTTGCCCAAGGTCACGCGTTCGCGCCGGAGGACATCGACCCGCGCATCGCGCTGCTCGAGTGATGCGCGTTCGAGCACGTCGCGCGCGCTAGAGTCTGCGGCCCATGGCCGCTGCACAGGAACCGGAACCCAAGCCGCTGGCGGAGCTGGCGGCGTTCGAAGAGGGCGACTTTCATGCGCTGACGGAGTCGCTCGGGCGCGATCCGCAGTACAACGACCGGCGGCTGGTGACGCGGCGCAAGCTGGCGTCGATCGCCAAGCTCGCCGTCGACGAGATCGCGGCGGAGGTGGCGGAGAAGGGCGGCGCGATCGAGCTGCAAAGTCGCACGAGCCTGCACCAGCCGCACATGTTCAACCACATGCGCGTGCGGCGCATCTGGGCCTACCTCACGCGCGGCAAGAAGGAGAAGGCGCGGCTCAAGCAGGTGCTCGGCGCGGAGCTCGCCAAGGACCTCGACTCGTCGTACCGCAACGCCTATCTATGCGTCGCGATCGAGGAGGCGGCGCTCGAGGTCAGCCTGCGCATCCACCCCGACGCGTGGTTCGACGGCCAAAACCTCGTGCACCGCACGCAGAAGGAGGGCTACGCGCTGCTCTTGCCGTTCTTGAACGACCTCGACGGCTTTCGCCTGAAGCTCGACAACTGGAAGGGCGAGTGGATCTGCGGAAAGCTGACGAGCGACAAGCTCGCGGAGTTCTTCCGCTACTACAAGCCGGGCGAGCACGGACTCGCGCTCGAGCAGCGGCTGCCCGCGCCGAGCGGCGCGCGCGGCAACGCGCTCGCCGAGGACGTGCCGGAGATGCTCGTGCTCGAGCTGCGCCGTCTCGCGCCGCTGTATCGGCTCGTGGCGTGGTCGGCGGAGTCCGATCATCTGTTCAAGCCGCGCTGAGTCGGCGGCGCGAGGGCTGCCGCGCGGCGGATATGCTGCGCGGTTGCATGGGGAGCGCGCGTGCGATCGTCGTCGGAGCCGGAGTCTCGGGACTCTCGAGCGCAATCGGGCTGCTCGAGCGCGGGATCGCGGTGGAAGTGTGGACGCGCGAGCTTCCCGCGCGCACGACTTCGAGCGTCGCGGGCGCGATCTGGTACCCCTACAAGGTGGCGCCGCGCGAGCGCGTGGCGGACTGGGCGCGCGCGACGTTCGCGGCGCTCTTGCCGCTTGCGAGCGATCCCTCCAGCGGCGTGTCGCTGTGCCGCGGAGTCGAGCTCCTGCCGCGCGGATTGCCCGACGAGGCCGCCGACTTTCGCGCGGCGGCGAGCGATGTGCGCGCGCGCCACCCCGAGTTCCTGCCCGATGGCTTCGACCGCGGCTTCGAGCTCAGCGTGCCCGTGGTCGAGATGCCGATCTACCTCGAGTGGCTGCTCGCGCGCCTGCGCAGCCTCGGCGGCGAGTTCGTGGTGCGCGCGCTCGACTCGCTCGCGCCCGCGCTCGACGCCGCGCCGCTGGTCGTGAACTGCTCGGGCCTCGGCGCGCGCGAGCTCGTCGGCGACCGCGAGCTGCGCGCGATTCGCGGCCAGCTCGTGCGCGTCGAGCGCGGCGCGGTCGAGCGCTTCACGCTCGATGACTACGACCCGCGCGGCGTGACCTACGTGATCCCCCGCTCGAAGGACTGCATCCTCGGCGGCAGCGCCGACGACGGCCGCGAGGACCTCATCCCGAGCGAGGCGACCACGCGCGCGATCCTCGAGCGCTGCGCCGCCCTCGAGCCGCGCCTCGCCGCGGCCCGCGTGCTCTCCGTCTCCGTCGGCCTGCGTCCCGCCCGCAGTGCCGTGCGTCTCGAGCGCGAGACCCCGCGCCCCGGCTCGACGCTGATTCACAACTACGGCCACGGCGGCGCCGGCGTGACCCTCTCGTGGGGTTGCGCCCACGAAGTCGCGGCCTTGGCTACGCTGGTGTAACCCCGGCCAGCGTGGGTTCTACCTCCATTTCGCGGACGCTCGCGATCCACGAACGTCGGACGGACCATCGCATCCACGACCGAGGAGGCACTCACATGGATCTCGCTCTCGCGTTCACCCTCGCCGCCGTGCCGAGCCTGGCGCTCGCGTCGACGGCTGCGCAGCAGACCTGCGCGCAATGGACGGCGGAATTCACGGGCGGTGGCTTCGATCGCCCGCCGCTCGACTTCGAGGTGTTCGACGCCGGAGCGGGTGCGCGGCTCGTCGCGGGCGGCGAGTTCACGACCGCGGGCTCGGTGGCGGCCAAGCGCGTGGCGCAGTGGGACGGAGTGGCGTGGTCCGCGCTCGGTGCTGGCTTCGGCGGCGATGTGAGCGATCTCGAGGTGGCGGACCTCGGCAGCGGAGCGACGCTCTTCGCGGCGGGGCGCTTCCAGCAGAGCGACGGGGTCGCGTGTCTGCGCATCGCGCGCTGGACGGGCGCGAGCTGGGTGCAACTCGGCGCGGGACTCAACGGACCGTGCGCGGCGCTGTGCGTCTGGCCGAGCCCGAGCGGTCCGCGGCTGGTCGCCGCCGGTGAATTCACGATGTCGGGTGGGCAGTCGCTGCTGCGCGTCGCGCAGTGGAATGGCGCGAGCTGGTCGCCGTTGGGCGCGGGCATCGGCAGCCCGTTCGTGACCGAGCGCGTGACGGCGATCGCGGTGCACGACGACGGCGCGGGTCCGGCGCTCTACGCGGCGGGGCCCTTCGCCGGAGGGGTCGCGCGCTTCAACGGCTCGACGTGAACCACGGTCGGCGGCGGAGTCGCCGGCACCTTGTTGTCGCTCGCTTCCTACGACGATGGGGCGGGCACGCGCCTGTTGCTCGCCGGCGGCAATTTCGGCACGAGCGTGCAGAGCGTGCTGCGCGGGTTCGACGGCACGGCGTGGCTGGAGCAGGGGCTTGCGAACTACGGCGGTGGCGTCGACCGAATTCTCGTGCGCAGCGAAGCCACGGGCGTGGCCGCCTATCTCGCCGGTTCGTTCGCGCCGCAACCCGGTGCGAGCTCGAGCGCGCGGACCGTCGCGCGCTGGACTCCGGCCGGAATCACCGCGCTGCCGGAGCTGACCGATCGCGCTCGCGCGCTCGAGTTTTTCGACGCGGGGCTCGGCGCGGGCACGCAGCTCTTCGTCGGCGGCCAGTTCACGCGCGTCCCCGGCGCGCCCAACCCAGAGCTTCAGCGCGTCGCGCGACTGATGGGCGGAGCGTGGCAGCCCGTGGAGCCCGCACGGCACGCCCTGTACGCGTCGGCCGTCCTCACGTCCAACCGCGCGCTCCATGCGTGGACGGATCCAACCACGTCGAAGCGCGATCTGGTCGTGGGCGGGTCGTTCCGCGGCGCAGCGGACGATCCGCAGGTGCGCAATTTGGCTCGCTGGGACGGGCAGCAACTCCGCAGCGTGCCGACGCCATTCTCGCAGCACGTCACGGCGCTGTGCGAGCGCACGGCGCCGAGCGGTGGAGCGCGAGAACTCGTCGCGGGTACGCAGTCGGGCGCGTTCGCCTTCGATGGCAGCACGTGGACGCTGCTGGGCAATCCGTCGCCGCTGATGACGGAGGCCTTCGTCGAATTTCGTCCCGCGGGCGCGAGTGCGCCGGTGCTCGTGGCGCTGGGCTCGGGCATTCTGCCGTTTGTCGTCGGCGGGCAATTCGCCGCTGCCTTCGATGGCACGGCGTGGGCGCCGCTGGGCGCGGGGCTGAGCGATACGGCCTATGCGGGCGTCGTCTGGGATGCACCCGGCGGCCTTCCCGAGGGGATTTTCGTGGGCGGGCGCTTCACGCAGGCGGGTGCGAGTCCGGCGGCGGGCATCGCGCACTGGGATGGCGCGAGCTGGACGCCGCTCGGAAATCAGGCCCAGTTCTTCATCGTGTACGAGCTGCGCGTCTGGGATGACGGTGCAGGCGAGCGGCTGTACGCGCAGACCAACGCGGGCGTATTTCGATTTGACGGCAGCACTTGGACGGCGGTCGCCCCGGTGCTCGGCTCCCTGCTCGAGCCCTATGACGACGGCAGCGGTCCGGCGCTGTACCTCTCTGATCGCTCACGGCTGCGGCAAGGCATCGTCGAGACGTTTTCGAGCGTGCCGATCGTCGGCTCGTATCCGCTCGCCGCGCGGGAATGGAGCGATGAGCACGGAATTTCCCACGGCCTGTTCTTCACGGGCAACTTCGAGAGTCAGGGCAGCGTTCCGGCCGTGGGCCTCGCGCGCTACACCAATCCCTGCACAGCCGTGCGCGCCTATTGCACGGCCAAGGTCAACAGCCTCGGATGCACGCCGCAGGTCGGCTGGACGGGCACGCCGAGCGCCGCTTCGAGCGCCCCGTTCACGATCACCGCCGCCGACGTGCTCAATCACAAGTCCGGTGTGTTCTTCTTCGGAGTGAACGGCCGCATCGCGCAGCCCTTCCTCGGCGGCACGCTGTGCGTCCGCGCACCGGTCGTGCGCACGCCCGCGCGCTCGAGCGGCGGCTCGAGCGGCGCGAGCGATTGTAGCGGAGTGCTCAGCATCGACTTCGCTCCCTTCCTCGAGCCCACGCTCGGGACCGGACTCGCTCCCGGCGTCGGAGTGCAGGGCCAGTGGTGGTACCGCGACCCGCAGGCGAGCTTCACGGTCGGGCTGAGCGACGCGCTCGAGTTTCTGGTCCAGCCCTGAGCGCTGGGCGCGCGGGGGGGCACCGCGCGAGGTTCGGGTCGATGGGGCGCGGCGTTTTGGACGCCAGGCGCGACGTTTGGGGACGGGCGTTGCTAACATCTTTGCCTCTCAAACCGGCCGGAGGGGTCTCCCAACATGCCCACGTTGTTCGTTCCCAAGGAATCCAAGAGCGGCGAGACGCGCGTGGCCGCGACGCCGGAAACCGTCAAGGGGCTCGCCAAGGCGGGTCTGACGGTGATGGTCGAGCGCGGCGCAGGCGTGAGCGCGAGCTTCACCGACGCCATGTACGAGGCCGTGGGCGCGAAGCTCTGCGGCCCCGAGGCGTGGGGCAGCGCGGACATCGTCGCCAAGGTCGCCAACCCCAACGCGAACGAGATCGGCACCCTGCAAAAGGGCGCGATCCTGATCTCGTTCATGACGCCGTCGGCGAACCTGCCGCTGGTGGGCATGCTGCGCGAGCGCGGCGTCTCGACGCTCGCCATGGAGCTCGTGCCGCGCATCACGCGTGCGCAGGCCATGGACGCGCTCTCGTCGCAGGCGACGGTCGCCGGCTACAAGGCCGTGCTGCTCGGCGCCTCGCACCTCGCGAAGATGTGCCCGCTGCTGATGACCGCGGCCGGCACCGTCCCGCCGGCCAAGGCGGTCGTGTTCGGCGCGGGCGTCGCGGGCCTGCAGGCGATCGCGACGGCCAAGCGCCTCGGCTGCACGGTCGAGGCGACCGACGTGCGCATGGCGGCGCGCGAGCAGGTGCTGTCGCTCGGCGCGAAGTTCATCGATGTCCCCGGCATGGGCGACATGGAAGGCTCCGGCGGCTACGCCAAGGAGCAGACGCCGGAATTCCTCGAGAAACAGCGCGAGGAAGTGGCCAAGCGCGTGGCCGAGGCGGACCTCGTGATCACGACGGCGCTGATTCCCGGCCGTCCGGCGCCCAAGCTCGTGAGCCGCGCGATGGTCGAGTCGATGAAGCCCGGCGCGGTGGTCGTCGATCTCGCGGTGGAGAGCGGCGGCAACTGCGAGCTGTCGAAGCTCGGCGAGGTCGTGCTGCACAACGGCGTGAAGATCGTCGGCGTGCCCAACTTGCCCGCGAGCGTGCCGTTCCACGCCTCCGAGCTGTACGCCAAGAACATCCTCAACCTCGTCAAGCTGTTCGTGCACAAGGACGGCAGCTTGAACAAGGACCTCAAGGACGAGGTGCTCGCGGGCTGCCTGCTCACGCACGCCGGTGAAGTGACCCACAAGCCGACGGCGGATGCGCTCGTCGCGGGAGCGAAGTGACCATGAACCTGTTCCTCGCCGTGGCCGCCCAAGCGGCCGAAGCCGCCAGCGCGCCCGTCGCGCAGGAGAGCGGCAACCTGCCGTTCTTGATCGTCGGCCTGTGGGTGCTCTTGCTCTCGGTGTTCGTGGGCTTCGAGGTCATCCAAAAGGTGCCGCCGACCCTGCACACGCCGCTGATGAGCGGCTCGAACGCGATCAGCGGCATCACGATCGTGGGCTCGCTGTACTGCGTCGGGAAGGACTATCCGCTCTCGGCGGGCATCCTCGGACTGATCGCGATCCTGTGCGCGATGATCAACGTCGTCGGGGGCTTCGTCGTCACCGACCGCATGCTCGGCATGTTCAGCGCGAAGGGCGGGAAGAAGTGATGCTCGGCATGATCTCGATGAAGGGCGTGGTCGAGCTCGCCTACATGGCGTCCTCGCTGCTCTTCATCCTCGGCATTCTCAAGCTCGGCAAGGTCAAGACGGCCAAGCAGGGCAACCTGTGGGCGGCCTACGGCATGGCGCTCGCGATCGGCGCGACCATGTTGCTGCTGATCGCGCGCGGCGATTGGAATCCGCGGCCGGGCGAGTGGGCCTACCAGTCTCACGCGCTGGCGATCGGCGCGATGGTGCTCGGTTCCGCGATCGGCTGGTGGATGGCCGTCAAGGTCCCGATGACTTCGATGCCCGAGTTCGTCGCGTTCTTCAACGGGCTCGGCGGCGCGGCCTCGATGTTCGTCGGTCTCGCGGAAGTTCCGCGCGCCGTCGAGCGCGGCCAGACGCTCTCCGCGGAGGGCGCGGACTTCGCCATCGCGGTGATGCTCGCGGTCATCATCGGCGCGGTCACGCTGACGGGCTCGCTCGTCGCCTACGCCAAGCTCGCGGGCAAGCTCAACAAGAGCCGCATCGGACCGCTCGGCTCGCAAGGCTTCAACATCGTGCTCGGGGCCGTGTGCGTCGGCGCCGGCGTGTGGGGCGGCTTCTTCGCGGCGGATCCGATGGGCCTGTGGGTTTCCAATGGCCTCTTGACGCTCGGTTCGCTGCTGCTCGGCCTCGGCCTCACGCTGCCGATCGGCGGCGCGGACATGCCGGTCGCGATCGCGTTGCTGAACAGCTACTCGGGCATCGCCGGCATGACGACCGGCTTCATCCTGCGCAACAACCTGCTGATCGTCGCCGGTTCGCTGGTCGGCGCGTCGGGCATCATCCTGACGCAGATCATGTGCAAGGCGATGAACCGTTCGCTCACGAACGTGCTCGTCGGCGGCATGGGCGAGAGCGCGGGCGGCGGCGGTGGCTCGAAGGACGAGGGCTACACCAAGGTCAAGTCGACCTCTGGCGAGGAGCTTGCGGCCGTGCTCGATGCGGCCAGCAGCGTGATCTTCGTTCCGGGCTACGGACTCGCGGTCGCGCAGGCCCAGCACAAGGTGCGCGAGCTCGCGGGCCTGCTCGAGAAGAGGGGCTGCCAAGTGCGCTACGCGATCCACCCGGTCGCCGGCCGCATGCCCGGCCACATGAACATCCTGCTCGCGGAAGCCGACGTGCCCTACGAGCAGCTCTACGAGCTCGACCGCATCAACGACGACTTCAAGAACACCGACGTCGTCGTCGTGCTCGGTGCCAACGACGTGTGCAACCCCGCCGCGACCAACGACCCCAAGTCGCCGATCGCCGGCATGCCGGTCCTCACGGTGTGGGACGCGCGCACGGTGGTCGTCGTCAAGCGCTCGCTCGCATCCGGCTACGCCGGCATCCGCAACGAGCTCTTCCAAATGGACAACTCGCTGATGTTCCTCGCCGACGCCAAGAAGGCGCTCGAGGACACCATCACCGAGCTCAAGGCGCTCTAGCCACGCGTCGGTCGAGTCCACGCGCCCCGCCGCGCCCTGCACCTGCCGCGGATTCGTTCCGCGGTGGGGTTGGATTGGCGCGGGGCCGGAAATGGGCGCGCCCCCGCCGCGGGGATGCCGCGGCGAGGGCGCTGGGGCGAGGCGGCGCTACTTCTTTCCAGCGCGGGGATTCGACTTGGTGCTCGGCCGCGACGGGGTCCCGCTGGTGGCGGCTTTCGGGGCGTCGGTGGCCTTCGGGGAGATGGGCCCAGAAGGGACCGGCCCAGGGGAGATGGACCCAGGGGAGATGGACCCAGGGGAGATGGACCCAGGGGAGATGGACCCAGGGGAGATGGACCCAGGGGAGATGGACCCAGGGGAGATGGACCCAGGGGAGATGGACCCAGGGGATGCGGACTTGGCGGTGCCGGCCCTCGTGGGCGTTTTCTGGCGCGGGGCGGGCTCGAGGGTGACGGTCGCGGCGGGGTTGGTGCTCGCCGCCTTCGTTTCGGTGGCTTGGAAGCGCGGGCCGCAGATGCAGGCGAGCGCGGTGGCGATGTCGGTGGCGTTGAGGTCGCAGGTGCGCGCGGCGACGGCGCGGGCGAGGGTCGAGAGGCTGAGGATGCCGAGCAGGCGACCGTCGGCGTCGAGCACCGGCAGGCGGCGCAGCTGTTCGCGCGCCATCAGCTCGGCCGCATCGCGCGCCGTGGCGCTCGAGGGGAGCGCGTGCACGACGAGCGACATCACGTCGCCAGCGTTCAGTGACCACAGCGGCGATCCGCGCAGGTGCGTCGCCATCAGCATGTCGCGATCGGTCAGCATGCCGACGACGCGGCCTTGCGCATCGAGCACGGGCAGGCAGCCGAGGTCGCCTTCCCACATCGACTGGGCGACGGTGGAGAGCGGGTCGGTGGTGCGGCAGGTGAGGACGGCGGTGGTGAGCAGGGTGGCGAGGTTCATGGTGATCGGAGGTAGGACAGGGAGCTTGGGAGCGCGGCGGTTCGGCGCAGACTACGCACCGCGAGGCGCCATTGCACGCGCGCGCCATTCCGCGCCGGTGCGGAACGCGCGGCAGGCCGTGCGCTACCTTCTCGTCCCATGGCGTCCGCGTTGCAAGCCCCGGTCAAGGATCCGCGACAGTTGCCGTGGCGCAGCATCGGCGCGGGGCTGGCCCTCGCGGCGCTCGTCGCGGCGGTGCTGCTCTACGGCCTGTGGCGGCGCGACGCGCTGCTCGATCGTCGGCGCGCGGACCTGCTCGAAGGCGTCGAGCGCCTGCTCGAGGCCCTCGCGAGCTCAGGCGGGGATCCCAAGGGCGCGCAGCCGCTGCGCGAGGCCGGTCGCATCGTGGCGGTCGGGCGCGACGGCGGCGAATTCGCGCTGCGCAGCGTCGACGCATGGGCGGCGATCGCGCGCGGCGAACGCAGCGTTTCGGTCGATGGGCAGTGGTGGATCGCCGCGCAAGACGACGACGACTATCTCGTCGCGGTCGTTCCCGAAGCGGCGCTCATGGAACGCCTCGCGGGCGATCGGCGCGAGCTGAGCGTGCTCCTGTGGACCGCGGGCGGGGCGCTGCTCGTCACGTCGTTCGCCATGGCGTGGTTCGTGAGACGCAGGCTGTGGGATTTTCGCGCCCGCGAGACGGCGCAGTACGTCGTCGCCATCCGCCGCGAAGGCGCGAAGTGGCGCGCGCTCACCGAGAGCGCGGCCGACATGATCCTGATCGTCGATGCGCGCGACGGCGCCGAGGAGGAGCGCAACAAGGCGGCGCTCGCGACGCTCGGGCACGCGTCGCTGCGCGAGTGCGTGGATGCGGCGGACTACGAGGAGCTCGCGCGCGGGCTGGTGGCGGCGCGCGAGCGGCCCGGCGAGCCGATCGCGTTGCGCGAGCTGAAGGTGCGCGCGCGGGATGGACGCGAGTTGCGAGTCGATGTGCGCCTCTCGGGCATCGATCTGGGGGATGAGCACGTGATCGAGCTCTCGTTGCGCGACGTGACCAGAGAGCGCGGAATGGAGCGCCAGCTCGCGATTTCGGAGCGACTCTCCTCGCTCGGACTGCTCACCGCGGGCGTCGCCCACGAGATCAACAACCCGCTCGAGGGCATCGGCAACTACCTCACGCTGCTCGCGCGCGAGGACGTGCCGACGGAGAAGCGCGGACGCTACGTCGAGCAAGTGCGCGCAGGCTTCGAGCGCATTCGCACGATCGTGCGCGACCTGCTCGCGTTCGCGCGCCCGGGTGTCGAGCACGGCGAGGCGGAGCTCGGCGAGGTCGTCGAACGCGTGCGCGCGCTGTGCGCCTACACCAAGAGCTTCGGCGAGGTCGCGGTCGAGGTCGCGGGGCTCGACGCGCCGCTCGTCGTCCCCCTCGACCGCGGGCGACTCGAGCAGGTTCTGCTGAACCTGCTGCTCAATGCGGCGACGGCCATGGGCGGACGCGGACGCATCCTCGTGCGCGCCGAGCGCGACGTGCGCGACGTCCATGGCGAGCGTTGCGTGCGCATCACCGTCGACGACGAGGGGCCGGGCATCGCTCCCGAGCAACTGAGCTCGATCTTCGATCCGTTCTTCACCACCACGCAGGGCAACGGGCTGGGACTCTCGATTTCCTTCGGGCTCGTGCGCGCGCACGGCGGCAGTTTGGTGGCCTCCAATCGCCCCGAGGGCGGCGCGCGCTTGGTGGTCGAACTGCCCGCGATGCGAGCTAGGAAGTAGAGTTCCACGCCATGGCCGCGCGCACTCGCATCCTGATCGTCGACGATGAGCGCTACGTGCGCGATTCGCTGCTCGAGTTGCTCGGCATGGAGGGCTACGCCTGTCTCGCGGCGGGTTCGCTGCCCGAGGCGCTCGAGCACGCGCGCTCGTTCTCACCGGCCGTCGTGCTCACGGACCTCAGCATGCCCACGGGCTCGGGGATCGAGTTGTTGGCCGCGTTGCGGCAGGCGGGTTCCCTCGTGCCGGTCGTGCTGATGACGGGTGTCGGAACCGTGCGCGACGCCGTGGCGGCGATTCAGGGCGGCGCCTACGACTTCCTGCAGAAGCCGGTCGACGCGCAGCAGTTGCGGCTCGTCTTGCGGCGCGCGGTGGAGCATCAGGAGCTGGTGCGCGAAGTCCGCAGCCTGCGCGAGGGGGCGCGGTTGGGAGCTGGGCGCGAGCTGGTCGGCAGCTCGACCGCGATGGCCGCCGTGCGAGCGCTGGTCGAATCCGTGGCGCAGAGCGATGCGACGGTGCTCGTGACCGGCGAGAGCGGCACGGGCAAGGAGCTCGTCGCCGAGCAGGTGCACCTGCGCAGCGCGCGCGCGCGCAAGCCGCTGGTGCGCGTCAACTGCGCGGCCATTCCCTCGACGCTGTTCGAGAGCGAGTTCTTCGGCCATCGCCGCGGCGCCTTCAGCGGCGCGGTGGCGGATCGCGCGGGACGTTTCGCCGAGGCCGAGGGCGGCACGATCGTGCTCGACGAGATCGGGACGCTGCCGAGCGAGATGCAGGCCAAGCTCTTGCGCGTGCTCGAGAACGGCGAGTATCAGGTGGTGGGGGAGTCGCGCACGCGCGTGTCGGACGCGCGCGTGATCGCGCTCACGAACGAGGCGCTCGCCGAACGCGTCCACAAGGGCGAGTTCCGCTCCGACCTGTACTACCGGCTCAACGTGTTCCCGATCGCGATGCCGCCCTTGCGCGCGCACCGCGAGGACATTCCGGAGATCGCCGCGGCGCTGCTGGGCTCGACGCACGCCGGCGCGTCCGCGCTCGGGCCGGGAGCCGCCGAGGTGCTCGCCTCCCACGACTGGCCGGGCAACGTGCGCGAGCTGCGCAACGTGCTCGAACGCGCGACGATCGTCGGCGGCCGAGGTCCGCTCGATGCGCGAGTGTTGCGCGCCGTCGTGGAACCGGCCATCGCGGGCACGGCTCCGACGCTCGGCGGTGGCGCGGACGCCTTCCACCTGCGCCAAAACCTCGACGCGCTCGAGAAGCAGTTGCTCCAGCGCGCTCTCGAGAAGTGCGAAGGGCGCAAGAAGGACGCCTCGGCGCTGCTCGGGATCGACGCGCGCAACATGGGCTACTACCTGCGCAAGCACGGGCTCTCCGACTTGCCGCCGCGAGCCTGACTGCTCGCTCCAGACGTGCGCGCGCTCGTTGCCGCCCGCGCGATCGGGAACTAGGCTGCGCGGCAGTTGCCATGCGCCGCTCGCTCCCGCTCACACTCGGAAAACCGCGCCCCGCCTCGCGCGAGGGGGGCGGCGCATGAGCGATCCGCAGGGCAGCGCGATGGAGCTCGGGCGGCTCGAACTCGACGACCTGCGCGACGCGTGGCGCATCCTCGACGGCGAGGAGCGCGTCGAGGGCTTCCGCATGCTCGGCGTGCTCGACGCCGAGGAGTTCTTCACGCAGCTTCCGACCACCGATCAGCGCGCGCTGCTCGGCACGTTTTCCCCGACCGAACGTCGCCACTGGGTGCGCATGCTCGCGCCCGACGACGCGGCCGACCTGCTGCAGGAGCTCGACGAGCAGCGGCGCTCCGAGTACTTGGCGCTGTTCGACGAGCCGGTGCGGCGCGAGGTCGCGGCGCTCCTCGCCTACGCCGAGGACGATGCGGGCGGCCTGATGAGCCCGCGCTTCGCGCGCGTGCGACCCGACCAGACCGTCGACGAGGCGATCTTGTACCTGCGCCGCCAAGCGTTCGATCGACTCGAGCTCATCTACTACGGCTACGTGCTCGATCGCGAGCAGCGACTGCTCGGCGTGGTGAGCTTCCGCGACCTGTTCCGCGCGCGCGGCAGCGCCTCGGTGCGCGACGTGATGAAGACCGACGTCATCATGGTCCCGGAGGAGATGGATCAGGAGGCCGTCGGCCGCGTGTTCGCCGAGCACGACCTCGTCGCGCTCCCCGTGCTCGATGCCGCCGGGCGCATGAAGGGCATCGTGACCGTCGACGACATCGTCGACGTCGTGCAGGAGGAAGCCACCGAGGACATCCAGAAGATCGGCGGCACCGCCGCGCTCGATGCGCCCTACCTCGAGGTCGGCCTGTTCGGGATGGTGAAGAAACGACTGGGCTGGCTGACGATCCTGTTCTTCGCGCAGATGCTGACCGTGGTCGTGATGAAGCACTTCCAAGTGCGCATCGAGACCGTCTCGCTGCTCTCGCTCTTCATCCCGCTGATCATCTCGAGCGGCGGCAACTCCGGTTCGCAGGCCTCGACGCTGGTCATCCGCGCCATGAGTCTGGGCGAAGTGCAGCTCGCCGATTGGAAGCGCGTGTTCTTCCACGAGCTCGCCGCGGGCCTGTGCCTCGGCCTCGTGCTCGGCCTGATCGGCTTCGTGCGCGTGCTCGGACTTTGGCCCGGAGACGCGGCCGAGTACGCGCTGTTCTCGTGGGAGCTCGCGGTCACGATCTGCCTCAGCGTGATCGGCGTCGTGCTGTGGGGCACGCTGATCGGCTCGATGCTCCCGCTCGTGCTGCGCCGCCTCGGTCTCGACCCCGCGAGCGCCTCGGCGCCGCTCGTCGCGACCCTGTGCGACGTCACCGGCATCCTGATCTACTTCGTCACCGCGACCTTCGCCCTCGCGCACGTCTTCGCGCCGACTCCCACGCCATGAACGCCTCCTACGCATGTCTCGCCGGTCACAGGGTCGAGGTGTTCACCGCGACGTGGTGTCCCGACTGCAAGCGCCTCGATCGAGTGCTCGCCGACGCGGGCATCGCGCACGAGAAGGTCGACATCGACAAGGTCGAGGGCGCCGCCGAGGAGCTCGAGCGCGAGACGGGCAAGCGCGGCGTGCCCTACCTGCGCCTCGACGGCGCAACGTGGGTGCGCGGTTACCACAAGGAACTTCCCACGCGCTTCGACCCCAAGCTGTTCGTCGCCGAGCTCGAGGCCGCCCTGCGCCAGCGCTAGTCGCGCGCTCGGCGAGCGGGAGCCGGTCGCAGTACGAACAAGAGAGCGAGGGGAATGCACAGAGAGACGGGCGAGCGCGGCGCGAACTCGTCCCACGATTCGTTTCCGAGGAGGAACGATCATGCAAGTTGACGAACTGATGACGCGGGATGTGTGGACGTGCGCGCCGCAGGACGATCTGGCGGCGGCGGCCGGGGCGATGTGGGAGCGCGACTGCGGCTGCGTGCCGGTGGTCGACGGACAGCGCAAGGTCGTGGGCATGGTGACCGATCGCGACATTTGCATGGCCGCGTGGATCAAGGGACGGAAGCTGCACGAGATTGGCGTGAGCGAGGTCATGAGCGAGCGCGTGATCGCGTGTCGCGTCGACGAAGTGGCGGAGTGCGCCGAGGCGCTGATGCGCGAGCACGGCGTGCGACGCCTGCCGGTCCTCGATCTCGACGGCAAGCTCGCGGGCCTGCTCTCGCTCGCGGATCTCGCCTGCGAGGCGCGGCGCGAAAACGGGCGCCTGTGGCGCGACGTCGACTCGCTCGAGGTCGCTCTCACGCTCGCCGGCATCTGCCAGCCTAGGCGTGGTGCGCGCAGCGATGGAGAGCCGTTGCTGATCGCCGAAGAATCCGAGTTCGCGCTCGACCCCGTGCGGCGCACCGAGAGCGTGCAGGTCGTGCGGGAGACGACGAGGGTGGCTGCTGCGGTGAGTTGACACGCGCGTGGGGCTTGCATCGGCGGCCCGCGCGCAGTGGGATGCGCGCATGATCCACCGCGAGCAACACGGCTCCGTCACTGTCTTGCGCGTCGAGCACGGCAAGGTGCAGGCGCTCGACCTCGAACTCTGCCTCGAGCTCGCGGACGTCTTCGAACACGTCGACGAGTGGGAGGCGACACGCGCCGTCGTGCTCGTGGGCACCGGCGCCGCGTTCTCGGCGGGCGTCGATCTCAAGCGCGTGCTCGACGGCGGCGCGGCCTACACGGACCGGTTCCTGCCGGCGCTCGATCGCGCGCTCGGCGCGCTCTTTCGCTGCCCCAAGCCCGTCGTCGCCGCGCTCAACGGCCACGCGATCGCCGGTGGCTACGCGCTCGCCTGCGCGGCCGATCTGCGCCTCATGGCGCGCGGCAAGGGCCGGGTAGGCATGCCCGAGCTCGCGGTCGGCGTGCCGTTTCCGTGGCTCGCGCTCGAGAGCGTGCGACTCGCGACGCCCGTCGAGCACCTGCAGGAACTCCTGTACCTCGGCCAGACGTACGACGCGGACGCTGCGCTCGCGCGCGGGTTGATCGACGAGGCGGCGGAGCCCGATGCGCTGCCGCGGCGCGCGCTCGAGGTCGCGCAGCGGCTCGCGCGCGTGCAACCCGCTGCATTCGCGCTGACCAAGCGCCAGTTGCGCCAGTCGAGCCTCGACGCGTGGAAGCACCAGAGCGCGCACGAGACGATGGTGCGCCTCGCGTGGGCCGCGCCCGACACGGCCGAGGCGATCCGCGCGTACCTCGAGAGCCTGAAGAAGTAGCGCTGCGCGGCCGCGATGGAAGCGCGCACGACACGCAACGGGGCGCCGTGGGCGCTGGCTCTGCTCACGGCGATTTACGCGTTCAACTTCGCCGACCGCCAGTTGCTCTCGATCGCGCTCGAGGACGTCCAGCGCGACATCGGGGCGAGCGATGCCGAGATGGGCCTGCTCACGGGCACGGCCTTCGCGATCTTCTACACGTTCGCGGGGATTCCGCTCGCGCGTCTGGCGGATCGCTGGCATCGCTGGCGGCTGCTCTCGCTGTCGCTCGCCGCATGGAGCGCGTTCACGTCGCTCTCCGCGCTCGCACGCTCGTTCGCGCACCTCGCGCTCGCTCGCATCGGCGTCGGCGTCGGCGAGGCGGCCTGCTCGCCCTGCGCGCACTCGCTGCTCTCGGATCTCTTTCCTCCCTCGCGGCGCGCGAGCGCCATCGCGATCTACTCGACCGGCATCTACCTCGGAACGCTGCTCGCGTACGAGGTCGGCGGCTGGATGTGCAAGGAGCACGGCTGGAAGCTCACGTTCCTGTCGTTCGGAGCGGTGGGAGCACTGCTCGCGCTCGTCGGCTTCCTCGCCCTGCGCGAGCCCGCGCGCGAGCGAGGCGATGAGCAACCCGCGCCGCGTTCGGCGAACATCGCGAGCCTGCTCGCCACGCCATCGTTTCGACATCTCGCGCTCGGAGCCGGCATCAAGTCGATCGCGGGCTACGCGCTGCTCACGTGGGTGCCGACGTTTCTCTCGCGCGTGCACGGCATGGACTCGGAGACGAGCGGACGCTGGCTCGGCCCCGTGGTCGGCCTCGGCGGCGCGCTCGGCACGTTCGGCGGCGGCTGGCTCGCGGATCGTCTCGGCGGCGGCGACGCACGCCGTCGCGTCGCGACGGCCTCGTGGGCCACGCTCGCGGCCACGCCGTTTCTGTACCTCTTCCTGTTCGCGTCCGATCCGGACGTGGCGCTTTTGTGCTACGCGCCGGCGGCGATCTTGGGAGCGATGTACCTCGGACCCGTCTTCACCTACGCACAGGACTGCGCACGGCCCGAGCAGCGCGCGCTGGCCTCCGCCGTGCTGCTGTTCGGCATCAACTTGATCGGACTGGGGATGGGACCGTGGATCGTCGGCGTGCTCAACGGCGTCTTCGAACCGTCTCAGGGAGCGCTCGCGGTGCGCAGCTCGCTCGCGGTCGTGTCGCTGACGTACCTGTGGGGCGCGGCGCACATGGCCCACGCGGCCCGCGCGCGCTGATCAGAGCACGAAGCGCACGTCGGGGTGCTGTGAGATGAGCGTGAAGACGGCCGTGCGATGCGCCTCGTCGCGCACTTCGAGCTCGAGTTGCAGCGTGCGGTACTTGCCCGTGGAGCTCTCGCGCGCGAGCAGCAGCCGATGCGCGCCGTCTCCGACGACCGAGGCCACCACGGCCCGCAACCGCGGTTCGTCCCAGCCGATGATGCGGTAGGTCCAGACGCAGGGATAGCGAATCTCGGGCTTGCGCCCGTCGAGGAAGTTGTCCATGGCGAGGGGAGGTCGCGCATCGTACTCGAAGTGCCGCGCGCAGGAGACGCCGGCGGTTCGTCGATCGCCACTGGTTCCTCGATCGCAGCGAGCAAGGCCGCGCGCGAGGACGTGCGTCGCACGCTGCTCGCGACATGGGGCGCGCTCATCGACGGCGAGCTGCGCGAACACGAGCGGGATGGACGAGCGTGTGCGCCGTGAATCCCCCGCAACATCGGCGGTTCTAGTCGGCGAGGTGCACGAGCTCGCGGAAGCGCTTCGTCTCGCGCAGCGGAGCGAAGTCTGGCTCCTCGCGCGCGCGCAAGAGCAGGCGCGTCTCGGCGGCGAGGGCGCGGGCAAGGGCGTCGAGAGCGTCCTCGTGGCGCTGGAGCCTCACGAGCGCGCGTGCGAAGTCGAGCTCGATCGCGCCGCGACCGGAGTGCGAGAGGTCGCTGGCGAGGCGCGCGGCTCGTTCGAGGTGCGCCGCGGCGCGCTCGGCGTCTGTGCGCTCCAGAGCGCCTCGTCCGAGCGCGTCCTCGCACGCGCACAGCAGGGCGCGTTCGTCGCGCGTCGGTGTTTCGAGGCGGGAGAGGGCGCTGCGCGCGCGCTCGTGAGCGCTCTCGATGGCGCTCGCGTCGCTCCGCGCGAGCCAAAGGAGCTCCGCGCGCGCGAACAGCCGCGTCGGTGTCGGAGCTTCACCCTCCAACACGACCGTGTCCCAGCTCGGCCAAGCCTGCAAGCCAAGGTGCAGCTCGTCGCGCGCAGCCCGCGGCAGGTCGCTCGGCCGCCCGCGACGGACGCTCTGCAGCCGCCAACTGCGCACGATGTCCTCGAACCGATCGCGCGGACACGAGTCCTGCGTTCCGATGCGCAGCGAGTTGACGTGGAGCTGGAAGACGTGGCCGCCGACGACCGGCAGCGCGGTGAAGCGCGCCATGGTGCGGCCTTCGCCCGGCAGTCGTTGCTCGGTCCGCAGGCAGGCGACCACGCCGACTTCGAAACGCTCGCCGTTCCCCAGCTCTTCCCGCCACGCGCGACTGTCGCGTCCGTCGCTCGCCGGCAGGTGTCGCAGGGTCGCCGTCGCGCGGCCGAAGCGGCCGGCGGTGAGCGCGCCGTGGCCGTACTGTTCGCACAGGCGCGTCTCGAGCTGCGCATCGTGCGTCCACTCGGGCACCTCGAACGAGGCCCAGAGGGTCGATTCCGCAAGCCGGATCTCGACGCAGGTGGGCGGCTGCTGCGCGCGGGTGGGCGTAGCCGTGGGCAAGCAGGCGAGGAGCGCGCCGAGCAGCATGGCGGGGGCAGCATAGGCCGAGCGCGTGCGCGGGTGGGCTGGCGCCGCCCCGTCGGCAGAAGTTTCCAACGGAACAGCACTGCGGGACAGCCCGTCCTAGCCGTCGCCCAGCCGTGGCAGCGCGGTCGCCCCGAAAATCACCCCGGCTCCCGCGCCGGGATTCGGGGTTGCCGGTAGTCTTGATGGGCGGTTCTCCGGCCTTCGTGACCGGCCAACCCCCTCCGTCCCCGATCGGCTCCTCGACATGACCCAGCGACCTCTGCTCCTCCTCGCACTTTCGGGCCTCCTCGCGCCGGCCACCGCCGCGCAGACCAACGACCCGTGGATCGATCCGGCGACGGCGCCGCGCGTCATCTGCTTCGACGAGGGTACGGACCCCGTCTACATGTCCAACGTGCTCGAAGTGCAGCCGCTCACGCCCGAGTATTACACGGGCGGTTCGTGGAGCGGTTCGGTCGGCGCGCCGGTGCAGGTCAGCTGGAGCATGGTTCCCGACGGCCTCAACATTCCGTCTTCGTTCTCTGGTGATCCGAGCGCCGCGAGCGAGCTCTTCTCGCGCCTCGATTCTCAGTTCTCGGGTCAGGGTGGTCGCGCGACGTGGGTCGCTCGACTTCAGTCGTGCTTCGACCGCTGGGAAGCGCTCTCCGGCCTCGACTTCACGCGCGTCACGGCGGCGGGCGTCGACTGGGACGACGGTTCCTCTTGGGGCACCGCGGGCAACGACACGACCCGCGGCGACATCCGCCTCTCGATGCGCAACATCGACGGTTCCAGCGGCATCCTCGCCTACGCCTTCTTCCCGACGAGCGGCGACATGGTGATCGACCGCTCCGAGAGCTGGGGCTCGTCCACGAGCTCGCACATCTTCTTGCGCAACGTCGTGATGCACGAGATGGGCCACGCGATCGGCTTCGATCACGTGTGCAGCAACAACTCGAGCCAGCTGATGGAGCCCTTCTACTCGGGCGCCTTCGACGGCCCGCGTCAGGACGACATCCGCGCGGTCCATCGGCTGTACGGCGACAACAACGAGTCGGACAACACATCCGCGACCGCCGTGAGCGTGACGCTCGTCAATGCCGTGAGCAGCACGTTCGGCACGCCGCCGAACCCGTTGGCCGGCACCAACGACGCGTTCTCGAGCACGCTCTCGATCGACGCGAACGGCGAGGCGGACTACTTCAAGTTCACGACGGCCAACACGGGTTCCAAGCTCGACGTGACGCTGACTCCGATCGGAAACAGCTACGACGACAGCGTGCAGAACGCCAACGGCTCCTGCGCGTCCGGCACGACGACCAACGCGCTGGCGCAGGCGAATCTGGCGGTGCAGGTGATCGGCACCAACGGCACGACCGTGCTCGCGACGGCTTCGGGGGCGGCAGCCGGCGTGGCGGAGACGCTCGTCGACGTGATCCTCAACGGCGCCGGTACGTTCTACGTGCGCGCCTACGAGACCGACTCGCCCACCGAGACGCAGCTCTACAAGCTCACGCTGCGCATCGACCCCGCCAACGTGTGCCCGGATTCGGACGGCGATGGCGTCGATGACTGCACGGACGGCTGCCCGCAGGATCCGCTGAAGACGGCTCCGGGAGTGTGCGGCTGTGGCGTGGCGGAGATCGACTCGGATGGCGACGGCGACCTCGACTGCGTCGACAACTGCCCGTCCACCTACAACCCGGCGCAGGCCGACGCCGACAGCGACGGCATTGGCAACGTGTGTGACAACTGCCCGCAGTTCGCGAACTCGACCCAAGCCGACACCGACGGCGATTCGCTCGGCGACGCGTGCGACAACTGCCCGTTGATCTTCAACTCGCAGCAGCCGGACGCCGACGCCGACGGCGTCGGTGACGAGTGCGACAACTGTGTCGCGATCGCCAACGCGGGTCAGCAGGACTGCGACTCCGATGGCGTGGGCAACGTTTGCGAGCTCGCGGCCGGTACGCAGTGGGACACCAACGGCAACGGCACTCCCGATCAGTGCGAGCCCTGCGGCTCGATCGTGAGCTACTGCACGAGCGGCACGACCAGCAGCGGCTGCAACGCCAGCATGTCGGCCGTGGGCAGCCCGAGCGTGGCGGCGGCCTCGGGCTTCGTTCTCACCGCGGGCAACGTCGAAGGTCAGAAGACCGGCCTGCTCTTCTACGGCATCACCGGCCCCAAGGCCTCGATCTGGTTCCCCGGCAGCTCGAGCTACCTGTGCGTGAAGTCGCCGGTCCAGCGCGGGCCGGGCACGAGCACGCTCGGCATCGCGGGCGCCTGCAACGGCTCGATCTCGCTCGACTTCCAGGCCTATCTGGCCGCGCGCCCCGGCGCCCTCGGCCAGCCGTTCCAGGCCGGGGTGGTCGTGAATGCGCAAGCGTGGTTCCGCGACCCCTCGGCTCCCGGCACGACCAACCTCTCCAACGGCCTGCAGTTCACCACCTGCCCCTAGGGCGCTCGAGCGTCGGCGCGCGCCGAAGCGCTTCCCGTCGCCCTCGGCGGGGGGCGGCGCGGGCTACTGCCAGTTCATCCACTGCTCGTTGGCCTCGTCGAGATCGCGCTGGATCTCGGCGATGCGGGTCTGGACTTCGCGGGACTTGGGGGCGCTCTTGTAGACGTCCTCGGTGAGCAGGGAGTCGTTGAGGGTCTCGAGCTCGGCTTCGAGGGCCATGATCCTCTGCTCGAGCTTCTCGAACGCCCAGGGGTTGCGGACCTTGCCGGACGGGGCGGGCTTTTGGGGCGGTGGGTCGGCGGGTTTCGGCGCGGGCTTGGGGGCGGACTTGCGGGCGTTGTCGCGCTCGGCGGCGAGCTCGGCGTCGGCCTCGAGCTTGCGGGCGCGGTAGGCGCTGTAGTTGCCGGTGTAGAGGCGCGCGGCGCCGTCCTCGACTTCGAGGATGTGGGTGCACAGGCCGTCGAGGAACTCGCGGTCGTGGCTGATGCACACGAGCGCGCCGTCGAATCCGCCGAGCATTTCCTCCAGCGACGTGCGCGCGGCGAGGTCGAGGTGGTTGGTGGGTTCGTCCATGGCGAGCCACGTGATCGGCGTGGCGAGCAACTTGGCGAGACACAGGCGCGCGCGCTCGCCGCCCGAGAGGTTCTTGACCTGCTTCTCGACTTCGAGGCCGCGGAACAGGAAGCGCGCGAGGTGCGAGCGACACTCGAGGTCGGTCCAGTCGGGCTTGACGCGCCGCATCTCGGTCATCGAGTCGTTGTCCTCGCGCAGCTCGCTCGTGTCTTGATCGTAGTAGCCGCACAGCGCCTTGTGGCCGAAGTCGATCGAACCCGCGAGCGGACGCGTGCGACCGGCGAGCAGCTTGAGCAGCGTGGTCTTGCCCGCGCCGTTCTTGCCGACGATGCCCAGACGCTGGCCGCGACCGATGCGCAAGTCGAGATCCTCGAACAGCACGCGCTCGCCGTAGCCGCCACAGAGCGCGCGCGTCTCGAGCACGAGCTCGCCGCCGCGCTCCACCTTCGGCGGCGGGATCGCCGGCTTGCGGACGTCGTCGTAGGGCTCGTGCAGGCGCGCGAGGTTCTCGAGCTTCTTCTGCCGCCCCTTGGCTTCCGCGGTGCGCTGAGAGCCCATGTGGCGCTTGATGAACTCCTCTTCCTTGCGAACGAAGTCCTGCTGCACTTCGAAGGCGCGCCGCTCGGATTCGAAGCGCTCGGCCTTGACCTGCAGGTACTTGGGATAGTTGCCGGGAAAGCTGCGCAGCGTGCCGCGTTCGAGGTCGAGGATGCGGTCGACGGAGTTGGTGAGCAGGCGGCGGTCGTGGCTGACGATCAGGACCGCGCTCTTGAGCTCGCGCAGCCACGCCTCGATCCACTCGATGCCGCGCAGGTCGAGGTGGTTGGTGGGTTCGTCGAGCAGCAGCACGTCGTGTCCGGCGACGAGCTCGCGCGCGAGCGCCGTGCGGCTCTTCTCGCCGCCCGACAGCGACGAGGCCTCGCGTTCCCAGAACGTCTCGGACAAGCCGATGCCGCCGAGCACCGCGCCGATCACGTGGGAGAGGTCCCAGCCTCCGATCTGCTCGAGCCGGTGCTGGAGCTCGTCGTGGCGGCGCACGAGCCGGTCGAGCTCGACGCCCTCGGTCGCGCCCATGCGTTCGGTGATCAGGCCGAGCTCGCGCTCGATCGCGCGCGCTTCCACGAGGCCGCTCTCGACGTAGTCCAGCACCGTCTGGCCCGCGACGAAGCGCGGTATCTGCGGCACGTGCCCGAGGCGCGCGCCCTTGGCGATCGTCACCGAGCCGCCGTCGGGCTGTTCGAGCCCTTCGATGATGCGCAGCAGCGTGCTCTTGCCGCCGCCGTTGCGGCCGACGAGGCCGACCTTCTCGCCGGGATCGATCTGGAAGGTCACGCCGCGCAGGACGTCCTGCGCGCCGTAGTGCTTCCGAAGGTCCTCGACGATCAGCAGGCTCACGAGGCGCAAGACTTTATCGGCGCGTTGCCCCTCCACAAGCGAGCGCTACCATCCCGCGCGAGGAAACCCGATGACGACGCTCTTCACCAAGATCATCCGCGGCGAAATCCCCGGCCGTTTCGTGCATCGCGACGAGCACTGTGTCGCATTCCTGACCGTCGCGCCGATCCGGCCCGGCCACACGCTCGTCGTGCCGATCCGCGAGGTCGATCACTGGATCGACCTCGGTCCCGAGCTCACCGCCCACCTCTTCACGGTCGCACAGCGCATCTCGCGCGGCATCCAGCAGGGTTTCGGCTGCCGCAAGGTCGGACTCTCGATCATCGGCCTCGAGGTGCCGCACTGCCACCTGCACCTGTTGCCGCTCGATCACGCCGACGACATGGACTTCAAGCGCCAGCAGCAGGGCCTCGCGGCGGAGGCGCTCGACGCGCACGCGGAGATCCTGCGCGAGGCGCTGCGTTCGCTCGCGTGATCAGTGAGCTCCGCCCGACTTCGGGCGCGCGTTCCAGATCGTCGCGCACAGGACGAGACCGAGCGCGACGACGGGCAGCATCGCTCCGGGCCACTTGCTCCAGTTCGCCGCGTCCTTCGCCGCTTCGCCCGCGGGGAGCGACATCGCGTAGTAGAAGGCCTGCGCGCCGCCGCCTAGGTACACGAAGCCGTCGATCACGCCCGTGACGAGGCCGGCGTATCTCGAGCCGCCGAAGTCCGCGGACGCGGTGCCGCTCAGCATGCCGTGCACGCCGATCACGCACAGCGACATGAACACCACCGCCCAGCCGAGCGCGGGGTGGCCGAGGAACGCGAAGGCGGCGACCGCGCCGAGCAGCATGCCGGCGTAGAGCACGCTCGAGACTGGCCCGCGGCGGCTGTGGAAGACGTGGTCGGAGATGAAGCCCGCGAAAACGCCGCCGAGGATGCCGGCGACGCACATCAGCATGCCCCAGTTCTTGTAGAAGAACGACTCGCGCCCCTCGATCGCGATCAAGTACAGGCGGCCCTGCTTCATCACGGCTTGGCGCAGGAATCCCGAACAGAACTCGATGCCGACGATGACCCAGATCACGCGCTGCGAGAACATGCGCGCGACGACTTGCAGCGGAGTGAGCCGCACCTGTGAGTCGCCGCTGGTCGCGTCGCCGGTGTTGAAGTCCGCGAGGCCCGCCGTGCTCGGCGTGTCGCGCACGAACGCGAAGGTCGCCAGCAAGCAGGCGGTGAGCACTCCGGCGGGGACCCAGAACGCCATCGCGTAGTCGAAGGACTTCGCGATTTGGAGGCTCCAGTCGTAGGAGAAATACAGGCCGAGCGAGATGAGGATGCCGAACAGGCCGCCGAGCACGCCGCGTTCGCGCACATGGAACCACGCCGCGTTGACCTTGACGATCGAGACCGCGCCGAAGCTCTGGAAGTACATGTTGATCGCGTTCAGCACGAGCAGTCGCTGCCTCAGCTCCGCCCCGGCGAGCTCGCCCGAGCTCGCGTCGGAGAAGGCGAGCGCCATCAGCAGGTTCATCACCGCCGAGCCCGCGGTGGCCGCGAGCATCGTCACGCGTCCGCCGAAGCGATCGGTCAGCGGGCCGTTGATCAGGAACGCGATGCCGTAGACCCACTGGCCCGCGCCGTCGATTTCGTTGAAGACGTCCTTGGCGAGGAGGCCGGCCTTGTCGAGCTCGCTCGCGATCGCGGAGAGGTTGTAGCGGCCGAAGTAGAGGAATGCGTAGGCGAGGCCGAGCGGGATCCAGTTCAGCGTGCGGCGCTTGCGGAAGCCCTCGGAGTGCCCGAGGTCGACCTTCGGCAGTCGGCGCACGACGACGCCGATCGCCGCGAGCAGGAACAGGATCGGCAGGAACTTCTGGAGCCACGGGGGAAGCGCGTCGAGCATGGGGTCGGCTTCTCTCTAGCGACGTGAGCGTGCGAGCGCGCGCACGGGTTCGACGAGTCCATCGAGCTGCTCGACCACGAGGTCGATCGCTCCGTCGGCGCGCGAGTCGAGCACCCAACGCGGCGTGTGCGGGTGGCGGCGCAGCGCGAGCTGCGGCGCGATTTCGCCGGCGCGGCGCATCACGTGCGGCAACGCAAGGTCGAGCGAGAACACGTCGCCGATCACGAAGTCGGGTCGTTCCTCGGCGAGGATCGCGCGGTACTTGGGGCGATCGACGCACACTCGCCGTCCCGCGAGCACGAGATGCTCGTCCGTGGCGCCGAGGACGAACTTGCCGGCTGAGCCGCGCACGCGCAGCGCATGGGAGAGTCCGTTGCCGACGCCCGTCTCGCGGAACCAGCCCTCGATCTTCTCGCTGGAGCTGTTCGACACGACGACGACCTCGGCGCCGGCCTCGACGAGCGAGGCGAACATCTGCGCCGCGCGCGGAACGAGCGCGGGCGGATGCTGCGCGCGGAACTGCGCGGTCGAAGTGAGGAAGCAGTAGTCGCCGAACTCCGACAGGCTCGGGAAGCTCGCTCCGATCGCGTCGACGTAGCGGCGCGCGATGGGGGAGCGCGCGGTTTCGAGGTGGCGCGCGAGTGCGTTGGCCTCGCAGAACGGGTCCTCGTCGATGTAGGCGGTGATGCGGCCGTCGGGCGCCCAGCCGTGCAGGTGCGGCTCGGCCATCACTTCGGCCTCGAACGCCGCGAAGTGCGCGGCGGCCTCGTCGGCGGCCACGCGCGCGAGCCGCGCCGCCTCGGCCACGAGGAACAGCTTGACGTTGCGGGCCTCGAGCGCTTGATCGGTCCAGACGCCATCGAAGTCAGAGAGGATGCGGACGGACATGGGCTGGCCATGGTAGCTAGCGCGACGCTCCTCCCGCATCCGCGGCGGGCTCGGCGGCGCCTTCTCCGCTACTCGCCGCGCAGGGAGCGCAGCTCGTGGGGGCGCAGCTTGCGATGTGCTCCCTGTGCGAGCGTTCCGAGCACCACGCCGCCGATCGCGGTTCGATGCAGAGTCAGCACCCGGCTGCCGATGGCATCGAGCATGCGGCGCACCTGTCGGTTGCGGCCTTCGTGGATCGAGAGTTCGAGGCGCGTCACGCCGCTCTCGCGGCTGTGGAGCCGCACGCGAGCTTCACGCGTCGGACCCTCGTCGAGAGTGACGCCGCCCTGAAGCGCCGCGAGCTGTGCGTCGTCGAGCTCGCCCTGCGCCGTCACCTCGTAGGTCTTCCACAGCGCCGAGGTCGGGTTCGTGATGCGCTCGGCGAGGTCCGTGTCGTTGGTGCACAAGAGCAGGCCGCTGGTGTCCTTGTCGAGCCGACCGACGGGCGCAATCCACGCCGCGATGTCCTTCAGTAGCTCGTAGATCGTCGCGCGGCCGCGCTCGTCGTCGCGCGTCGTCACGAGGCCCGCGGGCTTGTGCAGCGCGAGGTACAAGGGCTGCCAGCGCGCGAGCGGCTGCTCGTCGACGCGCACTTCGTCGCGCGACACGTCGACCCAAGCCGACGGATCGCGCTCGCGCAGGCCGTTCACCCGCACGCGTCCCTCGCGGATCGCCTGCTCGGCTTGCTTGCGGCTCATCACTCCCGCGCGAGACAGCGCGCGGTCGAGCGTCTTGCGCTCCGCCTTCATGCGTCCCTCGCTGCAGATTCTTTGCGGCCCACGCGTGCAGTTGTAGCACGCGCGCGCGACGCTGATTCGCTATCCTGACGGGATGGTCGAGCGAGGCTTCGAGGTCGTGGCGTGGCGCGAGGAAGGCGGCACGGAGTGCGTGCGCCTCGCCGTGCCGCCGACGGCGACACTTGCGAGCGTGCACGACCTCGCGGCGCGCGAGCTGCGGGTGTCGAAGGGTCCGTGGTCGTGCTTTCTCTCCGGCGTTCCTTGGGACGAGCGCTGCGAGTTCGGCTCGCGCGGCGTCGACGCGCCGCATTCGGCCGAGCGCACGAGGGTCGCGAAGCTCGCGTGGCGGCCCGGCTGCCAGTCGCTCGCCCTGCGGCACGCGGACGATCCCGAGCCGCTGCGGCTCGTGGTTGCGCGCGAGATCGATGCGGGCGAGCTGCACGTGCTCACCCGCGGTCGCAGTCCCGAGCCTCAACCGGCGCCGCAAGAGAACGAGCGTGGGAATTCGCTCGACGAGGACGAGGAGCGCGAACCGGGCGAAGAGGAGCAGGCGCTCGGGAATTGGCTCGCGCGCATGGTGCGTTTCGCCGAGCACGAGCCGGAGCTCAAGACCCCCGCGATGGCGCTCGCGACCTTGGGCGGTGACGAGTTTCGCGAACTCTCGGTCCCCGAGGCGCTGCCGCTTCTGGCGGGCGACGACAGCGAGATGCACTTTCTCCTCTGGGCGATGCTCGATTTCGCGCGGCCAGGCGAGGAGACGATCGCGCAGCGCTACGCGAAGCGCTGGCGCTCGAAGGGCGACGCGCTCGAGCGCGCCGTCCTCGATCGGCTCGTCGACTCGCGACTGGAGTTGATCGAGATCGCGGAGTGCGGGCCCGACGGCTACGGCAGCGTGCGCTGGCCGCTCGAGCCCCATCGCCGTGCGCAGTCCGTCCAACTCGGCAGCGACTCGCTGCCGCGGGGCTTGTGGGCCGCCGCGCGGCTCATCGCGCTCGACGACGAAGTCCAGCTCCTGCCGGGCGTGCTCGACTTCGCCACGCGCGAGGCGCGCGAACTCGCGGACGAGCGTCTCCGCGCCGCGCGCGCGCGCAGCGGCCTCGAGTGGGCGCTCTTCACCAAACGCGACGGACACGTCTTCCATCGCATCGCGCGCGAGGCGCTGCTCGCGGCCGGGTTGGCGAGAATCGGAGTGGCGTGAGCATGCCGCGCGGCAAGCAGGAAGAGGATCGTCTCGCGGCGTGGCGACCGCACTTCTCGGTCGAGATGCAGCGGCGCGGCGAGGAGCTCTCGCTCGCGGGCCGCGTGCTCTCGATCGAACGCGATGACAAGCGCGTGCTCGCGTCCGTGCGCGACGAGACGCAGACCTTCCAAGCGAGCGTCGACGTCGCTTCGCGCAACATCCACGCGACCTCGTGCACGTGCGGGATGTTCCGTCAGATGGAAGCCTGCAAGCACCTCTGGGCACTGTTGTGCGCGCTCTCGGGCGCGGCGATGACCAGCGGCAAGGACGCGCCGAGCACGGGTCCGCGCTCGGCGCTGCGCACGTGGCTGGAGGGACTCGACAAGCTCGAGCGCGAGTCGCGCGAGGCGGAGCGTGGACCCGAGGGCGAAAGCCGCGATTGTCGCGTCGACTACGTGCTGCTCCTCGACGACGAGGCCGCGCTCGTGTCGGCGGTGCTCGAGACGCGGCGAGCCAAGCGGCTGCTGCGCGGCGGCTTCGGCAAGTCGGTGCCGTTCCCGCTCGCGCTCGGCAGCAGCGACGTCGTGCTCGCACCCGCCGACCGACGCATCGCCGCGATGCTGCGCGGCGCCGGGACCGCGCTGGCGGCGGGGATGTACCGGCCGAGCCACGACGCGCGCTACCTGCTCGATTCCGCGCAGGTCGAGGCTGTGCTGCCCGAGATGGCGGCCACGGGCCGACTCTTCTGGCAGCGGCGCGGCGTGAGCAGCGAAGCGGCGCTCGCGCTCGACACGCACGGTCCGTGGGACCTGTGCATGCAGGTCGCCTTGCAGGGCGACGACGTCAAGCTCGGCGCACACCTCGTGCGCGGCGGCGAGCGCGTCGAGCTCGCCGAGCTGCGCGGAGTGCTGCCGGGCGACTGCATCGTGCTCGACACGCGCATCGTGCGCACGCGGCTCGGACGTGGCCGCGCGTGGCTCGCCAACCTGCTCAGCACGCCGTTGCCGCCGCTCGCCAAGCAGGAGTCGTCGGAGCTGTTGCGCGAGCTCGCGCGCCGCGATCTCGACGTGGAGCCCGGCGTCGGCATGGAGGAGCTCGTCGTCGCGCGTCCTCCCGTCCCCTGCATCACGCTCACGCCGCCGCCGCGCGACGAAGGCAGCGGTTGGGGCCCGCCCGCGGGCGAAATCGAATTCGACTACAAGAGCGAGCGCGTGCACGCTTGGGATGCGCGTCCGCTGTTGATCGCGGGTCGAGGAGTCCTGCGGCGTTACCGCGCCCTCGAGGATGCACTCGTGGCTCGCGTGCTCGAACTCGGCGCCGAGCCGCTCGGCGACAAGCACGGCCGCGTGCGCGTGCCGCTGCCGAAGCTGCCCGTGCTCGTGGCCGAGCTCGAGCGCGAAGGCTGGAAGGTGCAGGGCGAGGGCGCACGCTGGCGCAAGCTCGGCGCGCCGTCGATGCGCATCTCGACCGGCTCGGAGTGGCTCGAGCTCGACGGGCGCGTCGAAGGCATGTCGGCCGCGACGTTCCCCAAGCTGCTCGCGGCGCTGCGACGCGGCGAGAGCACCGTGGCCCTCGAGGATGGCTCGACCGGCGTGCTGCCCGAGGCGTGGGTGAAGCGCTGGAAGCGCGCGCTGCTGCTCGCGGACACCAAGGGCGGCAAGCTGCGCTTCGGCCGCAACCAAGCGTGGTTCGTCGATCTCCTGCTCGACGAGCACGTCGAGGCGGAATCGCGCCGTCAGTGGGAGGAGCAGCGTTCGCGGCTCGACGAGTTCAAGACGATCCAGCCGGTGCACGAGTCGGAGGCCTTCTGCGGCGAGCTGCGCCCCTACCAACGCGAGGGGCTGGGCTGGCTCGAATTCCTCGAGCGCCACCGCTTCGGAGGCTGCCTCGCCGACGACATGGGTCTGGGCAAGACCGTGCAGGTGCTGGCGTGGCTCGTCGCGCGCAAGCGGCGCGAGCCCGACGCAGGTCCCACGCTCGTGGTCGCTCCGAAGTCGCTCACGCACAACTGGATCGACGAGGCGCGGCGCTTCGCGCCCGACTTGAAGTCGCTCGAGTACGCTGGCACGGATCGGGCCGGACGTCGCACGAAGTTCGAGCACGTCGACGTGATCGTCACGACCTACGGCACCGTGCGCAGCGACATCGACTGGTTGTCGAAGCTGAAGTTCGGCGTCGTCGTGATCGACGAGGCGCAGGCCGTCAAGAACGACGCCAGCCGCATCGCGCGCGCGGTGCGCCTGCTCGTCGCCGATCACCGCATCGCGCTGAGCGGCACGCCGATCGAGAATCACCTCGGCGAGCTGTGGTCGTTGTTCGAGTTCCTGAACCCGGGCATGCTCGGCCGCTCGAGCGCGTTCCAGTCGCTCGTGGCGGGCACGGAGGACGTCGAGGGCGACAAGGACGTGCGCTCGCTCGTCGCCGCGGCCGTGCGACCGTTCCTGCTGCGGCGCCGCAAGGAGGAGGTCTTGCGCGACCTGCCCGAGCGCGCGGAGCAGACCGTGACCTGCGACATGGATCCCGAGCAGCGCCGCGAGTACGAGGAGCTGCGCGTGCACTTCCGGCGCGAGTTGCTCGAGCGGCGCACGGACAAGGAACTCGAGCGCGACAAGCTGCACGTGCTCGAGATGCTGCTGCGCCTGCGCCAAGCGGCGTGCCATCCGGGCTTGCTCGACCCCGCGCGCATCGACGAGTCGTGTGCGAAGTTCGACACCTTCTTGCCGATGCTCGACGAGGTGCTCGAGTCGGGCCACAAGGCGCTCGTGTTTTCGCAGTTCACGAGCTTCCTCGCGATCTTGCGTCGACGCCTCGACGCAGCGGGTCGCAACTACGGCTATCTCGATGGACAGACCGCGGCCGCCGATCGCGCGGTCGAAGTGCGTCGCTTCCAAGAAGAACCCGAGCGCAACGTGTTCCTCCTGAGTCTCAAGGCCGGCGGCGTCGGCTTGAACCTCACGGCGGCGGACTACGTGTTCCTGCTCGATCCGTGGTGGAACCCCGCTGTCGAAGCGCAGGCGATCGGCCGTTCGCACCGCATCGGCCAGTCGCGCAAGGTGTTCGCCTACCGCATGATCTGCGGCGGGACGATCGAGCAGCGCGTGATCGAGCTGCAGCAGTCCAAGCGCGAGCTCGCCTCCGCGATCCTCGACGTCGACAGCTCGCTGTTGCGCGACCTCTCGCGCGAGGATCTCGAGCGCTTGCTCGCCTGAGCGCGGCGCCGCGGCTGCTCGACTCTACTTGCGCCGCGTGTCGTGCAGCGCGATGCGGCGGAAGATGGGCTCGGCCGCCGCCTCGTGGACGAGCACGCGCACCTGCGCGACCTCGATCGGCGCGAAGCGGTCGATCTTCTTGTGGCCGATCGCGGTGCCGCGTGCGAGCTCCTTCCAGCCCTCCGCGGTGAGCCCCTCGATCGAGTAGCTGCGCACGCGCTCGCCGTGCGCGATGTCTTCCATCGTGATCACGCAGTCGATCGTGCGCGGCGCCGAAGGACCGAGCTGCAACTTGCGGCCGGGGCCCGCGATGTCCGCGAACGACGTGCCGTAGCGGCGCCGGATTTCCGCGCCGAACTCCGCCGCGCGCTGCACGTCGGCTTCGGGGATCGCTCCGGTCGGATCCGGCGTGTGGTTGAGGAGCAGCACGGCGCCGCGCCCGACCGAGCGCTCGTACATGTCCATCAGTTGATCGACGCTTTTGAGGGTCGGCGCGTTGCGCGTGTTCCAAAACCACGTGTTGCGGATGCGCGCGTCGCACTCGTTGGGCAGCCAGCGATCGCCGCTCGGCGTCCCGTCCTCGGCCGTGTACACGCCCCACGGCCGCGCGCCGAACTTCACCGAGTTCCACGCCGGATAGGGCGCGACGCCGTCCTCGTTCCCGACCCAGCGAATCGATGCCTGCGGACCTTGGAACACGACCGCGTCGGGCGCGTGCTGCGCGAGGATGTCGCCCACGTCGAACACGAGGCTGCCGTCGAACCAGACCTCGAACATCGAGCCGTAGTTGGAGAGCAGCTCGACGAGTTGGCGGCGGAAGAGCTGCTCGTACTCCTGCTGCTTTTCCGGCGTCGCCGCGCGCCCGCCGACCTCGATCCCGTGCCTGGTGTCGGCGGGGGAGAGGTACACGCCGAGCTTCATGTTCGCCTTGCGGCAGCTCTCCGCGAGCTCGCGCATCAAGTCGCCCTTGCCCCCGCGCCACGGCGTGTGCTTCACGCTGTAGTCCGTCGTCTCGGTCTGCCACCAGCAGAACCCGCCGACGTGTTTCGCCACGAACACGATGTAGCCCGCTCCCATCGACTGCGCCACGCGCACCCACTGGTCGGTGTCGAGCGCCTTGGGATCGAGCGCCTCGAGCGGCGTCGAGAGCTGGTCGTACTCCGCGTCCTGCCACGTGTTCGGCGCGAAGTGCAGGAACATCCCCACCTCCGCATCCGCCCACGCCACCTGCTGCGGCGTCGGCAACGCCAGCTTGGGAACCTCGACCGCCGCCCCCTGCGCCCACGCCACACCCGCAACCAACATGCTCAGCATGCTCGGCATGCTAAGCGAGCCCGTTGCCAACCGCCGCGGCGGCGCGCTGAAAACGCAGCGGACCTTCGTCCGACGCAGGGGACGAAGGCCCGCAGTCGGCCCCGCCGTAGCTACTTGGTGATGTGTTCGGCGAGTCGGCGATGGATGTCCGCCCTCAGCAGTCGCCGTTGTGTCTCGATCGCGGGCCAGTCGCCGAGGTCAGGTCCGGACACCGGCACTTCGATCGTCACTGGACCGCGCAGCAGGTTGCGGTAGCTGAGGTGAAGCACGCCGGACATGGCCACGGTCGAGTCCTCGACGCGGATCAAGCGAGCCTGAACCGCGGCCGTCGCGATCGGAACCTCGACCTGCACCTGACGATAGGGTTCGGCGCTCGGCAAGAAGATCTGCTTGCCGTCCAAGGATGTGGCGGGCAGCGGGAGCTTCTTGGGGTCCTGTGCGAGCGGCATGAGTTCGCGTCGCAGTGACGCGACGGGCTCGGGGTTCAGGACCAGCGCGTTCGCGCCCTGGCTCACGACGCACCACGCCACGGGCTGGTCTCCCAGCAAATGCTCGGGCCCGACCCTGCCCAGCAGGTCGGCCGCTCGCGCGCCTCGCTCGGCGAGGAGCAACGCGGATTTCGAGGCTCCACGGCCCGGCTGAAGGACCGGGTAGATGCCGGGTGCCGGAGCAACCCAGCGCCAGTGGACGATGACCTGCGCCGCGTCCTTGGCCAGCGAAGGGTCGCTGTAGCCATCGAAGTACGTGACGGCGTAGCTCGCCGCGCACGAGGAGCACCGCCACTCGCGCGGAGTCGACGCAGGGGGCGGCGACTGCGTCGTGGCCTTGCTCGGCTGAGGGCGTCCACACTCCGGGCACTGGGGTTCCGAACGCTTGGTGCGCCGACGAATGTAGTCGCCGCGCGAGAGCGCCTCACCGATCCACGCGCGGTCCAGCGTCCAGAGAGACTTCGAGTTCGGATCGAAGTACACCGCGCCCTCGGAGTGCTCCCACAGGAACGGATCCTCCTTGGATGGCGTCCACTGGCCCGGGCGCAGCGCGGGCAGGTCGAGTTCCTTGAGCACCTGTGCGTTGTATGCCACGGCGCTCGCGATCGGCTGATCGCAGTGGCGGACGAATCGCTCTGCCTCGAATTCGAGCGGGTCGAGCTGGAGCAGCCAGCTCGCGGGAACGACGCGGCCGTGTTCGAGCCGAACTGGAGCTGTCACCGATCGACCGCGACGTCTGGACGCTTGACCGGCTCCGACAGGGGCTCCGACAACGGCGCGATCTCGAACGAGTCGGCCTGAGTCTCGAGATCACTCGGACGCGATCCGAACGCGTACGTCCCGACCCGGTCCATCGGCGCAACCGTGCCGGACTGAGCCGCGGGGGCTTTCTCACGACCGTCGATCCGCTGGACCGTCCCGAGCGGCTCGTCAGACGCGGCGGACTGCGGATCCTGCGTGTCTTCCGCCTTTTCGACCGCCTCGTCGTCCTGCGCTTGGATGAGCGGAATCGAGTCCAGAGTCTCGCTAACGGTCTCGCAGCCTGGGGCGACGAAAGCGAAATGGATGAGCGTTCCGAGAAGTTGGGTTTTCATGGGAAGCTCCTAGTGGCTGAAGCAAAGCGAGAGCGAGAACCCCTCGACTGCACCCACGTGCAATCCGAGGTCCGCGCAGGTGGTGAACTGACTCGAGGGACGCCACAGCGCGCTCGCTCCGAGGAACAAGAAGCTGTCGGCCTCGACGGCTTGCCGTGCGACTTCCACGTCCGAAGGGAGTGCTTGGGCGGCACGCGTGACCAACAAGTGAGCGGCAACTGTCAAGCTGGGAACGAAGATCGAGATCAGCATGTGGAGGCGCGAACTTGGACGTGCGGTGGGGGAGGGCGTGCGCGCCCGTCGGCGACAGCGTGGATGCGCCGTCGGTGGATGCACGATTGGGGTGCGCTGCTGTTTCGAAACGGGAAGCGCTCGGTCAGCGCTCGCGGCGAATCGGATGCCTCGCGGACGCTGCGCCGATGTCGATGGCGTCGGCGTGGGAGCCGCGCGCGGAGCGGGAGCGCGGGCTGAGGGTGGCGGGGGCGGAGGGTGGCGC
>Ga0194120_10001157_pt1 | contig 49016 bp, 35 predicted proteins | sample TA2MahCa65mmetaG_FD_148642 | JGI IMG/M metagenome (GOLD analysis project Ga0194120, IMG submission 148642) | Freshwater microbial communities from Lake Tanganyika, Tanzania - TA2015019 Mahale Deep Cast 65m | ecosystem: Environmental > Aquatic > Freshwater > Lake | place: Tanzania: Lake... | reverse complement strand
ATTCTCCTTCGTTGCGCCTCGCCATCCGGCCTTTGGCGCGAAAACAGGACCCCGCGGAATTTTCGGACACGCTCTGAGGAGAAACGAAGCCAGAAAGCGAAATCGCCCCAGCCCTCCGGGGCGGGGCGGCGCCTGGCCGGCTGCGGCGTTGCTCGTCGGTCACAGCCCCAAAACGGGGATGCTCCCTCCTCGCGCCTTGCATCCGGCCAGGCGGCGCTCCCGCCAAAACCGGAAGTTATTTTTGCACAGACCCTTAGACTTGGAACTTCGCCGGCAGACTCGATCCCTGGCACGTGTGCCGACGCCTCGCGTGGCAGTTCTTCAAAGTCCTTGGGAAGTCCGGTCGAGCCGGGCTCAGGATTGGCCGGTGGACCGATGCTGTAGCCGGCGCCATTCCTCATCACTCTACCACGCCGCGACGGAGCCGTCCTTGTGAAACACCCGCGCCATGGGCCGTGTCCCGCCAAACGGATACTTCTTGAACGCGCTCTCAGAGAGATCGAAGCCCAGACCTGGCTTGTCGGGCAAAGGAAACTTTCCGTTCACCATGCGCATCGCCGGGAAACCCAGCCATTCCGCCCAGACTTTCTCCTTCGGCCCCGGTTCGATTCCGCTGCAGATTTCCTGGACGAGAAAATTCGGCATGGCCGCGTCCACGTGCAAGGTGGCCAGTCCGCCGATCGGCCCTTCACAAGCGTGTGGCGCGAGCGTGATGCCGGACGGTTCGGCCATGGCCGCGACTTTCCACAGCGCCGTGATGCCGCCGACGTGATTGATGTCCGTCTGTAAGATGTCCACCACGCCCAACTCGATCAGCTCGCGGCAAGAGTAAGAGGCAATTAACCGCTCTCCGGTGGCGATCGGTGTTGTGGAACGCCGCGCGATCCGCGCCATGGCCTTCACGTTTTCCGGCGGGCAAGGTTCTTCGACGAAAAGGAGATTCAACGGCTCGACTTCCTTCACCAGAATTGTCGCCACGCTCGGACTGGTCTTGGCGTGGAAATCCACGCCGATGTCGATCTCCGGTCCGATGCCTTCGCGCAGCAATTCGAGCGCGCCCACGGCTCGCTTGATGGCCGCGTGCGTTTCGATCCACTCGTAATATCCGGGGATTCCCGTTTTGATGCAGGTAATCCCGTGTTGGCGCAAGGTCTCCCGAAGACGCGCCAGTTCTTCGCGGGTTCGACCCGAAGCGTGGTAATAACCGCGCACACCCTGGGGATCGAACGGGCCGCCGAGGAGCTTGTAAACCGGCAAGCCCAGCGCTTTGCCCCGAATATCCCAAAGCGCCTGATCGATCCCGGAAATCGCCGAGCCGATCACGGGACCGGCGCGGTAGAAACTGTGAACGTACATCGATTGCCAGTGGTGCTCGACCTGCATCGGATCGCTCCCGAGGATGAATTCCTTGAAGTCATCCACGCACGCCATGACCGCGCCGGCCTTGCCTTCAAGCGTGGCTTCGCCCCAGCCCACGACTCCGGAATTGGTTTCGAGCTTTACGAACACGTAAGGCCGATCCGATTCCGGCGTGAGCGAGACGCCGAAGACTTTCATGTTGGTGACTCTGATCTTCGATCCGACCTCCCGAAAGGCCTCGGCGCCCAGAGGACTTCGCAAGGCCGCGGGTGCCCCTTGGCTCGCGTCCGCGGCTCGGGCCCGTCGCCCACCAAGCGCGCCGGCTGCGCCTGCGGCACTCAATGCTGCGAAAAAGTCTCGTCTTCTCATTCCCGGAGTTTATCGAGGACCGTTTCGTTGACGGTGATGCCCAGCCCGGATCCCGCCGGCAGCGCGGCAAATCCATCTACGATTTGTGTGTCCCACCCGCCCAGCAATTCGGCGCGCATCTTCTGATCCGCCTCCGCGACTGCGAAGGGCACTTGTTGGATGAAAAAATTCGGCAGGCTGGCCGCGAGGTGCAGGCCCGCAGCCACGCCGATCTGTCCGCCATCGTGATACGGCGCGACCGCTACGTAGTAGGCCTCCGCAAACGCAGCCATCTTTCGGATTTGGCTCAGGCCATTCGCGGCCAGGCTGGGGCGCAGCACGTCGATCACTTCCTCCCGCAACAGATCCTGGAAATCCGCCGCGAGATGGATGTGGCGGCCCAGTCCGATCGGAGTGACGCTTTCACTCGAAATCTTCCGCAGCGCGCTTAGATTCGAAATCCGGCAAGGTTCGTCGAACCAGAGCAGATGAAATCGTTCCAGCGCTGCCGCCAGGCTGGAGGCATCGCCTGGCGAAAGCGAGCCCGCGGCATCGAGCGCGAAATCGACTTCCTCTCCGCCAGCCTCGCGCAGTTTCTCGAGACGCCGGCGCACGGCTTGCGCATAAGCCTGGCCTTGGTTCGCCGCCGACGGCGCAGGAAGCGGAACGAGAAAAGCGCGGAACCCGGCTTTCCGCGCGCGTTGCATGGAATCGAGCAAGTCTTCGTTTGAATTGCCCGCCAACGCCGTCAGAACTCGCACCTTGTGTCGCGTGGGTCCACCAAGGACATGATGGATAGGCGCGCCGGTGGATTTGCCGAGGATATCCAGGAGCGCGATGTTCACGGCGGCCTGAATGCCGGACAGTGCCGCGAGGCGTTGGCGCGCGATTTCGTATGCGGTTGCCGCAAGGCCCAAAAGGATTCCCTTCGCCTGGCTCAGATCTTCCGACGAAACCACACTGGTCTCTCCAAAACCGGAAAGGCCCGAACGTGTCCGCACTCTGATCACGGTGTAGCGGCGGCGCGACCCCGGTTCGCGCAGCCGGAATGCGTCCAGCGCGACGATTTCGAGAGACCTCGAATCGGACGGCTTGGCGGAATCGGCTATCTGCGCCTGAACCACAGCCGCGAGCCGAATCCTCCGCCGGTGGATGAAGCGGGATGTGGATCGCGATGTGGGCGCAGTGGACATAAGTCGTGCTTCAGGAGAACCAGGCGACGATACAATCGGCCGACCAAAGGTTGCAAACTGAAATCCCTACAGCTTGCCAAGTCCTGCCACCCCGACACTCCGTTACTCCGACACTCCCAACCCACTGGGGTCCCGAACGCCCCGTCCATAGGCGTAATCGACCCTGGTTCTTTGCCAAACTCGCTCAGTCTTTGCATCGCCAGACCGGCTGAAGCCGGCTGAAGCCGGGACTACATACCTCCGCGCCGCCATCCTCTCCCCATGAACCGTCTGTTCGGACCGTGGCCTTTACTGTGCAGACCGTGGGATTGACGACAGATCGACCGGAGAACTGTAGCGCAGATTTTCAATCTGCTGTATCGCCGATTTCCAATCGGCAGGGCGCCGGCAAATCCCAGCGTGCTCGGACTGGGAGACGCCCCGCAGAATACAATTCTGCGATACGGCAGAGTGCCACTCTGCGCTACGAGCTTTGTCGTCCATCCTGCGGACCAAGCAGTCGGCCGCCTCAGCGCCGAACTCCAGAGCGGGGCGGGAAGCAGCCTGAAGGCTGCGGTCCGTGCAGCTTGCGGCTCTTCGGTTACGGCTTCGCCGCCCTGCGAAGTTGAATCGGTATGACTTGGCTCTGTTCCGAACGCGGGATTTTCAATTCTTGTTTGCCGACTTTCAATCGCACTGCGCCTGAATTCGGTTCGAAATCGGTGCGGCGAACGAGGACTCGGCTTCCCAGGCGCAAGCCGGAGACAATTGGGGCCGGCTGTTTCGGCACTTCAAAAGTCACGGGTTGCCCGCGATCCAGGAATTCCCGATAGGCCAGCGAGGCGGCATACACTTCATGAACGAGCCGCGTCTCTTCGGCCAACTCCTCCTGCAGGCACCAGACGAAGAACCCGTCGTGGCCGCGCAAAAGCAGGTGCCAGAGCAACTCCTGGTATTGCTCCGGACTGAAGGGCCTCACGCCGGGATCCGCATTCGGAGGCGGCGCCGTGGTGTTGCGGTGCACGAAGGTCACGATGGGGGTGGAGCGCGGCGTGGACTGGCCGGCGTTCGAGCCGACCAGGAGGAGGTTGTAGAACCAGCGGTAATCCGAGTTCGCAAAGTCGTACCAGTGATAGATCGGATACCACGTGTACACAACCGGCATCGCCAGAGAGTAGCGACACGGACCGAATTCATGCGCCCACTCGCGATAGCGCGCCCGCTGATCCTCCACGAATGGCGCCCCCTCCGGCAGACGTTCGTAATAATCGTACCAGTGCCGGCGTCCGTTGTGCGGATAGACGCCGTAGTTTCCGACCAGAGCTTTCGGAAAACGGGACCGGACCGGCTGGGCAAAAACCCGGCGCTGCAAATCGCTGCGGACTTCCCGCAACTGGCGTTGAAACGCGCGAAAGTCGTCGAGGTCTTTGATTCGTGCGCGGCACCTCTGGCATTTCCGCGAATTCGCCCAGGCGTCGTTCCATTCAATCGGCCCGTCAATTTCCCAGTCGGCAAAGACAAAATCGATTCGGGCCCTGGCTTTCGCGTAAGCCTTCAGGAAAAATTCGACGCGCTCGCGAATCACCGGCACGCGTCCGACCAGGGCGAATGGGCATCCCATCCTCCGCCCTGGATCGAATGAGAGATCCGCGAAGGGCTGGCCTTCGCCGTCGATGTGCAGGGTAGCAGGATCGCCATTGAAGAATCCGTCCAGACACGCCGTCGCGTCCACGGCCACGGGCAGCCCGACGCGCCGGGCAAACTTCGCGCTGCGCAATCCCTCGGCCAGTGTTTGGGCCCGGTCGTTCGGATTCCACGCCACGGTATAGCCGATGCCGCGCACGGCCAATTCGGAGAGCGCCTTTTCGGCCAACTCGTCGCTTGAACCACGCAGCGCATTGGAGATCGGCAGAACAAATAAGGGAAGCCGGGTGCCGCGCGGGAGTTCCAAAGGACGGGTGTTCTCCAGAACGGCTCGCAGCGGGGCTGGCACTGAGGATTCGGGTCCAGCCCCGGACATCTCCACGGAGAGACCGGCAGTTGCGCCAATCAGAAGGAGGATCAAGAAGGTAGGGCGAGTCCGTCCCGGCGAGCCGTTCGACAGGCTTGGAGCACGTCCAGCTCGGCTCGCTGGGGACAGGATCGAGACTGAAGATTGGGTTCGGATTACTCCCTCTCTTCCCTGCCCAGGGAGAGGAGGGCCGTCTTTATTGGTTGCCTCTCTCCTCAGTCCTTCCCATGAACCAACCCACCCCTTACCCCTCCCAGGAGGGGAACTTGATTTTGACGCGACAAACGGGGCTCCCCTCTCGGGAGGGGCTGGGGGTGGGTTCATGGTCCATGTGCATGGCGCCGTGGCCAAGGAAGCTTCCCATGAACCAGACGGTTGGGCGAGCCTGTCCCCAGCGAGCCGAGTCGGATGTATTCCACGCACGTCGAGCGGCTCGCTGGGACGGACTCGCCCTACCGGGTTCATGGGCCGACTGCCTGGTTCTGAAGCCGTGGAGACTTCCCAGGAACCGACACTCCACCGCGAGGTTTTGGAGTGCGCCAGTCCCCTCTGCTCCTTACACGCAATTCTTCCGTTTAGAATCCCAACGGGATCATGGGGCGCGGGCCGGTCTCTGTCCCTTCTGCATTTCATCGCCCCGCCGAAGCCACCTTATCGGAAGATGCCATCCTTCGCGTGATGAACTGGCGCACGAGTGGAATCTTCGTCTTTGTCATCAGCGCCACGGCGAGCTTCATGTCCTGGGCGACGACCGGCTCCGTGGCGTACCAATACATCAGCGGCAAGTTATGATCCTGCGAGTCCTCGGCGTGAGCGAGCAGCCCTTCCAGCACTTCCAGGCGCTGGTTCACCGGCGTCCGCTGCAGCGCGGCGGCGACGTAGAGCCGGACGAACGGTGAAGGATCGCTTTTCGCCAAACGAGCCAGTTCCTTGAGGAGTGCCGCGGAAGGATTCCTGTCCTCCATCATAAGTTGAATCGCCCAGGCCCGGATGTATTCGTTCGCGTGATCGAGTTGGGCCAGTGCGATTTTCTCGGTCAATCCCCCCGTGACGTGCAGCGCCCAAAGCGCCCGAAGCCTGCGCGTCACATCCGGGTTCTCGCTGAGAATCATGAGTAGCGCCTCGTGAACTTTTGGATTCGGGCCACGCTCCTGCAAGAGGCGGCGCGCATGCCGGACGTACCAATCATTCGGGTGCAATTGAAGCTGGACCAGTTCGTCGTCGCTCTTCTTCTGCAAATCCACCGGCGTCCATTTGGTGTCCCCATAAACGATCTTGAAAATGCGGCCATTCGAGCGGTCGTGGCCCTCGACGTTGTTGTGGTGGCACTGGTTCTTGTCGTACCAATCGATGACATAAACTGAGCCGTTCTGATCGTAGAGTAGATTCATCGTCTGCGACCAGGTGTCGTTGAAGTTGGCAAAATCCGCGCCGTGTTTGCCCACGAAGCCCGAACCGCGGCGTTCGGGAATGTCCATGTTAATCCGCTGGCCGTGGATGTTGTTCATGAAAAGTTTTCCCCGGTAATCCGCCGGGAAACTGTCCCCCAGATAAACCATCAATCCGGCGTGCGCGTGGCCGCCGCCCGCCGAATCGGAGCGCGCATTGGCCGCGTGCGGACCTTTGCTGCCGGCCCAGTGAACGTGATCGCCGATGGTTTTGATGTCGTCGTAGAAAAAGGGATAGGTCGGCTTCCGTGAATTGGGATTTCGCGCGCGTTCATTGCGGCGAATCTCCTCCAGGCTGATCGCGTAGTGTTCGCCCCCCTGGCGCTGATAGCGTCCGCCCTGGATCATGTGCCAGAGGTGCGGGATCACGCAGGCTTCGATGAAACACTGGCCGTAGTCGTCGAAATCCACGCCCCATTGATTGCTCGCCCCTTCGGCAAAGACCTCGAACCGATGCTTGGTTGGATGATACCGCCACACTGCGGCATCGACCCATTGCCGCTCGCTCGCCGGCGCGCCGGGTTTGCCGACGTTCGACGGGCAGAAAACGCCGTGGCACCCGTACAGCCAGCCATCCGGCCCCCAGGTGAACGTGTTCAGCGTCTCGTGCGTGTCCGCCCGGAAATCCCAGCCGTCGAGCAGAATCTCCGGCGGGCCGTCGGGTTTGTCGTCGCCGTCTTTGTCCGGGATAAACATCAAGTACGGCGCGGCGCCCACCCAGACGCCGCCAAAGCCGACTTCCAATCCGCTCACCAAGTTTAGCCCTTCCATGAAGACGGTGCGTTTGTTGAATCGGCCGTCGCCGTCCGTGTCCTCGAAAATCAGAATGCGATCCTTGCCCTGGCCCTCCGGCGCGCGGCGCGGATACGTGTAAGCTTCCGCGACCCAGAGCCGCGCGCGGTCGTCGATGGCAAAAGCGATGGGCTGCTTCACGTCCGGTTCGCCCGCGAAAAGTCTGGCGGAAAACCCGGGCGGCAGCGTGATGGCTTTGGCGGCTTCTTCCGGCGAAAGCCCGGCATATTTGACGACGTCGGCCGGAGGAACTTCCGCTTGTCTGGCCAGTTCGGCGGCGGTGATCTCATTCGGCAAGGCCGGCCTGGCGGCGAAGAATTTGAAGTCGTCAAAGTTAATGTGGCCCCACGCGCCAATCTGGTGATCGATTACCCGAACGAAGATTTCTTTCCCCAGGTGCGGCTGCAAATCCACGACCGCGGGCCGCATGTTCTCCGCGTCGAAGCCGGATACTTTGAAGAACGCTTGCTTCGTATCCGCGCGGACCAATTCGACCCGATTCAACTCCGTTGAGCCGCCGCCGATCAAGAAACTGGCGAACGGATGCGTGACCTTGAACGGCACGGAGGTGAGCGTCCCGGTCGGATCGTCACCGGCGATTTCGTACGTGCCGATCCAGTATTCGCCCGCGTGATTGCTCTTCATGTCATCGCGCCGCCTGGCCACGGTGTCGCCCTTAATTGGCTGCCTGCCAAACGCGCTGCCCTCAACCTTCCAGTCCTTGAGCGTGCCGTCCTCAAGGTCGAGATTGAGCGGACGGTCGTCGGCGCCGGTCGGTTTGATTCCAGCGGGAGCAGGGGCCGCGAACGCTTGGGTGCACAGCGTCAAAGACAGGGCAAGAGAGAGAAAGGTGGATGGGGGAAAAGTTGTTTCGCTCATACGCTTGGTTCGATGCTTCAAGATGTTGTTCTTAAGACCGTCATCCCGATTCCTAACCACGGATCCCTCGGATAAACACGGATACCATTCCAGAAAAACCATTTCTGATCCGTGTCCTCCGCGAAATCCGTGGTCGGTACCCGCGACGCGTATTCATGGCGGCATCATACTGAGCCATTGGCTGGGCCAAAACAGTTTTTCGATGGAACGCTGTCGATTTTCCAGCCGAATTTTCTCCTGGAGCCATTTTGCCGGTTGAAGTCATCTCGTCCGCCGCCTAAATTGTCGCGATGAAACCGGAGTACACAGCCGTGATTTTCAAGGATGGCGGCTGGTATGTCGGCTGGTGTCCAGAAATTAAGGGAGCCAATGGCCAGGGCAAGACGCGAAAGGAATGCTTGGAGGATTTGAGGGCTTCGGTGGAAACGATTTGCCGGGAACTTCATATTCTGCCTCCGCGTGACAAGGCTTAAGCCCTGGACTTTTTTGAATCTGGCCAATGCGATCAAAGCGGTGCGCCTCCTTCCTGGTCAAGCATGAACGGACGGCAAACGCACACAAGTCCGCGCATTGAATCATGCTCGTCAGCTTGCTATCCACGAACAACGGCGACGGGCAGATAGCGCGCGGTTGGTTCTTGATCTGATCAAGGGCGCCGCGAACGTAGTGACCGTGGTTGAGTGCATAATCGTTCGGCAGATGCGAGCGAGGCTTGGCGAGACGCTTAGCCGCGGCGGCGAACGGATCGTCAGCTCCGTCACAGACACTGTTTTCATGTTCTCGTGCCTTCCTGTTCGTCTATCCAGTTTTTCACGACACCATTCGTTGCTGGCTTTCCAATAGAATACCTAGCGCGCATCCACTGCGTAGCCTTGCTCGCGCATGTGCTGGAGTTTGTAGGTCAGCGCGCGGCGGCTGATGCCGAGGACCTTGGCGGCCTCCGTGCGGTTGAAGTGGGTTTCCCGCAAGACCTGCAAAATGGCCTGGCGTTCGATGTCTTCCAGCCGGCTGGCCGGCGTCGTTTCAGGGGGCTTTTCGCTCTGGGTGGCCTGGCGAATGCGGCCGGGCAAATGTTCGGGCAGGATCAATTCCCCGTGCGAGAGAAGCGTGGCGCGTTCCATCGCGTTGCGGAGCTCGCGCACGTTGCCCGGCCATTGATAGCTTTCCAGGATGGCGATCACTGCGGCCGAGAAGCGCGCTTTGCGTTTGGAGAATTGTTCGACGAAAAATCCGGCCAGAGGCACGATGTCTTCGGTCCGTTCCCGCAGCGGTGGAACGGAAATCTCCATGACGTTCAGCCGATAGTACAAATCCTCCCGGAAACTTCCCTTCTTCACGACCTCTTCGAGATTGCGATTGGTCGCGGCGAGGAGTCGCGCGTTGGTTTGCCGTTCCTTGTTCGAGCCGAGGCGCTGGAAGCTGCCATCCTGCGTCACGCGCAAGAGTTTGGCCTGAAGCGGCGGCGACATCTCGGTGATTTCATCCAGAAAAATGGTGCCGCCGTTGGCCTCCTCGAAACGGCCCACTCTCGGATTGGTGGCGCCTGTGAACGCGCCTTTCTCGTGGCCGAACAACTCGCTTTCCAACAGCGTCTCGGGAATGGCGGCGCAATTCACGATGACCAGCGGTCCGGCCGCGCGGCCGCTCCACTGGTGGATCACGCCGGCCACGATCTCCTTGCCCACGCCGCTCTCGCCGGTGATCAGGATCCGGCTGTCCGAGGGCGCGACCAGCGAGACGTCCCGAAAGACGTTTTCCATGAGCGGGCTCTTGGCCACGACATAAGGCGGGAGCGGCTTGTCTTGCCCGTACGCGGGTGCTGTTTGCTCCTGGATTCCGATGGCCTTGCGCACGGCGGACAGCAATTCATCCAGGTCAATCGGTTTTTCCAGATAATTCACCGCGCCGTCGCGCATTGCACCCACCGCGTCGCGAATGTCGGGAAACGCCGTGATGAGCAAGACCGGGAGCACGGAGTGCTGGCGCCGCGCCTCCCGCAATGTTGCCAGGCCGGTCATTCCGGGCATCCGCACGTCGGAGATCATCATTTGAATGCCTTCGCCCTTCAGAATTTCCAGCGCTTGTTCTCCGGAAGAGGCGATGACCGTTTCAAAGCCCTGGCGCCTCAGGAACGAGTCCAACAAGCTCCGCTGGCCCGCGTCGTCATCGACGATCAGAATCTTCGGCGGTTTCGGGGAAGGCGAGTGAGCTTTCGTCGGCATGGGGCGCAGCGGCTTCGCGTTTTGCTGGAGAATTTACCCGTGCGTCCAAAAGCCGCAATGAAAGTCGTCAGGGCATTACATGAGTTAACCAGGCAACGCAGGTAATGCGGCTCTTGCGCACGAGGGGGATTTACGCCTTCGCGGCCAGTTGCATGCGGCTGATGCTGAAAACCGCTCCCTGGCTGTCGTTCGACAGGCACTCGATTTCCCAGCCGTGCGCCAGGACGATCTGTTGCACCACCGCCAGACCTAGCCCGGTCCCCTTTTGATGCGTCGTGAAGTAGGGTTTGAATATTTCCTTGCGCTGTTCCGGGGGGACGCCTGGACCGTTGTCGCGCACTTCCAGGCAAGCCTCGGAGGGGCTGGTTTTCTTGGCCACGATCTGAATTTCCCCGTTCTTGTCCACAGCCTGGACTGCGTTGAGCAGCAGATTGAAAAGGACCTGCCGGAGGAATTGCTCGTCCGCTTCCACGGTCAGATGCTCCTCCGTCCGGCTCAACCGAATCGATTTGTCCTCCAGATCGCTCTGCAAAGCGCGCGCCACGTCCGCCACGACGGCGTTCAGGACCACGTGCGCTCGGCGAATGTCGCGCGGCCTGGAGTAATTGATGAATTCGTTCAGTTGCGCGGTCACCCGATCGACCTCGTCCGTGATCTCGGAGGTTTTCTTCCGGATTTCCTGCGACGTGCTGGCATCCCGGGAAATCATCTGCGCCACGCCGCGGATGATGTTGAGCGGATTGCGGGTTTCGTGCGCCAGACCGGCCGCGGCGACGTTCATTTGCCTCAGATGCGAGTTCAACTCGCTGGCGCGCAGAAGCCGCATTTGCAAATCGGAAGATTTCTGCGTGTTGCGCCAGGCGAAGGCAAGTCCCGCGACCGAGACACCCGCGAACAGTCCAATGACGAGCCGCAGCCAGAGATCCTGGATGCACGCTTGCCGGAACGACTCCGTGGACATCGCGATGACGACGTCGTGAAGTCCGCGCGACATGCGTTCCTCTTCGCTGATGACGAAAGGCGGAGGTCCTCTGCGCCGGCGGCCATCGCCCTGCCCAGGGTCGGGAGAACGATCGTTTTGAATCCGGATTGAAGAACTGCCAGGCTGGCTTCCGGCAAGACTGGCTGTCGAAGCATTACTGACGTCGCCAGTCGCGTTCGTCAGGTTGCCCGTCGAGGCGTTCGCGGGGCGAACGGCCGAGGAATTCGTTCCGCCATCACCGGATCGAGTCCAGTCCCGCGGCGAGCCGAATCTGGGGGGCGCTGATGGCACGACGATCGCCGGGCGATTCGTTTCTCCGGCCGACGCGTTGTTTGCGTCCAGATCGACGCGCCGGACCACGGTCAGGGTTCGAGCGCCCCAGTATTCGCCCGGGAGCAACCCGTCGATGGAATCGAGATCAACCGGCGCGCCCGCGGCGACGACCTGTTCTCCGGCGGCATTCAAGAGGGCAATCGAACTTAGCTCGCCATCAGTCACGAGGCCTTTGAGCGCCGTTTCCAACCGTTCCTTTGCGACCAGGCGGCCCGACTTCATGTCCCACGCGATCGACTGGATGACTTTGCCCAGCGTTTTGGCCGTAGCCACCGGGCGGTTCAGCAAGGCCGTGCGCTTGGATTCCTTGACTCGCTGATGCTCCAGGGTCTGCCAGCCGATCACGATTCCCCAGACCGCGGCGAGCAGCGCATAAATGAGGGAGGTCCGGCTGATCATAACTTGAGTTTAACTGATCTTTTCAGGCAAAGGAAGCTTTGCGTTCGGCGCGGACGCGTTCCACCGCGTCCCTGATCTCACCCGGAAGACGTTCGGCCAATCGAAAGCGGAGGACGGGAATACCCGAGACCTCAGACGTCCCATCGTCACCTTCCGGTAGCCGTCTGCTTCAAGGTTCAGTTTGGGACGCGGTGGAACGCATCCCCACCCACGCTAAACCCTGTGAAGGCCTACCTTCGCTTCGAATTCGGCTTCGGTTTGGCCGGCTCCGGCGGCGGCAGGCCAATCGTGGACGGATCTTTGACCGGCACGCCGTCCAGGAACTTATCCAGTTCTTGCTCCGAAAAGGATTTCGGGACCATTTCCTGATCGCCTCTTTCCTTCTGCGTCATTTGCGCAAGTTCGACCGGATCGCGGACGATGTGCGGCGTCAGGAAAATCAACAGCTCGGTCTTGACGTTGTCCGTGATCTTTCGTTTGAAGGCCGCGCCCAACAGCGGGATGTCGCCCAGAATCGGAATCTTGCTGTCCGATTGAAGCTTCTGATTTTTCATCATGCCGCCGATGACCACCGGCTGGCCGTCGGGAACCACGACGACGGTGTCCGCCGAGCGCGAATTGATGACCGGCGCGCTGACGCCGTTCCCGGTCGCAACCCACTGCGCCCGGTCCGCCAGTTCCGAGGTCTGTGGCGAGACGATCATTTCCACCAGCCCGTCCGACGTGATGAACGGCGTCACCTGGAGAATGATCCCGACATTGGCGTAGGAAACACTGCTGCTCTGGGTCCCCAGCGCGCTGATTTGCGTGCCGGTGATCAATGGAACTTGTTGGCCGATGCTGATGGTCGCTTGCTGGTTGTTGCGGGCGAGAATGGACGGCCGCGAAAGGATTTCTGTTTTTCCGGCTTGAGCAATGGCGCGCAAGGTCGCCTGGAAATCATTGCCGAGAACAGTATAGAGGCCGGCTCCCGGCGCCAGCGCGCTGGGCGCCTGAGACAAAAGCCCGCTCCCGAACACCTGATTGACGATGCCCGTGCTGCTGGAGCCTCCGCCTCCGAACTTTTTGACCAACGATCCTTCCACGCCGATATCGGATCCTTTCGTGTAGGACACTTCCATAAAAACGACCTTGATGAGGACCTGCGGTTTGGGGCGGTCCAGGTTGGAAATGACCATGCTGATGTACTTCGCCGTATCCTCGTCGGTTCGGACGACCAGTTTCCTGGATTCGGGGTCGGAGGAAAACATTGCGGAACCGATCTGGCCGCCGGCGGGATACTGAGGAAGCGTGCCACGCCCGAGGGCGCCGCCGCCGCCAAACCCGCCGCCGCCGCCGAAGCCGCCACCCCCAAAGCCGCCGCCGCCAAATTGGGCGAAGGCATCCAGCGCGCAGCCCAGTGCAAGGGCCAGAGCCAGGCAGAAGTGCCAGAAACGTATTGTCGTCATGAATGTCATAGGCTGATCCACTTCAGATTTCGGATTTCAGATTTCAAACTCAGAGCCACCGGACGATATCGACGGACTAAGGCCCGAAGTTGCCGCTGCCGAAGGTGGGCAAACCGCCTCCGGTCCCCCCGCGTCCGCCGCCGAAGTTGCCGCCCGTTCCAAGATTCCGCGTGGTGTTAAACTGCCGATTGTTCAAGGCGTTGTTATTCTGCTGCTGGGTCCGCCTCCGGCTGGACAACTGACTGTTGTTTCCGAGAAACATGTCGCTCAGGAGCTCTTCCACGTCCTGGATGTTCGCGTTCTCAACCGAGAAAACGAACACCTTCTCTTTCCGAGCCGGATCGGCGTCGAGTTCTTCGATCATCTGGGCGATTTGCGGCATGAGTTCCGCCGACGCGCTGACGATGAGGGAGCTGGTGCGCGCGTCCGGGACCGAGAGAACACGGCCCAGCTTCTTCATGCGTTCGCTCTGATTGGCCGTGCTGGCTGCGCCGCCCCGGCCGCCAAATCCGCCCCGGCCTCCTCCAAAGGGTCCGCCTCCCAGGAACTGAAATCCGCCCCGGCCGAATTGATTATTCTGGCTGCGGGTCTCATCCGGAAACAGCGCCCCCAATTGCTGGGCCATATAAGTCGGGTCGGCGTTCTTCAGACGGAACACGCGCAGCACGGTGAGGTCGTCCATGACGATGTCGATCTGCTTGATCATTTGTTCGATCGTCGGCAGGTACTCGTCAGGCGCACTGACCACGAGGGAGTTGGTGCGCTCATCGGCCACGGCCACGACTCTGGAAGCAGCCTGCCGCGCCTCGCTTGCGCCGCCCGCGCCTCCAGCGCGCCCGCCGAATCCGCCCGGGCCGCCGCCGCGGTCGCCTGGCCCGCCGCCAAAAGCGCCCCCGAACCCCCCGACTGTGTTGAAGAGTTGCTGGATCCGATCCCCCACCGCGCCGCCCCGGCCTTGATTTCTCTGCGTGGCCGACGTGTCGAACAATTCCTTGATCACATTCGCCAGGTCTTTCGCGTCCGCGTACTGGAGTTGGAAAACGCGAATCCCGGAAATGCTGGAGATTGAAGTGTCGAGCGCTTTGACGATTTCAACCATTCGTTTGACATCGGTTTGCGTCGCGGTGAGCACCAGCGCGTTGCCGCTCTGGTTGGCGGTCAAAGTCGCGTAATCCCGGAGCAGCGGCTGCAGGTCTCGCGTCATCTGCGTGGCGTCCGCGTAACGAATCGGAATCACCTGCGTGACCATCTGATCCGTCTTGGGAATCTCTTCGGGCTCTCTGCCTTGGACAACCGGGATGTCGCGTTTGCGCGCTTCTTCCAGGCTGACGATGGTCAAGGTCCGGCCATTGCGCAGCGCGGCCATGCCATTTTTCTTGAGGATCGTGTTGAGCAGGTCGTAGGCCTCGTCCTTGGTCAAGGGCTGGCCGCTCCAGACATCCACTTTGCCCTTCACGTCGGTCTCCGGAACGATGATGAAGCCGGCGGCTTTGCTCAGGTAATTCAAAACCTCTTCCAACGGCGCGCCGCGGAAATTGAGCCGAATGCCATTCCCGTTTGCCGCGTTGCCGTTGGCTGGCGTGGTTGCGGGTTTCTCGGCTGGAGCCGCGGCGTTTGCCGGAGCCGCTGCTGCCTTGTCTCCGGCAGGCTTGTCTGCCGCCGCCGGCTGCTCCTGGGCTGCCGCGGGCGGCGCCGGGGTTTGGGCAGGCGGCGCCGTTTCTTGAGCGAAAGCGATGAATGCTCCTGCCGCAAGGGTCAGGACCGCTGCACGAATCTTCGAGGTTTTCATTTGTTTAACTCCTGTTCCCGTTTTTGCATCAGTTTTTGTAGAATGTCGTCCGCAGGACCTGGATTGCCTGGTGCCTCGGCCGGTTTCGATTCCGGCGCCGCCTCCGTGACTGGTGCGGAAGGCGCGCTGCGTTCGCGCCCCCAGAAACTGCGATCCCGTCGAGTGTCTCCACCCGGACGCCGCAGGTCCGAGCCGAACCCACCACGATCCCGCCGGTTATCGGAACCGAAGCCCCGATCGCGTCCTCCCGATGCCGATGTCGAAGTTGAAGGAGCTGCTGAGGTCGAGGCGACCGCGCCAACAACCAGTTCCCATCTGCCTCCTTCTGGCCGCTTCATCTGAAGCCCCAGCGGCAGATCAATCTCCATCTCGCCGCTCAGCAGTTTGACCGAATCTTGCGTGATGCTCGTGATCTCGCAGTCGCCAATCGTCTCGCCTTCTTTCAACACTTTATTGTAGCCCGATTCCGTCCCGGCGAAAAAGGCAAAGTTGCCGTCTTCGTAGAGGAAGGTGCCGACCAGAGAGAACGCTTCGGTTCTGGGCGGGCGTTCGGTTCTAGGTGGCCGATTGGCTGTGCCCGGACGCCGGTTGGCGTTGAAGATATTCCGCTCCGCAACGATCTTGAATTCCGCGAAGCCCTGAAGTGAAGGCGCGTTGGTGGATTCGCCCGCCACCAATGCGGGTTCGGAGCGTGGCGCGTCCGTGCTCGCAGGCGCATTCGTGGATTCATTGGCGCCGAACGCCGTGGGGATCATGCAAGAAAGCAGCACGCACAAGAGAGCGCACAGAATGGCCGCGCGGGTGTCTTCCCATGAACCAACTCCTCGGGCCGCGGCCTTCAGGCCGCTTCCACGCCGAACTCCAAATTGCGCGCGGAAGCAGCCTAAAGGTTGAGGTCCGCGCGGTTTTCGGTTCGTGGGCCTTGGGCAGGTTCGTAAGGAACAGGAAGCTTCGCATGAACCATTCTTCCGGACCGCGGCCTTTAGGCCGCTTCGACGCTCGACTGCGGAGAGCGCGCGGAAGCAGCCTAAAGGCTGCGGTCCGCGCGTGAGAGAACACGCCACTCGGGTTGCGATCTCTGCCAGGTTCATTTTGAAAAGCGCCGCTTTCATCGTTCCTCCCGGGCAAGCTGCAATCCGCTGAACCGGACCGCGACGGAGATTTGCTGGCCGGCGGTATCGCGCGACGTGATTTCCACGCCCTCGATCTTCAGCGCCAGGGGATCTTTTTCGAGTTCGTAAAGAAAACGCGACACTGCTTCGATGCTGCCGCCGGCGGCGCCGCCCGCATCGGCCCGGCATTCCAGCGTCGCAAAATCTTCGTCGGTCCGTTTCCACTGCGGCTTGATGGAGGTCAACCCGATCTGGCTTTCCTGCTGCCAGCGGACGACCGCCTGAAGCACGTCGTTTTCCGCTTTGGATACATCGGCCGGCAGCGAGCGTTTCTTCATATCGTCCCAGCGCTCGCGGATGGAGCGTTCGCTTCGGAGCAAACCTTCGCCTTTGTTGATGGAGCGATTCAACTCCGTGATCCGAGTGTTCTTGTCATTCCAGGTCCGCACCAGCGGGGGGTAAACGAGCCGGTCCCCGGCCAGAATGGCCACGGCGGCAATGGCGCCGATCGTCAGAAGTTTTTCGCGGTTCCTAATTTTCATGAGATCCTTCCCGCCAGCGCAAGTCGAAGGAAAACTGCAACGGCGAATTCCCGCGGATCTGGCCCAGCTTCAGGTCTGCCACTTCTTTGGCGCCGCGCAACCGTTCGAGCACTTTCAACAACGATTCGCGGTCCTTGGCCTGGCCGGAACAGGAGACTGTGGAAAGGTCTTTGATCTCCACCGTTTTCGCGGTAACCGCGCCGTCGAGCGGAAACGCTTCCGTCAGCTTGCGCACGATGACGAGCGTGCGCGCGGTGTTGTCGAACCACGGGCGGAACTTTCGGATGCGTTGCTGCAAATCTTCGAGCTCCGTCACTTGAGGTTGAATCGCTTTCCAGCGCGACTCCAGGCCGGACAACCGGACCTGCTGCCACAGGAAGGTTCCGGCGATCAAAACCACGGTCGCGCCCGCCAGCGCGCCCCACGACACCATCTTCCGCGAGGCAAAACGCGCGGTGAACTGCGTCCACGGACTCACCCGGGGCGGCAGAAATTCGAATCCGCCCGGCTTGCCCACGATGTATCGGGCCGCCATGCCGAGCGCGGGGGAGAGACCCTTGTCAGAAGTGACCGGCACCGGAAATCCATTCACGGGCTGGGCGGTGCCCAGGCCAATCTCCAGGCCCATGGTGTCCAGACGCTCCTGAAGTTCCTTCACCAGGCGCTGCGCCAGTTCGGGGCGGCCGAACACCTTGATTTTGCGCACGGTCTCGCGCAGTTCCCTGGGCAATTGCCCCAGGGTGATCTTGATTTCCCGCGCGATGAGGTCGGCGTCGATGTCGCGTTCGAAACCGTTGGCTTCAATGGCGCCTTCCAGCGAGCGCAGTGCCGCGACGCCGCCACCGGAGGACACCTGGAGTTCAACGCTACTTTCGCCCACCACGAGCGCGAGCAAGCCGAAGGCGGGATCTTTGCCGAGGTCCTGCAATGCGGAGATGCCCAAAGAAAAACTCAGCGGCTTGAGTTGCGCGGCCCGCAGCGCCCGCTCCAGAAGCGTCAGGTGATTCCGCGGTATGGCCACGATCGTCGCGTATTGATCCCCGTTCGGAGCGCGAAATCGTGAAATCGAGATGAACAAATCTTCGGGCGCGTACGGAAATCCCTTTTCCGCTTCGATGGTGAGAAAGTCCGCGACGTCCGCTTCGGGAATGGCCGGGATCTTGGTCTGCAAAGTCAGCGCCCAGTTCAACGGCACGGAGACCGCGCACGGCTTCACGCGCACGCCGGCCTCATTCAAATGATTGCGGATTTCGCGCCCGACCAATTCGGGATCGTTCGTCAGCGGGTCCAGCGAAAGCGAAGTTTGAAAGGATCGGTGCACTTGAACGGCTCCATTGAGCCGGCGCAGCACCACGCCCTCGATCCGGCTCTTGTCGAGCGTCAACCCCATCAACGCAGAGGGCGGTTTGTTTTTAGTGAGGGAAATCATCGGATTCGTTTCATCGCATTCTCGTGGTAATTCCGGTCTCTTTCGCTTGCGCCAGTTCCTGCCGCACGAGCGGGCCGAGCGCCCAACCCAGCCGGCCCAGATCGCGGCGGTAGATGATTTTCGGAGCGCCTTCGCTGGTATCGAACACAAACGCCGTCCGCCGATAGCCGCGTCCGTGGTGGCCCACCGCCGCGATGTCGGCGGTGAACTGGTAGCTCCGGGACGTCAGGTAAGGCCCGGCCTGAATTGCGCTCGCCTGGTCCAGGATCTCGGCGACCCACGCCAGGCTGGTCAAAACGGCGCTCTGAGATTGCCGGTAGTCCACGACTTGTTGCGCCTTATCCCAGCCGATGCCCGGGACACAAGCCAGCACCTCGACGGGCGCTGTGTTCACGTTGATCAGTCCTTCGATCACCGCGGCGTTGGTCGTGGTCAGGTCGCCTTCGATCTCGGCAAACTCCTCTGCCGTCATCCCGCTGCGCAGGAAAAATTCGAGCACGCTCCGATTGGTCGCGCTCGCGACGCGCTGCTGAATTGCATTCACGCGGGCCTGGTCGAACTTTTCCTGGAGCAATTCGGCGAGGTTCGTCCCGCCGCCGCTGACATTCACGCGCGGCGAGCCGTTGGTGCGCGTGTTTGCTTCCAGGCTGAAGATCGTGACAAATTCCAGAATTCCCGGATCCAGCTTGCCGTCGCGGTTATCCACGGGCCACGACAAGTCGCCGTCGTTCTCGTTCGGGTCGAGAATCCCGTTCCGGTTGTAGTCCTCGCCGTAAAGAATTTCCGGGTCCGCGCCGAACAGGAGCCGCAGTTCCTCGATCGATTCGAATCGCGCGTTCTTGCTCTGGTAAGGCGGATTGAGGCGCGAGTAAGTTTCCGTCTCCGCGCCGTCCTGCGAAGGGTTGGTGTCTTCGTCGCGCCAATCGATGATCGCGGCCGCCAGTTGCGGTGTCATGCGCGGGAGGTTCTGAAGCATCTCCAGCGTCGCCGTGTTGAGGTTCAACTTGGAGGCTTCATCGATCAATCCGAAGCGCGGGGTTTCGTTCCGGTCTAGTTGCATGGACACGTTGGTGCGCCCGATCAGCCAGTAAAGGGATTCGCCTACGGGCACGTTCTCGACGTCGTACCATTGGAGTTCCGGGAACTGGCCCGGCTGGGTGAGGTTAGTCAGAGCGTAGGCCACATACCGGGCCGCGCCTTCGATCGCTTGCTCAGCTTCGACGCCCGCGGTGTGATTGTCCGACGCGCGGAATTCAAACAGCATGGAATGGCCGAAGTAGAGCGCCGTGCTCACCAACCCGAACGTGATCCAGAGCACGATGATGAGAACTGAGGCGTGTTCGGGCGACATTGGGGAGCACACGCGCCCTCGCGTGTCCCGACCGGCGCCTCGCCGGTCGAAACCCACACGTCGGGCGGTCTCGTAGCGATGGCTTCTTCGGAGGAAACTCAGAGGCCGGCGAGGGCGCCGACCACTGCACGCGAGGGCGCGTGCGCTCCCCAATTGAAGCGGACGGAAACAACGAACGGTTTTCACCGCCCACCTCCTCGTCCGCCGCCGCCGCTTCCTCCGCGCTGACCGCCGGAAGAAGGGTTGGAAGCCGGGGGCGTGGTTGCACCGCCGCGCCCGGTGTTCTGATTGCCGCCGCTCGTGTTCTGATTGCCGCCGCTCGTGTTCTGATTGCCGCCCGGCGTTGTATTCCCGCGGCTTGTAACTTGCGCCGAACTGTTCGTGCTGGCGGACGCGAGTTGGTTGGTTCGCGCTTCCGCCACGATGGGCACGACCAATTGAATCGGCGGTTTGCGCAGACGCTCATCGCGGCCCACGGCGGCGAATTCGATCAGGATTTTGACCGCTTGCGGCAATGCGTTGGTTTGACTCTGGCCCTCGGTCGTTTGGAAGGACGTCTGCATTGTGGCAAGGTCCCACGTGTACAACCACGACAGACCGTCGTAGAACAGGAATTCGATCCGCTCCACGCCGTCGAGCAGCGGCTGTTCGACCGGCATATCTTCCATCACGGGCAAAAGATTGCGCGTGACCGCGCGCACGAGTTCCTTGCCCCATTGGTTGGTCGAGTAAAGAGGGTTCCGCAGATAGTACGACACCTTCTGGATCTCCGGCCAGGGTTCGATTTGTGTCTGATTGAACAGAACGAAGTTCGAGTCATCCGTGACACCGGTTGTGGTGCAGAATTGCAGACCGGAACTGGAATCGACCCCGCCCTGGCTCAGCATCGTGTTGTTGAACATGCTGCTCTGGATGCCGCCGGTGAACGTCCTGGCCAGCGTCCCTCCCGGCGGAAGCACCGAGCGCAGGTCGTTCTTGATCACAGAAACGGCGCGGTTCACTGGAATGGAATCCTCCACGATCCGCGAAGTCGCCGCGCGCAAACGCAGCCCGCTGAAGAAAACAACATTGATCGCCAGGATCACGACGGAAAACACGGCGACAGCCAGGAGCAATTCCAGCAGGGTGAAAGCGTTTCGGGGGAGCGCACGCGCCCCGCGTGCTGCAGTCGGCGCCCTCGCCGACCACCGTGTTTCGCTCGAACAGGTCATCATCAAGGCATCGATCGACGCGTTCATTCCGACCGGCGAGGCCCCGGTCGGAACACGCGAGGGCGCGTGTGCTCCCCTGCATTGTTGACTTCCCCGTGTCACATTCACAGCGGCGGCGCCAGGGTGCTCAGCACGACCCGATATTCTTTGTTTTGCACTTCGTAAGTGACCTCGACCGAAACCAGCCGCATCGTTTCGCGGCCCCAAGGCTCGCTTTGCACGCGCCAGCGGTATCCCGGCCACTCCGGGCTGAAGGTTCCGCTTTGCGCAGAATTGTACCAGTTTTTCGTCACAATCAGTTCATTGAGCAAACTGTCGGCCAACTGCGTCGCCACGCCTTTCCGCTGGGCCACCACGCCCGCGCGGTTCGCGATGCGCAAACCCTCGACCGCGGCCGGAATGACAATCGCCATGATCACCAGCGCCGCCAGGACTTCAGCGAGCGTAAAGCCGGCCCGGGCCCGCGAGACTGGTCTCCAGGGAGAGCCTTTGCCACGCGTTGGTTTGATCCACAATTTCATATCGAGTGTTGTCCCACGACTGCGCGATCCAGACCGTGTGCGGTTCGCGCCGTTTTTCAGGGTCTTCCTGCAAAAGCTTCAGCACGCGCAGGGCCGCTTCATCAATCGAACCGTCCGGCAGAAAACGGATCGTCACCACGCGCCCGTTGGTGCGGCTGTCGCTGCCTTCCAGTTCGAAGCGAAGATTCTGTGCCAGGCGAAAGGTCGGTTGCGTGGCAGCGCCTTTCTCATAGCCTTGCCGGGCCGGCGCCGCGGAATCCGGCTGCAGCGGGTCCAGATTGAATCCGTCTGGCTGGCGGACACCGTAGGTTCCCTCCACCTGATCCATCCACAACATCATGGGAACGCCCTCGGAGACAGCCTGGCTTTGGCCGTAGCGCGCCAGAGCCACGAAGCGTCGCGCTTCGGATTCCAGCTTGCGCCCGCGAAAGAAGTTGGGAAGCGAGGGCGCGGCAATCGCGATCACGACCGCCAGCAACGCCATGACCAGAATGAACTCGATCAGGGTAAATCCCCGTCCACCCCCTCGTGCCGATCTGCAAGCTTGCGGTATCGCCCGACATTGTAAGCCGCGACGATTTGGCTGGAGCGCGGCTCCACCGCGCTGCGCCGTAGCGCAGAGTTGCACTCTGCCGTATCGCCGATTTGAAATCGGCGCGGCTCCGGCAAGTTGCCGAACGCCCGACTTTGCCGGGCGCTTGCGGAATGCAATTCCGCGGTACAGCAGATTGCAAATCTGCGCTACGGTCTGGCGTCGCTGCTTGTCGTGCAACCCACACCGCAGAATTCGTGCTGCATTCGGCGGCAATGTACGATCCACTCGCATCGATCGTTCGCCTTAGCGTTTCCGATTCTGCCCCTGCGAATCCCAGTTGGTGATGTCGTCCTCGTTGCCCGTGCGGCCGTCCGGTCCGCCCGACGCAATATCGAAGCTGTCTTCGTTGTGCCGGCCCGGACACTCATAGACGTAAGGATTTCTCCACGGATCCACGGGGATATCTTTGAGGTACGGTCCGCGCCAATTCTGAGCGTCCTTCGGCGCCTGAACCAGGTCCATCAGACCGTCTTTGCCTTTCGGATAATAGCCGTTATCAACCTCGAAGGCGTTAAGGGCCACTTCGAAGTTGGCGATTTGCGTTTGCGCGGCTGTGATTCGCGCCTGTTCGGTTCGCCCCGCGAACTTGGGAACCACGATGGCCGCCAGCGTGCCGAGAATCACCAGCACCAGCAGCAGTTCCACCAGAGTAAACCCCTGTTGCACAGAGTGACGGTTAGTTCGGGAGTTCCGGGTTTGATTGAGCGCGGCCGGGTTCATGCACGTCCCGTTCCCCCTCACCCTGGCCCTCTCCCTCAGGGAGAGGGAACTGCGCTTGGGACGCCGTGGAACTTCGATCCCCTCAAGACCTGCTGCCGATGTCGCCGTGTTCTCCCTTTCCCCAAGGGAGAGGGAGCTATTTTTTCCAACGCAGGAATGGTCCTCGAATGGTGAATTGAACCACGGGCCAGGAAATGTTCTCCCTCTCCCCTGGGGAGAGGGCCGGGGTGAGGGGAACGGAGCCGTCGGACTGAATAGATACGGCTTAGCATAGAGGGCTGTCCTGCAGAAAGCCCATTCAAAATCCTTGTTCTGCGTGTTCAGTTTCATAAATCTCATCCGTTGTTTCTCACTTAATGTAATCTTGGATCGTAAAGATCGGGATCACCATGCCGATGAAGATGGTCCCGATGAAAGCCGCGATGAAGAACAGCATGAGCGGTTCCGCGAACGCGACCGCCGTCTTCAATTGCCGGTCCAGATCCGCTTCGGTCACGTTCGCCAACCGCACGAGCTCTTGGTCCAGCCGCCCGCTTTCCTCGGCCACGGAAACCATTTCCAGGACCGATCCGGTGAAAAGCTCTTTGCAATCGGAAAGGCTCGGCCCCAGCGCATCGCCTTCCTTCACGCGCTCGATGGAATTGGAAACGGCATCGACGAGAATCTGGTTGCCGATGGATTTGCGCGCCACGTTCAGCCCGTTGATCAACGGCACGCCCGCGCCCAGCAACGTGCCGAGCATCCGGCAAAAACGCGCCATGGCGAATTGCGCCAGCAACGGTCCGATGACAGGCGCCTGCAAAATCCAGCGTTCCCACGTGCGCCGCCCTTGTTCGGACGTGAGCCACGTTCTCACGAGATACGCCCCCAAACCCAGACCGAGGGCAACGTACAATCCGTAGGCGCGCACGACGTGGCTGATGGTCACGATGACTTGCGTGAGCAGCGGCAGCGCAGCGCCGAACCCGGAGAAAATCGCCTGGAATCGCGGGATGAAGAAAACAAGCAGAAACACCAGCACGCCGAGCGCAAGCACCAGCAGGATGCTCGGATAAAGCAACGCCGTCAGGACCTTTGCCCGCAATTCCTTCTCCCGCGCTTGAAAGTCCGCGATCTGCGCCAGCACCAAATCCAGAAAGCCGCCGGTCTCGCCCGCTTGCACCATCGCCACATAAACGCGCGGGAAGGTCTCCGGCGACTTGGCCATCGCGTCGGCGAGCGACATGCCATCGATCACCAAGTCGTGGATTTCTTTCCATTTTTCTTTGGCCGCGGGCGCAGTGGCTTCTTTGTGGAGGATGACGAGCGCGCGGCTGAGCGGCACTCCCGCGGCCAGCAAGCTGGAGAGCAAGCGCGTGAAATTCTCCAGCATTCGTCCCGTGACTTTGCCCGACTTCCACAATCCGGGCGCGGCCGTAGAAGCGATCTGTGCTTCCGGCTTCCCGTTGGCACGCTCCGCCAGGCTGATGGGCCGCAAGCCGCGGCCTTCGATCTGGCGGAAGGCTTCCTGCCGTCCGCCGGCCTCGACTCGGCCTTCGGCAATCGTGCCGTCGGACTGAAGGGCTCTATATTGAAACAGCGGCATAGTTTCGCGCCTTCGACAATTCTGAATTCCTGGGTGGTTCCGAGTCCCCTTTCCGCCCACCCCGGCCCTCTCCCCCGGGGAGAGGGAGCATTCTATCCTGCGCTGGAATGGGCCCACGCTCCCGGATCAAGCTGAGATCGCGACCGGCGAACCCTCTCCTGGGGGAGAGGGCCAGGGGAAAGGACGCGTCGTCCGGTCTGACGCGCGGGAATCCTGACCACACACGGAACAAATAACCGGCGCCTCGCCGGTCGAGAACATGCGTGCATTCAAAGGCCCGGCCGATTGCAGATCGGCGATACTGTAGGTTGCAAACCTGCGCTACGGCTCCTGGAATCTTGCGGTTCGGCATGCTCTACTTGGCTTCCTCCGTCTCCGGTTCAGAAAGCCCATTCAGCGCCTGGTCTTTGGTCACGCGCAGCACTTCTTCAGGTGTCGTCACGCCTTCGCAAACCAGCCGCCAGCCATCCTCCGCGAGCGTGCGCATTCCGCTGCGCCGGGCGACCGCGCCGATTTCGCCGCTCGAACAGGATTTGAGGATCATCTGCCGGATATCGTAATTCAAATCCATCATCTCGAAGATGGCGTGGCGTCCGAAATAACCGGTCTGCCGGCATTCGCGGCAACCGACCGCCCGGAGAATCGTCGCGCCCTGCAAGGAATCCACCTGTTCCTTGAAGGCCTGCGCCGTCTGCGAAGGATCTTCCTCTTTGCACTGCGGGCACAGCACGCGCACCAACCGCTGCGCTAAAACGCCTTCCAACGAGGACGCGACCAGATACGGCTCGACGCCCATATCGACCAACCGCGTCAGCGCGCCGGGCGCGTCGTTCGTGTGCAACGTCGAGAAAACAAGGTGGCCCGTGAGCGACGCCTGGACCGCGATCTGCGCGGTCTCGCGGTCGCGAATTTCGCCGACCAGAATCACGTCCGGGTCATGCCGCAGAATCGAGCGCAAGCCGCGCGCAAAGGTGAGACCGGATTTCTCGGACACCTGGATCTGGTTGACGCCCTTCAATTGGTATTCGATCGGGTCTTCAATCGTGATGATCTTGCGGACCGAGTCGTTGATTTCGCTCAACGCGGTGTAAAGCGTCGTGGTTTTGCCACTGCCGGTCGGGCCGGTGACAAGGATGATTCCGTGCGGCAAACCCAGCATTTTTCGGAACAGCTTGAGTTCGCGCTTGTCCATCCCCAATTCGGGCATGCCCAGCAGCGTGGCGTCCTGGCGCAACAGACGCATCACGACCGCTTCGCCGTGGAGCATCGGAATGACCGAAACGCGGATATCGACTTCGCTGTTGTCCAGGCGGATTTTGATGCGCCCGTCCTGGGGCAGCCGTTTTTCCGCGATGTTGAGGTGGCTCAGAATCTTGACGCGCGACACGATGGCGGGCTGGAAACGCTTGACCTGCGACGGCACGGGCACTTCCTGCAGCACGCCGTCAATGCGGTAGCGAATCCGCAACTCATCCTCGAACGGCTCAAGATGAATATCGGACGCGCGGAGTTCGATCGCATCCCGCAACACCTGGTTCACGAACCGGATGATGGACGCGTCCTCGGCGGCGGTGTCCAGGTTGGTATCCTCGTCGCGATCTTCATCCACGACCTGGAACGAAGCTTCTTCGCCGAGGGTATCGATGGTATCGGCGCCGACGCCGAGCCGTTTCTTCATTTCCCGCTGGATGGCTTCGCGCGGCGCCAGGACGGGCTTGAGCTTCAAACCGGTCAATGTTTTCAGCGTGTCGAGCCCTTGCGTGGCAAAGAGCCGGCTCGTGGCTACCTCGACCGTCCCATTGATTCGCTTGAGCGGAAGCACCTCCTCCTTGAGAAGCACACGGGCCGGAAAAAGCGAGAGAAGCTGGCGATCCAGCTCGACGTCTTCCAAATTAGTGAAGGACAAATCGTATTCCTCGGCCAGCCAGCGCAGGACGTCTTCTTCGGTTTGGATCGCAGACGCGGAGCCGTTCCGGCATTGGCGGGCCAGCGCCTCGGCGTCCATGGACGACAGTTGCTTGGCTTCGACCATTTTCTCCAGCAACTCTTTGATCGTCGGGCCTTGAACTTCCGCGGAATCCTGGGTCGAACCGGTGGACGAGGTTTTTGGCATGGCGTGGAAATGATTGGGCCGAGCGGGCGGCAACGGCTGCCACCCGTTCGGTTTTGGTTACGGCTTTGAGTTACGACTTCTCAATCGGTTTGAAACGCTAGTTGAGCAGGCCCGCCAACACGAGCTGGGCTTCTTGTTTCGGCGTCACAACCTTGCGAAGTTTCTCGCGGGCTTCTGTATATTCGCTTTCCTTTTTCTTGCGGGCTTCCCGATACGCCTCGAGCTTGGCCTTAACCTCGGCAGGCGTGCCGGACTCTACGGCCTTCTGCAGCGCTTCGACTTCAGCCGGAGGCGGTCCGCCAAAACCAAATCCGCCGCCGCCACCGCCGCCTCGGCCGCCGCCGCGTCCGAAAGCGAAGCCGCCGCGGTTGAAGGCCGCCGTTTCCCGTTGCTTGGTTTGGACACCTTCGATCAGCGGTTGCACGGCCTTGAATTCCTCAGCGGTCATGCCGAGTTGCTCCTGGTAGCGTTCCATTATGCGCTGGCGCATTTCTTCGGGATCGAAACCCCCGCGTTGCGCCATCACGCTGGTCGCTCCTCCGAGCATCGCGCTGGCGACGCCTGCCAATACGAGTGATTTAACGAATCTTTTCATGTGATTATCCGACATCTGGTGTTTTGTTTTAGTTTCCCTGGCGCCAAAGCGCCGCCCAGGTGCTTTGCTTGCCACGGTTTGACTACACTTAAGCACCTGAGGTGCCATCACGGAATTCACGCCTTAAACCGTTCATTTCGAGAAGGGTTGCGCACTTTCTTCTCAAACCGCCACTTGGCTGTGCGCAGATTTTGCGCGCTTGACTCTTCGGAGACCCTGCCTACTATGCGTTATGAATGGCACGCAGCGTTGGAACGTCCAACAAACGGCGAGAGAGAAACGGCCGTCAGAACCCGCCTACTTCTAAAAAAGCATATGAAACTCCTTTCCTGGATGATCGCGCTTGCGGCGGTCCTGGCTTGGCAAACCCAAGCCGCTGATCCCATCCAAACGGCAAAACCCGGCACTACCATCAAGATCGACTCGGGAAATAAGGCGCTTGATGAAGCCAATCAAGCCGCTGACCAGGCGAACAAAGACGCCGCAGAAGCGGTGAAATATGCGTCGGACGCCGCGAAAGCGACCGCCGTAGCCACGGCAACCAAAGAAGCGAAAAAGGCGGCCGAGGAGTCCAGGAAAGCCGCTGACCAGGCGAAGCACTCAGCCGCCGAAGCGCGCAAACACGCCCTCGCCAAAGCCACGGACGCCGCCAAGAAGGCGGCCTATGTGACCAAGAAAGCCGCAGAAACTGCCAAGAAAGCCGCCGCCGATGCGATGGGAACCGCCGCTTCAACCTCAGTCCGCAAGCCGGTTGAAAAACCCGCGACAACCACTCCGCCTCCTGCGCCCACCAAGCCCAAGCCCTCCAACTGAGTCGGACTCACCTCAGACCAGTCCCAGCGTGCTCGGACTGGGAGACGCCCCGCAGAATACAATTCTGCGATACGGCAGAGTGCAACTCTGCGCTACGAGCTTTGTCGTCCATCCCGCGGACCAGCAGTAACTGGGGGGGATACAAACGTGTGGAACGTGTGGATTTTCCATTTGACGCGGTGTCAGGTCGCGGTTACTAGTCTCCCCGTGAATCGCATCGGAAACAACCTGCTGGCGCTGCGGCTGGCCCTGCTGTGCGGGGCGGCAGTCGGGTTGTAACGCGATTCAGAACCAGCTTTCCACCCCACTGCCGAACCCGGCAGTGGGGTTTTTGTTTTCTTGACGACCCTTAAACCCCTCACGGAAAAACCAAAGCTATGAAAAACAAACATATCCTCATCTTCGACACCACGCTCCGCGACGGCGAGCAGTGCCCCGGCGCTTCCATGAACTTGCGCGAGAAACTGGAAGTCGCCCGCCAGCTCGCTCGCCTGAAGGTCGATGTGATCGAAGCCGGATTTCCGGTGATCAGCGAGGGAGACTTCGAATCGGTCCAATCCATCGCCAAAGAGATCAAGGGACCCATCATCGCCGGGTTGGCCCGCTGTGTGGCGAAGGACATCGACGCCGCCGGCGCCGCCGTCAAACCCGCTGGCCGCCGGGCGCGCATTCATGTTTTTCTGGCCACGTCTAAGATCCATCGAGAATTCAAACTCGGCAAAGCGCAGCACGAAATTCTTCGCCTCGCAGTCGAAGGCGTGAAGCGCGCCAAATCGTACGTCGATGACGTGGAGTTTTCTCCCGAAGACGGTTCCCGGACCGAGCCAGAGTTTTTGATCCAGGTGTGCAAAGCCGCCATCGCCGCCGGCGCGACCACGCTCAACATCCCGGACACGGTCGGCTGGGCGGTGCCGGAACAATATGCCGCGTTGATTGGGCGTCTTTACGACGAGGTTCGAGAATTCCAAACCGGGCAAGCCATCATCAGCGTGCATTGTCACGACGATTTGGGTTTGGCCGTCGCCAATTCGCTCGCGGCGGTCAAGGCGGGCGCGCGACAGGTCGAATGCACCGTGAATGGCATCGGCGAGCGCGCCGGCAATGCGGCATTGGAGGAAATCGTGATGGCGATCAAAACGCGGCGCGATTTCTTTGGCGGCGTCCATTGCGGAGTCAACACGCGGGAGATTGTGAAGTCGTCCCGGTTGGTTTCGCGCATGTGCGGCCTGGTGGTGCAACGCAGCAAGGCGATCGTTGGCGAAAACGCTTTCGCCCACGCCAGCGGCATTCACCAGGACGGCATTCTCAAGAAACGCGAAACCTACGAAATCATGGATCCGCAGGAAGTGGGCTGGGGACATACGGATTTGCCGTTGACCAAGCACAGTGGCCGCGCGGCCGTCGCCGCGCGCTTGCGGCATCTTGGCTTCAAAATGACCGACGCGGACGTCAGCGCGATCTTTGCGCGCTTCAAAGAAGTCGGGGACAAGAAGAAGTTCGTCTATGACGATGATTTGACCGCGCTGGTCGAAGGGCACATCACTGAAGTGCCGGAGACGTGGTCGCTGGATTACCTCAGCGTCACCAGCGGCAGCCAGACGGTCCCGACCGCCACGGTCCGCTTGAAGCGGCGCAACGGCCAAAAGACGGGCGACGAAGTCTTGCAAGACGCCGGGATTGGCGATGGACCGGTCGATGCCACGCTGAAAGCGGTGGATCGCCTCACCAAGACGCGCGGCAGGCTGATCGATTACTCCTTGCGCGCCGTGTCTCAAGGCAAGGACGCGTTGGGCGAAGTAACCGTGAAGGTGGATTTCGGCGACGGCGAACTGGTCACGGGCAAAGGCGCGAGCACGGACGTGATCGAAGCCAGCGCGCGCGCGTATCTCAATGCGGTGAATCGCTTCCTGTGCAGCAATCCCGAGAAGGCCCGCAAACCGCCGCAGCCGTGAGTACACTGCCACCGAAATTTGACAGGAATCGGAGCCTCGTGACCTTGGCTGCTCCCTAAAGATTTTTCTTCTAAGAAAATTCCTCCCCGCCCGTTAACAAAGTGTGACAGGCTTGCGTCCAACTCCACGAAGCCAATGAGCAACAACGGGCATCTGAGCAAAAGCGAGTGGGTCAGCCAGATTATCGATCAACACGAAAGCTCGCTCATGCGGTATGCCTGGCTCACCGGTGATCCGGACCAGGCGCGTGACGTGGTCCAAGATACTTTTCTGCGCCTCTGCGCCGAAGATCCGGATGACGTGCAGACTTACGTCGTCGAATGGCTCTTCACGGTCTGCCGTCATCGCGCGGTGGATCTTGGCCGAAAGGAGAATCGCATGAAACCGCTGGCCGAACTTGAAACCGCGTCCCAGGCAAGCGACGAACCTTCCCCTGCTCTCGCGGCGGAGCGGGCGGACGCGGCGAACCACGTCTTGCAGGCGCTCCATGGTTTGCCGGCGAATCAGCAGGAGGTCGTCAGGCTGAAATTCCAGTGCGGCCTGAGTTACAAAGAAATCAGCCGAGTCACAAACCTGACCGTGACGAACGTGGGCTTTCTCCTGCACAGCGCTCTGAAAACCTTGCGGCGCGAACTCAGAACGGAGTTCGGCCTGAACAAAGTTCACTGAGGTCTTAGAGCGTGTCCGAAAATTCCGCGGGGTCCTGTTTTCGCGCCAAAGGCCGGATGGCGAGGCGCAACGAAGGAGAATATCCTCCCTGGATCTTCGACTGAGGAGCAACGAAGCCAGGCGGCCTTTGGCGCGAAAACCCTCCGGGCGGCGGGTCTTTTGTCCGTGGCCTGCGTTGGCTCGGTCCTTACAGCCCGCGTTGGGGATGCTCGGACCTCGCCGCCTTGGCCACAGCCAAAATCCCTCGCCGCAGGACCCCGCGCAATTTTCGGACACGCTCTTATGAAAATTGATCCCGATGATCCCCATTTGACGGCCTACGCGCTCGGCGAACTCGACGAGCCGGCGCGCGCGGAAGTCGAACTGGCGCTCGAGGAATCCGCCGAGTGGCGCCAGGCCGTTGAGGAAGTCCAGCAAGCGGCGGCTCTCCTGGCGCAGGAACTCGGACAAGAAACTTGCGTGGGTCTTTCCGACGAGCAGCGGCAGACCATTAGCGAGGCGGTGGACCCGGAAGCAACGGTCGCGGGCGTAGAGGAGGAACCGGAAGTCGGGGTCCGCGGGCCGTGGAACCGGTTCGTTTCGTGGGGTGGGCTGGCGGCTGCCGCGTGCCTGGTCTTGCTGGTTGCGGGTTCGTTTTTACTTCCCGCACTGTCAAAGGCCAAGGCCAAGGCGCAACGCATAACCCTGCTGGACTCCAGACCGGCCCGCGATCCCCAGCCTGCGGATGCAGGGGCCAGAGTCGAACTCACCCCCACGTCCTCGTCCGGCGACAGCCGCGCATCAGCGCCAAGCCAGGGTCCGGCGACACCCGCTGAAGATAGTCGATCTTACCATTTCAAAATGGATCAGAATCTCTTGAAGCGTTACGGGCTAGTGCGGGAGGTTGAACGTGCGCAAAGCGCTGAACCGGCTCAATTGACCGAGCAAGGCGCGCTGTCGTCCGCTCGCGAGACTCTCGTTGCTGAGAACCGTCCGGCGACTTCCCGAGGAATGTCCCCCGAAATGATGCGTCGTTACGGCCTGGCTCCGTCCGGACCGCTCGCCGATCCGTACGCGCGCTCTGGGCGGCCCGATTCCACGCCGGTGCGCCGTTATGGTTATTCGGGTGCCAATGGCGCCGAGTCCATCCGCTCGGCTCCGGGCAATACCGCGACGTATCCGTATTATCCGGAGAATCCGTTTCAGACGGCTCTGGAGAATCCGATCTCGACCTTCTCGCTGGATGTCGATACGGCATCGTACGCGAACATCCTTCGATTCCTCAACCAAGGCCAGTTGCCGCCGGGGGACGCGGTGCGGATCGAGGAAATGATCAATTACTTCACCTATGCCTATCCCGCGCCTAAAGGCAACGAGCCGTTCGCGGTGAGCCTGGAAACGGCGGGTTGCCCCTGGAATTCCGGGCACCGGTTGATCTCCGTGGGCTTGAAAGCGCGGGCACTTACTCCCGGCAAACGGCCACCGAGCAATCTGGTTTTCCTGATCGACGTGTCCGGTTCCATGCGGCCGCCCGAACGCCTGCCGCTGCTCAAGCAAGCGCTGCGGCTCTTGACCAAGAGATTGTCGGAGCACGATCGCGTCGCCATCGTCGTCTATGCGAACAATTCCGGGGTCCCGCTGCCTTCCACTTCGGGCGCGGACAAAGAACAAATCCTGGCCGTGATCGACCGGCTCGAAGCGAACGGCTCGACGAATGGCGGCGAGGGCATTCAACAGGCCTACGCCATGGCGGCGCGCCATTTCATCCCGAACGGTGTCAACCGTGTCATCCTGTGCACGGACGGCGATTTCAACGTCGGGATCACAGATCAAACGGCGCTGGTCCGTCTCTTGCAGGACAAAGCGCGGAGCGGAGTTTTTCTGAGCGCCGTGGGGGTCGGCACAGACAATTACAAAGACGCGCTGCTGCAAAAGCTCGCGGACAAAGGCAACGGGAATTACCATTACCTCGATTCGATTGAAGAAGCGCAGAAGGTGTTGCTGGACCAAATGAACAGCACGCTCGTCGCGGTCGCCAAGGATGTAAAAGTCCAGATCGAGTTCAACCCGGCGCAAGTCAGCCAGTATCGCTTGATCGGTTACGAGAAGCGGTTGTTGCGGACGGAGGACTTCAACAACGACGCCAAGGACGCCGGCGAGGTCGGAGCCGGCCACGCGGTCACCGCGTTGTATGAAGTGGTGCCCGCGGGCGCCTCCGAGAACCGCGCGGCCACCGACAATCTGAAGTATCAATCCGGCCCACGGTTTCAAATCCGAGTGGCAAATGCCGAGCGCGAACTGTTGACGCTGAAACTGCGTTACAAAAGGCCCGAGGCGAACGAGAGCCAATTGCTGGAATTTACCGCCGCGGACAGCGAAGCGAGCTTTGGCCAGGCTTCGCCCGATTTCAAATTCGCCGCCGCGGTGGCGGGCTTTGGCTTGATCCTTCGCGATTCCAGCTTTAAAGGCGCCGCGAACTTCGACAGCATTCTGGAACTTGCCCAGGAAGGGAAAGGCGCGGACGAAGAAGGCTACCGCCCCGAATTTGTCAACCTGGTGAAGAAGGCCAAAGCGATTGCAGGCACGCGCATGGTCCCGGTCTTCTCACAACGCGGCGAAACGCCTCCGGCGGCGCCCGCAGAGCATCTGAACTGGATTCGCAGGGGCGCGACCCAGAACGCGTCGATGACAACGCCATCCAAAGCCGTCCGAAATCCCAAATTGCCCGTGCCGCTGACCCGCGAGCAAGTGGCCTTCGTGGCGGGAGATCCAAGCAGACCAGGCGACGCCGACAGATTTGTGGTGGTGAGCGCCAATGGCGAAATCCTGGGCGAAATCCTGGACGAAGCCCGATCCGATAAGATCGTCGTCAATCTCTCCGGAACCTCCGCCACGCGGTTTGCCGTGGCTCGGATTTAGGTTCTCGGCGATCACCCGGAACTGATTCGGCGGGTGAACTTCAATCGAGAGCGCTTAATGGATGTTGCAGTGGGCGCGCTTTCGAGTCTGACGTTGAACGACGTGGAGAAACCTGGCTTTCGGAATCTCCTGCGACAGCAATTGCTGGGGCTTTTCAATGACGTGCTGGGACACGGAACGATTCAGGAAGTGATTATCACGGAATTTATCGTTCAGTGAACCCTCACATGGCGAAGATGCGGCTCATGCGGTCGGAGAGGTCCTTCAAGCTCTCGGCGTCTTTGGCCTGGTCGCCGGGTTGTTCGGAAATGCCCCAGCCGTCGTAGCCGACTGCGTCCAGCGCTTTCATGATCGCCGGCCAATGGTTGTCGCCTTCGAGCAGTTTCACGCTGAAGCGCTTTGCCTGGCCGAATTCCTTGATGTGCAGCTTGAGGATGTGATTGCCCAGGGCCGGGATCCATTCCTCGGGCAGCCCGTAACGAATGATGTTGCCGATGTCGAAATGCCAACCCACATGAGGGCTGTTGATTTCCTGGAGATACCGGACGGCTTGTTCGGGCTTCGTGATGAAATTATTCCAGACGTTTTCGATGGCGATCTTCACCCCCAATTCCGCGGCCACCGGAATGGCCTTGCGAATCTCCACGATCGAACGCTCGAAGCATTGGTCGTAAGTGACGTTGTCATTCACAACGCCCGGCACGAGCAATACCGAGGTCGCACCGTAATGCTTCGCGTCCTGGAGCGACAGCTTCAATCCTTCCAATCCAACTTCGCGCGCGGCGGGATTGGGGTCGGATAACGGCTTGGCCCAATGGGTGTGACAGCAGACACTCGCGGCTTTCAAGCCCGTCGCGTCGAGTGCTTCCTTCACTTCGTTCCGGTCCATTCCGCCGTTGGGTTCAACGCCCTCGAATCCGGCCGCTTTGACGGCCCGCATCTTTTCCAGGACGGAACCTTTGAAACCGATTGTGCCCCACATGATGGCTTTCTTGATCGCGCGCTTTTTGCCGGCGGCGGCGGCGGCGGTATTAAGCGTAGCGGGGAGGATGGCCGTTGCGGTAGCGGCAAATCCGCTGGCCTTTAGAAAATCACGGCGGTTCATGTTCGTCTTCATATCAGATTCCGAATGGCAACTGCTTTGGCTTGAGGCAGGCTTCCAGCTTGCCTCTTTTGATGGTTTTCAACAATGGAAGCTTTGGTCAGGCAGGATGCCTGACCAACTCTCAGCCCAAGCGCGTTCGTCCAGGCATGGCCATGGGAGCGATGGGCAAAGACATGTTCCATTCGAGCGGTTCCGGGACGAGTTTCTCCTGGGAATTGAGCGCCTGATCCCAAGTGATCTCCTGTCCGGTGTAGGCCGAGGTCCGTCCCATGATCGCGAGCAACGTGCTCGTACACATGCGGACGCCGTCGTTGATCGGTGTGCCGGCGCGGATGGAGGCGAACAACTCGTCGTGCTCGACCTGATACATGTCCGGCGTGGGGCCGTTGTAGAACCACTCATCGGCGCCGGTGATATCCACCTGGCGTCCGCGTCGCCCGGTGATATTGGCGATGCCTTTGCTGCCCATGATGTGGTCGTAAACGCCGCCATCGCAGTTGGTGATTTGCCGATGGACGACGAAACCGCGGACGCCGTTGGGATATTCGTAGTTCACCTCGATGTGGTCGTAGATGTTGCCTTCATTGTTCGGAATCTGCCGCCCGCCGACGGCGGTGCATTTCACGGGGGGCATGTCGCGCATGGCCCAGGCGAGTTTATCGACGCTGTGGACAGCCTGCTCGACATAGCCGTCGCCGCTTAGCCAGACGAAGTTGTACCAGTTCCGCAATTGCCACTCGACATCGCTCATGCCTGCGGGGCGACTCGCCGCGGGCGGCATCGGCTTCACCGGTCCGGTGTAGTAACAGTGATAAAGCGCGCGCAGATCGCCAATGGCGCCGTCGTGGATGCGTTGGAACAACGCGCGCCGGGCGTAGTCATAGCGCCAGCAGAAACCGGCCACGACCGCGAGCTTCTTCTTCCTGGCTTCCTCGGCTGCGGCCATAACTGTGCGGACGCCGGGCGAATCCGTGGCCATCGGTTTCTCGCAGAAGATGTGTTTGTTCGAGTCCACGGCGGCCTTGAAGTGCAAGGGGCGGAATCCGGGCGGCGTCGCCAGAATGACCACGTCCACGCCGCTGGCGAGGACCTTTTGATAGGCGTCCAGGCCGACGAAACAATGGTCGGGATCCACTTTCACGCGATCAGGGAAATCTTTTTGAAGCGCATTGAGGCTGCCGTGGAGTTTGTTGGAGAACGCGTCGCCCATCGCGGTCAAGACGACGTTTTTGTCTGCGTGAAGCGCCTGGCTGGCGGCGCCGGAACCGCGCCCGCCGCAGCCAATGAGGCCGATGCGGAGGGTTTCGCTGTTCTGGGCAAAGGCGTTTCCGGAAAGCGCCAGCCGGGTGCCGACGACGCCGCCGAGGGCGACGGTTGAGGAAGCTTTAAGGAATTGGCGGCGGGACGTGGACGGGCGGAGGTTGGAGGTCTTGTTCATGGTCGGATACGGGGATTGAATTTTTGATATGAAGCACCTTGGGCGGCTGATGCGTCAGGGTCAGAGGACGGACTTCGATTTGCCAGTCCTCGCCCAGACGCATGGAGTGCAATCGCAACTGCCGATGGACTCCATTGAATATCGGTCGAACGCTTGCCGACATGAATGGATGCTTGTCAGTCGACTTCTTCAGAACACAGGGTTCGTTCATCAACACGCTGTTGGACGAACCGCGTCCCAGGCTTATTTGAAATAAGTCCAACCGGAAGCCCATTTCCAGTCCACGTCGTCGCCGGCTTGGCTCGTTGGACTGGACGCGCCTGCTAAACACAAAACGTCGATCCACGAACCGGGCGACAAACGGGCTTTCCGTTGGGATTACATGTATGAGGCCTTAGAGCGTGTCCGAAAATTCCGCGGGGTCCTGTTTTTGCGCCAAAGGCCGGATGGCGAGGCGCAACGAAGGAGAATATCCTCCCTGGATCTTCGACTGAGGAGCAACGAAGCCAGGCGGCCTTTGGCGCGAAAACCCTCCGGGCGGCGGGTCTTTTGTCCGTGGCCTGCGTTGGCTCGGTCCTTACAGCCCGCGTTGGGGATGCTCGGACCTCGCCGCCTTGGCCACAGCCAAAATCCCTCGCCGCAGGACCCCGCGCAATTTTCGGACACGCTCTTAGACCCGGCGCGTCTGTCAATAGTTTTGATGGCGAACGAACGAGGAATTCAGCGGAGTTCGATCTGCGCCGGGAACGAGGGGCAAAGTTCGGAATGAGCCAGTTGAGCGCGCTCGGGTCCGAACCCACCCTTCCCCTCCTGGGAGGGGCGAAGGGGTGGATTGGTTCATGGGAAGTTTCCATGGCCACCGCACCCTGCACAGGACTCATGAAGGAGGTAGGGCGAGTCCGTCCCGGCGAGCCGGTCCACGCGCCTGGAACACGTCCGACTCGGCTCGCTGGGGACAGGCTCGCCCTACCGTCCGGTTCATGGGAAGCTGCATTGGCCTCAGGGCCCTGCACATGGCCCTTGAACCGAAAATCGTGCGGACCGCAGCCTTCAGGCTGCTTCCGCGCACTCTCCGGAGTCCAGCGTTGAAGCGGCCTAAAGGCCACGGTCCGGAGGAACGGTTCATGGGAAGGCTTCACGGACACGGTCGAGGTGATTCGCATAAAAGCGCGGTTGGTGTTTGGTGCGGTCATGCGCCTGGTTTTCTTGCGTCCGGCGCGCGGCCGCCTTCCACGCGCACGGGCCAATTCCTTTTGATCAGCGCTTTCATCTCGGCAACGGTCTTCGCGTATTTCGGGTTCGCCGCGAGGTTGTTCAATTCGCGCGGATCGGTTCTGTGGTCGTAAAGTTGAGTTCCCTTCGCGCCATCATCCCACTCGATGTAACGCCATCGTTCCGTCCGCACGGAGTAGCCGGGAAACTGGCCGCGCTGGACTTGCGTGAACGCCGGGCGATTCCAGCGCCGGATCGGATTGTTGAGCAAGGGCCGCAAGCTTGCGCCCGCCAGGTTCGCCGGGGGCGTGAGTTCCGCCAGGTCTGCCAGCGTCGGATAAAGATCGACGAACTCGACCACGCGCGGCGAAGTTTTGCCGCGGGCCTTTGTTCCCGGCGCCACGATGATCAAAGGCACGCGCGCAGATTCCTCGAACAAACTTTGCTTCATCCACAGGCCGTGTTCGCCAAGGTGATAGCCGTGGTCGCTCCAGAACACGACGATGGTGTTGTCCCAAAGTTGCAGCCGGTCCATCGCTTCGAGCACTTTGCCGATCTGGGCGTCCACGAATGAGATCGTCGCATAGTACGCGCGCTTGCACTCGCGCGCCTGATCTTCGGTCACACCGAAATATGGCCAGGGCGCGTTGGACGCGAGCGCGGGTTTCGGCGCGCGGGCCTGTTCATCGGCAGGGATGGCCGGTAGCTTGATGGAATCAAGCGGATAGAGATCGAAATATTTCTTCGGCGCGACATACGGCGTGTGGGGTTTGTAGAAGCCGGTCGCGATGAAGAACGGTTTGTCCCGGTGCGCTTCAAGGAGCTTGATGGTTTCGAGCGCGACTTTGCCATCGGTGTGGTCTTCATCGCGGCCTTCCGCGTCGGGAAGGTAGCACATGGCGCTGCCGAGCCCGCGCTTGGGCGTGTAATTGAGGATGTTGGTTTCGATGACGGTCTTGTCGCGGCCAGCCGGGTTGATGACCTGGCTCCACGAAGGCGGATCATCAAGGCCGCTGGTTCCGATCTGGCCCGGATTGCCGTAGTGATAAATCTTCCCCACGCGCGCGGCGAAGTAGCCGTTGTTCTTGAACAACTGCGACAGGGTCACAACGTCGGGCAGGCCGGTGCGGAAATGATACTGCAAATTGAAGACGCGCGTCTGGCTCGGACGCAATCCGGTCATGAGCGAAGAACGGCTCGGACTGCACAGCGGAAACTGGCAATAGGCGCGGTCAAATTTGACGCCCATCCGCGCCAAGCGGTCGATGTTCGGCGACTTCACCATCAGATGGCCGTAGCAGCCCAAATCGTTGTTCATGTCATCCACGGCGATAAAGAGGACGTTGGGTTGGCGGGGCGCGGCGGCGGCGGCTGGGGAAAGTGCGCCGATCACGTTTATGCCAAGCAATGCCCAGAGCACGAGGGAGCAATGGCTCAACGCCGGGCGACTGAGAGCCTGTCTGAAAACTGTCTTCTGGGTGGAACAGGCCACCGGCCTGTTGCGGCGGGCTACCAGCCCGCCGGGCCTTTTGGCGGCAGGTTGCCCCCAAAAACGGGCTGGTAGCCCGTTCCACCCATTTTTCAGACAGGCTCTGAACGCGCTCGGCTGAGGAACAGCCGGAATCCGAAATCCGAAATCCGAAATCCGAGACAAACCGGAAATCCAGAACTTGAAAAAGCGACACCAACCGCAGGATTGTTTTCCGAATGGGCCAGTTCGCTCAGCCTCAGCCTCCATTCTCTCTGTTGGCTCCTGTTCGAATTGAGCTTTCACCGCGGACATAAACTTCTCCAGATCGCTCAGGGTTTTCGGTTCGCGCCGGGTTTCCTTCCGGCATTGCCTGGCTTCCTGGCCGCGGGCCGCTCCGTGCCGCCGATGTCCGCGTGGTTCACCGCAGGCAGGTGTTTGGCCAGTTCGGTTTTCGTAATGGCGAATTCTGGCTTCGTCGCCAGGTTGGTCCACTCATACGGATCTTTGGATTCGTCGTAGAGTTCCTCGTCACCGTTCGCGTAGCGGATGAAGCGCCAGTTCTCCGTGCGGACCGCGTGATTCATGAATTTGTGCGTGGTGATCGCGGGCTTGTCCCACGGCGCTTTCGGATCGGCCAGCAGCCGACGAATGCTCTCGCCTTGCACGTGCTTCGGCGTCGGGATTCCGCAGAGATCCGTGAGTGTGGGATAAATCGTCATGAAATCCACGGTGCGATCGCAAACGCTGCCCGGTTTGGTCAGGCCGGGCGCGACCCAAATGAGCGGCGCGCGAGTCGCTTCTTCCCAGAGCGCGAACTTGCGCCAGTGCTCCTTCTCGCCGAGGTGCCAGCCGTGATCGCCCCAGAAGCAAATAATCGTGTTGTCCTTGTAAGCGCTTCGGTCGAGCGCGTCGAGCAACCGGCCAATCATCGCGTCGGCATAGGAGATCGCCGCCAGGTACGCTTGGACCGCTTCTTTCCAGCGGCCCGACTTCAGCATCGCGGCGTGGTCGCCTTCGGGTCTCGCCATGCGCACGCCGGCGGGCGGGATGTCATCGAGATCCTTTTCGAGGCGCGGCGGAAGCTGGATCTTGTCGAGCGGGTGCAAGTCGTAATATTTGCGCGGCACGTTCCAAGGCATGTGCGGCTTGTGCAGGCCGACCGCGAGGAAGAACGGCTTGTCCTGTTTCTTCTGCAATTGATCGATCCCGTACTGGACGATTCTCCACTCGCGCAAATCTTCGTCCTTGCAGTCGAGCGGGGCGAACTTGATGCCGCCAACGCCGGTGTCGCCGGTCGGCGCCGGGTCTTGTCCGGCGCCAGCGAGATAGTCATCCCATTCGCTGCGGCGGCGGTACGCCTCATGATAAATCTTGCCCGCGCCGCAGATGTAGTAGCCGGCTTTGCGAAATGCGGTTGTGAGAGGCAAGTCTTCCGGGATGGCAGTGCGCCAGTCGTTGTTGTTCTCGTACACGCCCGTGGTGGAAGGGCGTAGTCCGGACATGAGCGCAGCGCGAGACGGATTGCAGACAGGCGCCGCGCAATAACTCCGTGTGAACCGCACGCCGCGCGCGGCCAGTTTGTCGATGTTCGGCGTGCTCGTCTGCGCGTTGCGGCCGAGATAACCGACCCAATGGTTCAAGTCATCGACCGCGATGAAGAGGACATTGGGCGGCGAGGATGAAGCCGCCTCGGCCAGGGAGAAGCTCCCCAGCAACAGCAAACTGAGAAGAAGGGCAAGCATGGTCAGTTTCATAGTCTGATTCGACCCTTTTGGCGAAGACTTTTCACCGAATTAACGTGGTAACGATTTGGGCCTCGGCTCGTGTTGCTTTTTTCGGCTTTCCTGATTTCCTTCCAGGGCGATGCCTTTGGCCAAAACCGACACGCTCACTCAGTTTCGGACGTTGCTGCTCCTCGGGCGGGTCTCGAATCTCCCGACGGTCTGGTCGAATTGCCTCGCGGGCTGGCTGCTGGGAGGCGGGGGCGAGAGCGGCCTGAAGTTCGCCGCGCTCTGCGCGGGCACGACGTGCCTTTATCTCGGCGGGATGTTTTTGAATGACGCGTTCGACACCGACTTCGACCGTCAACACCGCAAGGAACGGCCCATTCCTTCCGCCGCCATCGACGTCGGCGAAGTGTGGATCTGGGGTTTCTCCTGGCTCGCGGTGGGAACTCTTTTCCTCGCCCTTCTGGGAGCCACGCCGGCGTTTTTGGGACTCGTGCTGGCGGGAACCATCGTCCTCTACGATGCCGTCCACAAAATCATCACCTTCTCCCCTGTGCTGATGGCCGCGTGCCGGTTTTTGCTTTATCTCGTCGCCGCCTCAACGGGGCGGCAAGGCGTGACCGGGCTCGCGGGTTGGAGTGCGCTCGTGCTGGGCGCCTACATCGTCGGCTTGAGCTACCTCGCGCGAAAGGAAAGCCCGCGCGGTCCGCTGCGGCATTGGCCTTGTTATTTGCTGGCGGCTCCCGTGCTGCTGGCTCTGCTCGTGAATGACGGCGCCTACCGGATGCGCGCCCTGGTGCTCTCGGCTATCCTGGGTGCGTGGATCATTCGGTGTCTCCGCTATACCTTCGGCGGCCCGAACCGGAGCATTGGCCTGACGGTCTCCGGATTGCTGGCGGGCATCGTGTTGGTGGATCTGCTGGCGGTGGCGGACGCCGCGGCGTCGATGGGTTGGATCTTTGCGCTGTTTTTCGTCGCGGCGCTTTTGTTTCAGCGTTTTATCCCGGCGACATGAAGTCTTTCCGTGCCATTCTCCAGGGTAGGGACGGATTCCACTCCGTCCCTGACCTTACTGAGCCATCGAAGGAGCAATTCCAGGGACGCGGTGGAACGCGTCCTTACCCGTTCATGGGCGGTGTATGGTTCCGCAACCTTGGATGCTCTCCTTGGACTGCATGAAGCGGACCGCGGTCATTGACGTCGTGGGGCTCTGCCGGTCGCTTCTGGGACCGGCGACGCCGAGAATCAATGAATTCGCCGGGAAAGGCGGGCTGGCCACAATTGTCCCCGCGTTCCCCGCCGTCACGTGCACCGCGCAATCGAATTATCTCACCGGCACTTTGCCGAACCGGCACGGAATCGTGGGCAATGGGTGGTACCACCGCGAGTTGGCCGAAGTTCAGTTCTGGAAACAATCCAATCACCTCGTCCAGGGCCGCAAAATCTGGGACGAACTCCGCGCGCAAGACCCCGCCTTCACGTGCGCAAAACTTTTTTGGTGGCACAACATGTATTCCACCGCCGATTACTCCATCACCCCGCGCCCGATGTACCCGGCCGATGGCCGCAAGGTCTTCGACATCTACGCGTCGCCGTTGTCCATTCGCTCCGAAATCAAGAAGGACCTCGGGGAGTTTCCATTCCCGGCGTTTTGGGGACCGGCGGCGGGCGTGGATTCTCCGCAAGGCCGCGCCGACGCCGCGTCGCGCTGGATCGCCGAATCGGCACAATGGATTGAAAACAGATACCACCCGACGCTTTCGCTCATTTATTTGCCACACCTGGATTACAACCTGCAACGGCTCGGCCCGGCGAATCCGGCCCTGGTTCGGGACGTGCAGCACATCGACGCCATCATTGGCGATCTGATTGATTTTTTCCGCGCCCGTTCCGTGCAGGTGCTGCTGTTGTCCGAATACGGAATCATCGACGCGGACACGCCGATCCACTTGAATCGCCTGTTCCGCGCGCAAGGCTGGCTGGCGATCAAAGACGAACTGGGCCTGGAACTGCTCGATAGCGGCGCGAGCAAAGTCTTCGCCGTGGCGGATCATCAGGTCGCGCACGTCTATGTGAACGACCGGACGTTGGAGAACAAAGCGCGCAGCTTGCTGGAAAAACAGGACGGCATCGCCCAGGTGCTGGGACGCCAGCAACAAGCCGCGCTCGGCATCGATCATCCCCGCGCGGGTGACCTGATCGCCGTTGCGTCGGAGCGCGCCTGGTTCACCTACTACTACTGGCTGGAAGATCGGATCGCTCCGGACTTTGCGCGCTGCGTCGATATTCATCGCAAGCCGGGCTACGATCCAGTCGAGTTGTTCCTCGATCCGGCGCAGCCGTTGATCAAGCTGAAAATTGCCTGGCGGCTGCTGCAAAAAAAACTTGGCTTCCGGATGCTCATGGATGTCATCCCGCTGGACGCGAGCCTGGTGAAAGGGTCGCATGGCGGGCGGCCTTCCGATCCCGCGCACTGGCCGATCTGCATCGCACAAAACCGCGCGCCGCTCGCGAAAGCGCAACTCGATTCGACCGAGGTTTATGCGGTGATCCGCGAGGCGGTTTTGGGAACTTACTGAGGAAACCGTGGGGGGGACGGCAGCCCAGCGTTTGTAGTCCGGGCTTTAGCCGGTCCTGGCCGCCTAAAGGTGGGACTGCAAACCGTTTCCGTGTCGTCCATCTCACGGTCTTGGCAGTAGGGTCCACGATACACAGGAACGAAAGAGAAGGAGTTGTCGGACAACGGAGGTCGAATTACCGCGACGGCCGGCCGAACCGTGTATTTAGCCAGACGCCGGCGACCAACAGAATACCGAGGAGCACATATTCCAGATGGCTGATTTTGAACGGCAGGTTTTGCTCGCCCCAGATGGCCGCGCCGCGCAAGCCTTCATCCAACACCGCGATTAGCAAGACGCCCAGGAAGCTTCCCCAGAGCGAGCCCGCGCCGCCTTGCACGCGGGTTCCACCGAGCACGACGGCGACGATCACGTGCAATTCCAATCCCGTGAGAGAACTGGCGCTGACCGAACTGTTCCGCGCCGTGAAGCACAGCGCCGCCAGGAACGCCAGCACGCCCATCGCGCCATAGACCTCGCAGAGCCGGCGCGTCACCGGAATGCCCGCATACCGTGCCGCGACTCGATTGCCGCCCAGCATGAGAATTTCGCGCCGCCAGCGCGAGCGTTCGAACCAGCTTCCCCCCAAGAGAAACACGAGCGCTATGAGAACCAATGCGCCGGAGAATTGTCCGAGGCTTTCATATCCCGGCACCGAGACAAACGGCGCTTTTTCCAGATCGCCCATGACCACAAAACACATTCCCCGATAAAGGATCATCGTGCCCAGCGTCGCGATGATGGGGGGAATGTTCAGCCCCGCAATCAGGACGCCGTTCGTCAATCCAAGTGTCAGCGCCAGCGCTAAACCCACCGGCACGGCGGTCCACCAGAATCCGGGCCCGGCCTGAAAGGAAGACATCACGCAAGCGACCAGCGCGACCATCGATCCCACCGAAAGATCGATGCCAGCGGTCATGAGCACGAACGTCATCCCCGCCGCCAGCAACATGACCGGCGCGGATTGCGCCACGAGATCACCAAAGTAATTCTGGAAATAGACCGCCCATCCATTGAGCGAATGGATTTTTGGAGCGCTGACCCAGGTAAAGAACGCGATCTCGGCGGCCAGCAAGGATGGCAATGCCCAACGTTTCATGGAGCAAACCCTAAATTCAATTTAACGATTTAACCCATTTAACCCATTTAACACTCTCGCGGGCTTTTCACGCCAGTTCGGCCAGCAACTTTTCCTTCCGGTGCAGCGCGCAGTCGAGGCCGATCACCGCAACGATGATGGCTCCGGCGATGAGTTCCTGGAAATACGGACTGACCCCGGCGTAGATCAGCAATTCGAGAATCAGATATAGAAAGATCGCGCCGAGAAGCGTCCCGGCGTAACTGCCTTCCCCCCCAAAGATATTCGTCCCGCCCAGGACCACCGCGCCGATGACTTGCAGTTCGAAGCCCAGCGCCATGCGCGCCGGTTCGATGGCTTGCACGCGCGTGGTGAAAATCAGTGCGGCCAGCCCGAGAAAAACCCCGCCCGCGCAGAACGCGCTTTGCAGCACCTTTCCTGGACTGACGCCGAGCAACCGGCACGCCTCCTCGGAGTTCCCCAGCGCAAGCCAGCGCCGAGGCGATTTCGCGAACAGTTCCCATATCGCCGCGAGAACCAGCACTCCGATCAGAATCCAGCCCGCGTACATTTTTCCCGGGCCGTGATACCGTTCGTCCGGCACGGAGATGTTGCCGCTAAAGCCGGGAACACCCAGGTCCGCGATGATGAGCGCCAGACCCCGGTAAAAGGCCAGTCCAGCCAACGTGACAATGATCGCGGGAATCTTGAGAAGCCGGACCAGATAGCCATTGGCCATCGACAGGCTCCACGCCGTCGCCAGGCACGCGGCAAAGCACGCCCAAGGCGCGGCGCCGTGAGAAACGAGAATGCCAAACACCGTGCCCGCCACGACAATGATGGAAGCAACGGAGAGATCGATGGCGCCGGCGAAGATGATGCCCGTCATGCCCAGTCCCGCGATGGCGACGGGGGCCACGTTCGGGCCGGCCCGCCACAAAACCTGGCTGAACGAACCGCCTTCCTTCATGTAAAATCGAATCGCGACCAAAAGGAGAAGATTCCCCGCCAGCAAAAAGATGAGCCGCTGGAGCAACGCGCGCGAGTAGCGGTCTTTCATTTCAAAGTCCAGAGCCCGGATGCCGCCAGGAGGACGTTCTCCTGGGTCATGTTCCCACCGCTGAGTTCGGCCGCAATCTCGCCGCGGTGCATCACGAGCACGCGGTCGCTCATGCCCAGGACTTCGGGCAGATCGCTGGAGATCAGGAGCACGGCCTTGCCCTGGCCTGCGAGCCGGTCAATCAGCGCGTGGATCTCGGCTTTCGCGGCCACGTCCACACCGCGCGTCGGTTCGTCCAGGACGATCACCGTTGGCCCGCGTTCCAGCCAGCGCGCGAGCAGGGCCTTTTGTTGATTACCCCCGCTGAGCGTGCCGACCTCCTGGCTTGGGCTCCGGCTGCGGATCGCAAAACGCTCCAGCGCTTGCCCGACCCGATTTGTTTCCTCGGAACTCTTGATCAACCCAAAACGCGAGATCAATTCGGAGAAGCCGATGCTGATCGAGTCGCGCACCGAATGATCGAGCACCAGCCCCTGGCGCTTGCGTTCCTCGGGCAAATAAACGAGCCCCGCCTGCAAGGCCTGATGAGGCGCGGAAGGTCTCCAGGAACGGCCGCACAGCCGCATCGCGCCGCCGTCGATCGGGTACAAGCCGTAAATGGCGCGGCCCAATTCCGAACGCCCCGCGCCCACCAACCCGGCCAGCCCGACGATTTCACCGGCATGCACGCGGAAACTGATTCGCCGGAACAGGTCGGCGCAGCTCACGCCGTTCAGCTCCAGCAACGGTTCGCTTTTCCGGGCCGGCCGCGTGCGCGGATAAATCTGTTCCAGCGCGCGTCCCACCATGTCCCGCACGAGCTGGTTCAGATCCGTTTCGGACGTGCGATAGTTGGCGACCAACTCGCCGTCGCGCAGGACGGCGATGCGATCCGTCAGTTGCAGAATTTCGTCCAGGCGATGCGAGACATAAAGGATCGCCACGCCTTCGCGGCGGAGGCGCTGCAATTGAGCGAACAGGCGTTGCGCCTCCGGCTCGCTCAGGCTCGCAGTTGGTTCGTCCAGGATCAGCAGCCGCGCGCGCCGGCAAAGCGCGTGAGCAATCGCGACTTCCTGCCGTTGCGCGGCGCTCAGTTCGTGGAAACAAGCGCGCGGAGAAAGGTCGAGATCGAAACGTGCCAGTTGCGACCGCGCCTCGGAGTGCAAGGCGCCCCAATTCACCCCGCCCCACCAATGCCGCGGCCAGCGTTCGCCCATCAGCAAATTCTCCGTGACGGACAGTTGGCCAAAATAAGCCAGTTCCTGGTGAATCGTCGCGATTCCCCCCGCCAGGGCCGCCCGCGGTGAATCGAAGCGGACCGCCGCGCCGTTCCAGAGAATTGTCCCTTGGTCCGGAGCGTGAACGCCGCTGAGGATTTTGATGAGCGTCGATTTACCCGCGCCGTTCTCGCCGATCAACCCCCGCACTTCCCCGGAAGAGATTTCGAGATGGATCGGCTTCAACGCGAGGAGGCCGGCGAACGCTTTCGCCACGGAGTCGAGTTTCAGCAACGGCTCGGACACGCAGCGAAATTAGCGAAGCCCTTCGTGAGGGTCCATAGGAAAGGCTCGGCTCACGGCCAGCAGACAGTTCGGAAGAAGTGCACTCTTTTCAAATGGTGCCTTCAGATGAATTAGGGATCCGTTACGACTGCGAAGAGTCCTGACCCTTCTCACCACGGCTGGTACTCGACGCCGAAGAGTTTGTACCAGTCCTTGAGGCCGGCCAGTTCCTTCTTCACGCGATCGCTCGCGTTTTGGAAAACAACCGGCGTGGGCGCGGCCAGGGCCGCCAGTTGTTTCACGTCGAACGCTTCCAGCAGCCCAAAGCAAAACAATTCCGGCTTCTCGTTTACGGCCCAGTTCTGCTCGATGATCTCCTTCAAACTGCCGAGCGCGCCGTGGAGTTCCACGCCGTCGATCGCTTGCGCTTCCAAAGCGGACGCCACCAAGGCCGCCAGACTGCACCGCGCGCCGACCGCGACAATCGCCACGGGACCGCTCTGGTGCGCGGCTTGCGACCAGCGCGCAATCGCAGTCAACTGGCTGGCCTGAATTCCCAGCGGACGTTCACCCACCGCCGCGACCAACAGCGCGTAAAGAAAATCGCGGCTCTTGATCTTCGACTCGCCCACGTAAAACGGATCGACAGCCAGCACGCGGTTGCCCAGAGCGAGCAACCGGTTGACTTGCTCCAGCGCGTTGGTGCGCCCGCCGTCCGCGACCAAAATCGCCGTGGCTTTCGGTTGATCGCGAGTCAATTCCACGACGGGCACGGTCCAAAGGCCGGCGAGCTTCACGCGCCAGAACACGGCTTTGACCCCGTTGGTTTCGTCCTCACCCGCGCGCTCGGCTTGCGCGGTGTAGTTGCGCGTGCGAACGATCTGGTGGAGCGTCAGGCGGCGCGCTTGTTGCCAGCGTTTCGCGGCCGTCGCATCAGCGGGGAGCGCGGCATCGCGAGGCAAGGACTTGCTCAAATCCAGGGCCAGTGAATGAAAGTCCGCGTTCTCGGACGGCAGTTCGACCTGCAGTTGTTCTTTCGTTTTCACTTCGCTCTCGGACGGAATCTCTTTCCAGTGCTCCTCGGATTTCCGCCCCCAGAAATATTCTTCGACCATTCGGTAGAACTGCTCGCGGTTATCCTTTTCGTAGTTATGCGTGCCCGGATCGTAATTGACGTGAGACCGAAGGCGGCTCTCGTGTCCGAACAGCTTGTAAATCGGCGCGGCGGCTTCGAGCAACGGCGGCAAAGCATGGTCCGAAGCAAAACAACAATCGTCTTTGGCGTTGTAAGTGAGCAAGGCTGGCCGGGGCGCCAGCATCGCGGTCAAATGCGCATAATCCGCAACGGTCGCCATGTCCGAGGGTGTTTGCTCGGAATCGCCCAGGTCGGACACATGCCGCACCCGCGTCAGGAAACTGGAATAACCCGCGACGGGATTGGCGAGCGTGACGCGGGTATCCAGCGCGCTGAGGTAAATCGTTTGCCAACCGCCCCCGGAAAGTCCGGAGACCACCACGCGTTCGGGGTCGGCGTTTTCGAGCGACAACAAGGCGTCCAGGCCGCGGCTCATTGCGAGAAAAAACGGCGCCAGGCCGCTGGCGCCGCAGAGATCGATCTGGTTCATCCGATAATGCTCGGACATTTGCCCGCGCAACTGGCCCATGCCGAACCATTCCGGGTTCAGCACGAGCACGCCGCGTTTGGCCAGGTTGATGCAGCGGATTTGTTTGTAAGGCGCGGCTTTGCCATTTGGGTCGTGGCCGTTCACGTTGAGGGCGACGGGGACTTTCCCGGAAAGATTCTCCGGCAGATAAAGCACGGCGGGCATCCACAAGCCGGGCAACGCTTCGTAACGGAGCTTTCGGATGCGATAACCGGGGCCGCCGTCGATGGTTTCCAACCAATCGACTTTTGTTTTCGCACTGCGCCAGGCCGCGGCCTGACCTCGAAAGACGACCTGATCGAGCATCTGCGTCCGCAATTGTTCGGCGTGTTTTTGCCATTCGGCGGCGGATCTGGACGCCGGCATGCGCGGGAGGCGGCTCTCGACGAAGTCCTGCACTTCAGCGAGAGACAGGTTAGGGCCGATGATCTCGCGTTTCAGAAGTTGCGCCACGGGGCTAATGCCCGCGGACCCGGCCGCTTGCCCGGGTTGATCCTGCGCGCACAGGATCGGCGCGGGAGCGCAGAACAACGCCAGGCCAGCGACAATGGCGGTTTTGGCGAGGTGCAATCCAAACGGGAATTGTTTCATAAGTTAGCGGATGTTTGCTCATCCTTAACACGACGCGGCGCAGGCGGCATTCCAAATTTGGGTCCCAGTAACCCCTCAGTTCACGTCGGTGGAGCGACGCTCCTGCGGAGCTTTTCCTCGATGGCATTGGCTCGGCGGGAGTCCTCGCCCCACCTTAGGGTCTGTGCAAAAATAACTTCCGGTTTTGGCGGGAGCGCCGCCTGGCCGGATGCAAGGCGCGAGGAGGGAGCATCCCCGTTTTGGGGCTGTGACCGACGAGCAACGCCGCAGCCGGCCAGGCGCC